>OGVZ01000068.1_pt1 | contig 14489 bp, 12 predicted proteins | sample 1575881 | NCBI WGS metagenome assembly OGVZ01 (sample SAMN07581520, study PRJEB24739) | freshwater metagenome | place: Singapore | collected 2015-01
GTTTCCCAGTCACGATAAGGGTAGTTGCTGATTACTACCAGACCAATTGCTGGATTATCGCTCCGGGACCAAATCGGGAGTGCATCATCGTAGATCCGGGCATCGCGATTCCATCGTTGAATGGCGCTATAGCCAAAAAAACTTTGCAACATAACTTGAAAATAGGTGCAGTGATCATCACCCACGGACATCTTGATCATACTTTTTCACTGATTTCAGCAACCAAGGATTTTATTGGGATTGATTGCTACGTCCATGAAATGGATCGAGATTTGTTGACGGTTCCAGAACGAGCGATGGGGGCGCAGAGTCAAGCACTGGTTGCTGAACTAAAAAGTGCTGCAGTAATTACAGATGGATTTAAGGAACCCGAATCAACTTTTTCAATACACGATGGCGAAAAGTTGACCCTGGGAGAGATGACGGCTGTCATCCATCACGCACCCGGACATACCCCCGGTTCAGTCGTTGTCGAGATAGATGATGAAATCTTGATCAGTGGAGACGTTCTATTTAAAGGCTCAATCGGAAGAACAGACCTGCCGAGAGGGTCTTTATCCGACATGGAACGTTCGCTTCGTGAGAAAATTGCTCCGCTCTCCGAGCAGTTAGTTGTATTGCCCGGACATGGAGATCAAACAGTTCTCGGGCATGAGCTACGAACTAATTCGTACCTCAAAGCGGCTCAAGAAGGAAGACTAGGGAGTTACTAACAGTGAGTGGAAAATTTCAAGCTCCAAAAGGAGTTTCTGAGTACTTCCCACCACGGAGCGCTCTCTTCGATTTTGTCATGCAGACCTTGTGCGGACCAGCCCTTGCTGCTGGGTATGAATTAATTGAATTACCAATTTTTGAAGATACCGAACTTTTCACACGCGGCGTTGGCGAATCAACTGATGTGGTTTCCAAAGAGATGTACACATTCGAAGATCGTGGCGGACGTTCAATAACGCTTCGACCTGAAGGCACAGCAGGCGTGATGCGTGCCGTCATTGAACATAACCTTGATCGAGGCCAATTACCCGTAAAACTTTATTATCGTGGACCATTTTTCCGAGCCGAACGTCCGCAAGCCGGGCGTTATCGTCAGTTCTATCAATTTGGAGTGGAAGCAATTGGCGTTAATGACCCACAACTCGATGCAGAAGTTATAGCGATAGCGTATGAAGGTTATAAGCGAGTGGGATTGAAGAACTTCACTCTGCACATCACCTCGCTTGGTGATCGAGCCTCGCGGGACTCTCATCGCACAGCACTGGATAGTTTTATCGCTGGGATGGATCTTGATGAGGAGACTAAGTCTCGTGCGACGAAAAATCCACTTCGTCTGTTTGATGACAAGCGTGTAGAAATTCAGAAACAAATGGCAACTGCGCCGCTTCTTATGGATTTTCTAAATTCGGAGAGTTTGGAAAATTTCGACGCGGTTAAAGAAGCGCTGCGATCCATCGAAATTCCATTTGAAGTTAATCCCAGAATGGTCCGCGGTCTGGATTACTACACAGGGACAACGTTTGAGTTTGTTCATCATGGGCTCGGTGCCCAATCGGGAATAGGTGGTGGCGGTCGCTACGACGGACTCATGGAAACTTTAGGGGGTCAATCTCTTTCTGGAATTGGATTTGGACTTGGAATTGACCGGATTCTTCTTGCGATGGAAGTCGAGAAGATCAAACCTAACGTTGCGCGTTACACCGATCTATATGTCATTTCGCTCGGTGAGGTTGCGAAAAAAGATTCCTTCACCATCGTCAACGATCTTCGACGAAGTGGTTTTGTCGTGGAGCAGAGTTATGGAGATCGCGGCCTCAAGGGTGCTATGAAGGCCGCTGATAAATCTGGAGCAAGATTTGTAATAGTTATGGGTGATGCTGAAATCAGCACCGGAAGCGTTGAACTTAAAAATATGGCGACGGGAGAGTCGGTTTCGGTTACCCTTAGCGCTCTTGCAACCACCCTTGCGGAAAAGTCGCGCTAGGACTTCTGCCTAGTCGGCTCGTTCTCCGCATCATCAATGTAAGAAAGGTTTTCTGTGCTTAGGTCTCACGGCGCGGGCGAAATCCGCTCCAGTCATATTGACGAAACCGTCACTTTGGCAGGCTGGGTTGCGCGACGACGCGATCATGGTGGTGTTGCCTTTATTGACTTGCGCGATGCAACGGGGAATGTTCAAGTTGTCATTTCTGATGAAAAGGTAGCTGGTGCACTTCGAGCCGAATGGTGCGTATTGGTCAGAGGTAAAGTCGCAAAACGACCTGCCGGAAATGAAAATCTCAGTATTCCTACCGGAGAGATTGAAGTAATGTGCGACGCACTCGAAGTTCTCAGCGAGGCGGCTCCGTTACCTTTTCCGGTTGATAGTGGAGAGAATGTCAATGTTAGTGAAGAAGTGCGGTTGAAATATCGCTATCTCGATCTACGCCGGGAAAATCCAAGCAAGGCGCTTCGACTTCGCTCCAAAGTTACATCAGTGATTAGATCCGTGATGGACGAGGAAGGCTTTCTTGAAATTGAAACACCGTATCTGACTCGGTCAACTCCCGAAGGCGCACGAGATTTTCTTGTCCCAGTTCGACTCCAACCAGGATCTTGGTATGCACTTCCTCAGTCACCACAATTGTTTAAACAACTTCTCATGGTCGCTGGTATGGAAAAGTATTATCAAATCGCGCGCTGCTTCAGAGATGAGGATTTTCGCGCTGATCGCCAGCCCGAGTTCACGCAATTAGATATAGAGCTTTCTTTCGGTAATCAAGGAGACGTTATCGATGTGGGGGAGAAGATTCTCTCTCATGTCTTTAAAGAGGTCGCTGGTTACGACATTCCGCTGCCCATTCCACACATGACCTATCACGAAGCTATGCGTCGCTTCGGATCTGATAAACCTGATTTACGTTTTGGAAATGAATTGGCTGACGTCACTGAATTTTTCAAGGACACCTCATTCCGAGTATTCCAGGCGGAATTTGTGGGCGCCGTTGTGATGCCAGGAGGAGCGTCTTCTCCGCGTCGAGAACTTGACGCGTGGCAGGACTGGGCAAAGGCTCGCGGAGCAAAAGGTCTTGCATACATTCTTATTGGCGACGATGGAACACTCAGCGGTCCCGTCGCAAAGAACCTATCTGAAAAAGAAAGTGCAGGAATTGCAGCCGAGGTAGGAGCAAGGAACGGAGATGCAATTTTCTTCGCAGCTGGCGAAAGACAGTCATCACTGAATTTACTTGGAGCTGTTCGGCTAGAAATCGGTCAGCGGTGCAATCTCATTGATACATCAGCCTGGAAGTTCCTCTGGGTTGTTGACGCTCCGATGTTTGAAAAAACGGAGACTGGTGGATGGACGGCAGTGCATCATCCATTTACTGGACCTAAACCAGAATATGAATCAACGTTTGAGAATGATCCTAGTAGCGCACTTGCTTATGCGTACGACATCGTTCTTAATGGAAGCGAAATTGGCGGAGGATCAATTCGTATTCATAAGCGAGAGATTCAACAAGCCGTTTTTAGAGTTATTGGATTGTCGAAAGAAGAAGCAGAAAGCAAATTTGGTTTCTTGCTTGAAGCATTTAACTACGGTCCTCCTCCTCATGGTGGTATTGCTCTTGGACTCGACCGTTTATGTGCGCTTCTTGCGGGAGCAGAATCTATTCGTGAAGTGATTGCTTTCCCGAAGACTGCGAGCGGCGGCGACCCACTAACTGGCGCGCCAACGCCAATTACAGATGCCCAAAGAAAAGAAAGTGGCGTTGATTTCAAACCTGAGGTACATCAATGAGCACAAATCCGGCCGATACCACCACATCTCGCCCGAAAGATTCAGATCGAAAAACTAGAGTTCATCTCTCGGTTTACGATCGCATTAAGTTCCTACTCTTTTTCGCTATCGTATTTTTCGTTTTGGTCTGGGCAGATATGGCCGGCGATGAAACTTTGACCTTTCAAAAAGCTGTATCTAATAGCGCTTACCAGCGGTGGTGGATTTTTCCACTTTTCGCTGTGGAGGCTATTCGGCAAACACATTTTCTCATCTCTGAGCTTGCGGCGCCGTACCACGGGTTTTGGCAACGATATTTCTCATTTATAGATCGAGCGCTTCACAAACTGAGTGATTGGACTCGCTTCCGACTTTCAAGAGTCATCAAATGGGCGCTAGTCATCACACTTTTATCTGTTGTTCTAGGTGCCATTTATAAGGAAACACCCGTTCGCGCACTATTTCTTGCTCCGAAAGCGCTTTGGAGCGCACTGCCAATAATCGGTCAACTTATGTTTGCCGTAGTTTTCGTCATCATTCAATTTGTAGCCATCTTCTGGTTTCTCAGTCGCGGTGGCATTGATACCTATTTCCCAGATGACATAAAAACTCGGTTCACCGATGTGTGGGGACAAGATCATGTTCTAGCCAGAATCAGAGAGAACCTGGTTTTTCTTGAGAACCCTGAGAGCATTGAAAAACTTGGTGGTTATGTCCCAGGTGGAATTTTACTTTGGGGGCCACCAGGTACCGGTAAAACTCTTATGGCTGAATCAATGGCAGGAGAAACTGGTAAACCGTTCGTTTTCGTCGATCCAGGTGCGTTTAACAATATGTTTTTTGGGGTTGGCATTCTCAAGGTAAAGGGCCTTTTTAGAAAATTACGTAAACTCGCGCTTCGTTACGGCGGAGTCGTGGTGTTTTTTGATGAAGCTGATGCGTTAGGAAATCGCGGGAGCATCACACAACGTGGACCTGGTGCGTATTCTTCGAAAGATGAGTGTCGTGGCTCGGCGTATTTAAGTGACGTGGCGAATTCAGTTCTGACTTTCGATCGCTCGTTTGATGTGCCAACACAGGAAAGCAAACCGCGCATCATCGATCGATTCGTTATGGGTGCCGGCGGCGGTGGCGGAGCGGGCACGGGAACTCTTCAAGCCCTCCTTACAGAGTTATCGGGCTTAAAGAAACCTCGGGGTTTCTTCAATCGAATCGTTCGCCGCACGCTGGGCATGCGACCGAAAAATCCGCCCAAATACCGAATTCTGGTTGTAATGGCTACGAATATGCCGGAATCACTGGATGAAGCGCTCCTACGTCCTGGTCGAATTGATCGTATGTATCGCGTTGGTTACCCAAGCAAGGCTGGTCGTATCAGAACTTACGAAGGTTATTTTGCGAAAGTGGCTAACTCTTTATCAAAGGAAGAGATTGAGAAGCTCGCAATCATTACTCCTTATGCAACGGGCGCCACAATTAAGGATTTGGTCAACGAATCTCTCATCATGGCAATACGAAATGGGCGTACAAGTGTTACGTGGGCCGATGTTCTTAAAGCAAAGCAACTCAAGCAACTTGGACCATCCGAAGATGTTGAATATATTGAACGCGAACGTCATGCCACTGCGGTTCATGAAGCTTGCCACGCAGTCATGGCATATCGAGTTCGAAAACACATGGACATTGACATTGCAACGATTGAAAAGGGCGCCGAGTACTTAGGAATGGTTGCATCTATTCCACCCGATGATCAGTTCACACATTGGAAGAGCGAGTATGAGGGCGACATTCTGGTTTCTCTCGCGTCATTGGCAGGTGAACGGATGTTCTTTGATGGGGACAATTCTTCGGGCGTTTCTGGAGATTTGGAATCTGCCACAACCGTCGCAGGATTAATGGAAGGCTATTGGGGTATGGGATCTACGGTTTCGTCATATGCATCAAGCCGCCGAATGGAGATTGGCGCACCCGGAGGTGCTCGACCGAATGATGCAAAACAAGAAATGCGCAGAGCGCTATCGGATCGGATAGAAGATAATTTGGCATCGCTTTTAGCGAGAGCCGAAGAGTTATTGGCTCAAGATCGGATACATATTCTCGCGGTCGCGCACGCTCTTGAAACTCATAAAACTCTCTCGGGTAATGATGTAGTACTAACCACTAGCAGAATAGTTCCTATTGAGATTCTTCCAATATCAGCTGAATCATCAGTAGATTTAAAAAGTCGATATGCAAAAAATATAAACATAACGGGAACCAGGTTGGCTAGTAAGCCAACTCCCCCAAATAAGAATGAATAGGTAGCTCTACCTAATTGGTTATTTAAATCAAACCAAACACCAGCTGCCGAAACTAGGGCGAGAATAAGTAAGAAGAATGCAATCCCATCTCGTTGGTGCGCAGGATCTAACTCTTTTGAAGATCTAAATACGAATCGAACACTACTTCCAATTGCCTGTGCGATCAGACGCCAAAGCCAGCCAATACCCCGCAGAACTGGTGCAAAGAGATTAGATTTTTTTGTTGATTTTTTCTTTGCCATAAGAAGATAAGCCTAAAGAATAATTTAATTTCAAGCCCTTATCGGCACGCACTTTGGCTAGAAAGTTAAGAAAAACGGTTTATTAAACCTCAACAACTAACGGAATAATCATCGGCTTACGACGATGCTCCTCCCCTACCCAGCTGCCAATGGTTTTTCGTACTACTTGAGATAGTTGATGTGTTCCATTAAATCCACCTGCAACTGCCCTGCTTAATGCTTTTTCGATATCACCCTTAACATCATCAAATAAAGTTTTATCCTCGGTAAATCCACGGGCGTGAATATCAGGGCCGGCAACTATTTTTCCACTTTGCGAATCAATAACAACTACAACAGAGATAAATCCTTCATCACCTAAGATTCTGCGATCCTTAAGTGAACTTTCAGTAATCTCACCAACACTTTGTCCATCGACATAAACATAACCACAAGGTATTGAGCCTGATATGTCAGCATGGCCATCTGCCACATCAATCGTTATTCCATTTTCAGCAATTACAACATTATGCTCAGATAATCCTGATTTCATTGCAAGATCTGCATTTGCTCTCATATGTCGCCACTCGCCATGAACTGGTAAAACGTTTTTAGGTTTAACCACTTCATAACAGTGCATTAACTCTCCAGCTGATGCGTGACCGGAAACGTGAACCATAGCATTTCCTTTATGAACGACATGGGCGCCAAATCTCGTTAATTCATTTATCACACGGTAAACAGATTTTTCATTACCAGGAATCAGAGATGATGCCAAAACTACTGTGTCACCCTTTCCAACTTGGATTTCGTGGTCGCCATTTGCAATCCTAGAAAGTGCTGCAAGAGGTTCACCCTGTGAGCCAGTGCAAACCAAAACGATTTTGTCGCCGAAGGAATCAATGTCTTTGTAATCAACAACTAAACCATTAGGCACCTTTAAATAACCTAACTCTTCAGCTAATTTCATATTCCGAACCATTGATCTACCAACATATGCCACCTTACGATTTGATTCATTTGCAGCATTTAATACTTGCTGAATTCTGTGAACATGAGATGCAAATGAGGTAACAACTACTCTTCTTGGCGTCTTGTCGATTGCCTCTTTCAATGCCGGATAGATATCTTTTTCTGCAATAGTTAGTCCTGGCACATCAGCATTGGTTGAGTCAACTAAGAATAAATCAACTCCCTCTCTTCCTAACCGAGCAAAGGTTTCTAAATCTGTGACTTTGCCATCTAGTGGCATTTTGTCCATTTTAAAATCTCCTGTGTGCAAGATAACTCCAGCCGGTGTTTTAATTGCAACCGCTAATGAATCAGGAATTGAGTGATTAACTGTTACAAACTCCAACGTAAATGGTCCAACTTTTTCAACTTGCCCAGCTTTGACTTGAGTCATTGGCGCAGTAATTCTGCGCTCCTTTAATTTAGGGGCAACAAATGCAAGTGTTAACTGAGATCCAATAATCCGAATATCACTGCGCTCTCGAAGTAGGTAAGGAACAGCACCGATGTGATCTTCATGGCCATGGGTTAGAAAGATTGCCTCAATATCATTCATTCGATCTTTCAAGTATGAAAAATCAGGCAAAATTAAATCAATACCTGGTTGATCATCACCCGGGAATAAGACACCGCAATCAACAATTAATAATCTGCCTTCATATTCAAAGACTGTCATGTTGCGGCCGATTTCACCCAAGCCGCCGAGAGCAACAATTCGAAGAGTTTTTTTAGCTAACTTTGCAGGGTAAGGCAGGCCAGGATGGGGATGATTCATCTAATTATTTTAATTTAACACCGCCAGATTGTAGATCAACCTTTAATTGCGCAATTTGCGCATCAGTTGCATCAACAAGTGGCAATCTTGTAAATCCGCCGGGAAGGCCCATCAAATTTAAGGCAGCCTTAGTTAATATCGCACCTTGCGTGCGGAATGTTCCGGTAAAAACTGGTAAAAGCTTTTGATGAACCTCTAAAGCTTTGGCTGAATTCCCAGAAAACCAAGCATCGAGCATGATTCTTAAATCTGCGCCAACAGTATGACCGCAAACTGAAACAAAACCAACTGCGCCAACTGAAAGTAGAGGTAGATTCAAAATATCATCACCAGAGTAAACCGGGATCGAAGAGCGTTTAATTACCCATGAGGTCGCTGCTGGGTTGCCCTTTGCATCCTTCAAAGCTGCAATATTTTTATGTTCGGCAAGTTTTACAATCGTATCTGACTCAATTTCAACACCAGTGCGACCAGGAATGTCATAGATCATTACTGGTAGATCAGTGGCATCTGCCATTGCTTTAAAGTGAGCCTCGATTCCAGATTGTGGTGGTTTGTTGTAATAAGGAGTAACAACTAGTAATCCATCTGCACCAGCTTTAGCAGCTCGCTGTGCTTGCTCAACTGAATGAGATGTCTCATTATTTCCAGCACCAGCGACAATTTTAATTTTATCTCCCACAACTTTGCGAACAACTTTAATTATTTGGTCCTTCTCATCATCAGAGGTGGTTGGGGCCTCACCCGTTGTGCCATTAACCGCAATTCCATCATGTCCAGTTGAAACTAAATGTGCCGCAATCTTTTCAACTCCTGCCCAATCAATCTCACCTGATTTTAAAAATGGAGTGACCATAGCGGTAATTAGCCGACCAAATGGTGGTGTGATTTGCATGGGTTAAGGCTACCGCTTATTTACGGGGCTATGCGGCCAGATTTTTGAAATGCTCCATAGGTAATCGGCATTAACTTGGCAAAATGTGCTTCCATTTTCTCCGCCACCATCTCAATTTCCCGTTGTGGATATGAGGGAAAATGTGATCCTTCACGTGCTGTTCTCAATGAAAGAAAATTCATTAATGCCCTTGCATTCATTGTGACATACATAGATGAGTACAAAGTTACTGGCAATACAGCTCTGGCAACTTCACGGGCCACACCTGCATCTAACATTTTTTGGTAATTAGCATAAGCCAACTTGCATGTCTCTTTGATTGCAGTAACTGTAATTTCAAATTGTTCAGATGTGCCATCAACAAATGTATAGGCACCCGCTTTACCGATCTGAACTAACTTCCGCTGCTTACTTGGAATGTAAAAAACTGGTTTTAATTCTCTATACCGTCCACTCTCCTCGTTATAGGAGGCAATTCGATGTCTCATAAACTCACGAAATACAAATATTGGAGCAGAGATGAAGAAGGTCATTGAGGTGTGTTCAAATGGCGAGCCATGGCGCTCACGTGCTAAATAATTTATTAATCCTTCAGATTTCGCAGCATCAGCACCAACATCTTCTAATGATTTATCACCAGCGGTTGAAACTCGAGCTGCCCAAATTACATCAGCATCACTTGCACTTGATTTAACAAGTTCTACCAACATATCGTCTCTAAATATGATCTCTTCACTCATGGTTGCGACCCTATCTTTGGTGATTGGTGATTGGCTGGATTAAAGTATCGGCGTGTCAGTGAATCCAAAGAGCAACCCAGTTGATCGCACTGCCCTTAGCGTTGCATTTACCGTGGGACTTTATGGCGCAGCCTTTGGGGCCGCTGGAGTGACTGCAGGTTTTTCAATCCTGCAAACCTGCTTACTTTCAATTTTACTCTTCTCAGGTGCGTCCCAATTCGCTGTGGTCGGAATCATGGGAGCTGGAGGAGCAGCAATTAGTGCAATTGCTACTGCGACTTTGCTTGGATTTAGAAACGCACTTTATGGCCTACAAATGGCACCAATTTTAAGAGTTACAGGATTGAAAAGAATTCTTGCTGCGCAAATAACCATTGATGAATCTACAGCAGTTGCAACATTGCAGGAAAATGATGCTGATCGCAAAAGAGGTTTTTATATAACTGGAATTGGTGTTTATATTTTTTGGAACTTCTTCACCTTCCTTGGGGCCTTAGGTGCTAGCGCAATCGGAGATCCATCAGTATGGGGATTAGATGCTGCAGTTCCAGCAGCATTCTGTGGTTTGATTTGGCCACGTCTGAAAAACAAAACACAATTTGTAGTTTCCGCCATAGCTATTGTGTGGGCTTTACTTCTGACACCGATCACACCAGCTGGAATTCCTATCATTACAACAGTGCTACTTGCAGTAATTTTTGGGTTAAAAAAATGAGCGCAATTTGGATAGCAGTTCTTGGGGCGAGTTTGACTGCATTTTTAAATAAATATATCGGCCACAGTGTTCCAGAAAAATGGCTCAATCGACCAAGCTTTATGAGAATTAATGCACTAGTTCCAATAGTCCTACTTAGTGCATTAGTTGGGGTGCAAACTTTTGCCAATAAGAAAGAGTTAGTTATCGATCAAAGAGCAGCTGGAGTTTTTGTTGCACTAATTGCGCTTAAGTTCAAAGCGCCATTTCCAGTAGTTGTTATTTCAGCGGCAATCACATCTGCTGCAATTTATAACTGGTTTTAAAGAACCTTTAGCGCCTCTAATTTTTCCTTTAAAACTGCATCTGATGGTTCAGTTAAGTGTGTACCATCTGAAAAAAGGATAACTGGAATTGAGCGCATGCCACCGTTAATTGCAATAACTTTCTCTGATGCTGATGAATCTGCTTCAACATCAATGTAGTTGTATTTAACATTGTTGGCATCTAAGAACTTCTTTGATCTGCGGCAATCGCCACACCACTCTGCGCCGTACATTGTTATCTCACTCATTACATACCTCCCATATAGTTTTCCAAACCTACGGTAAGGCCCGGATTTTTTGCAACATTTCTAACTCCGATTAGTACACCTGGCATAAATCCTGCCCGATTTATTGAATCATGGCGAATTGTTAAGGTCTCGCCAGCGTCACCGAAAATAACCTCTTGATGTGCTACGTAACCATGAGATCTAATTGAATGCACCGGCACATCACCAACTTTTCCACCCCTTGCGCCGGTTAACTCAGATTTTGTTGCATCCGGCATAGCCGCCTTATTACTTTGCTTTCTTGCATCTGTAATCATTTGGGCAGTTCGAATTGCAGTACCAGATGGGGCATCCACTTTATGTGCATGGTGCATCTCAACAATTTCAACACTCTCGAAATATTTTGCAGCGGTTTGGGAAAATTGCATCATCAAAACTGCACCCAAGCCAAAGTTTGGGGCTATTAGTGCGCCAACCTTTGGATGATTGCTTAGTAAAGTTTTAAGCTGCGCAAGTTTCTTATCATCAAAGCCAGTAGTGCCAACTACAACATGAATACCGTTATTAATTGCAAATTCTAGATTTTTCATAACTGAATCAGGTGTGGTGAAGTCAACCATTACTTCAGTACCAGTTGAGAGGAGTTGGTCTAATGAATCTCCTAAATCTAATGCAGCACTTAAAGTTAGATCAGTTGCAGCATTAATTGCTGCTACTGTCTCTGCGCCCATTCTTCCCTTAGCGCCTAATACTGCAACCTTCATCTGATTAGCCTTTCAAATTTACTTGTGGATCTAAATGGTCCCACTACCGCAAGGGTAGGAGATTCCGGCAGGATTTGGCGGGCAATTTCCTTTATTTGATCCTGTGTTACATCAGAAATCTCGCGCAGAATTTCATCAAAACTAAGAACCTGTCCATACACCAACTCACTTTTACCAATTCGAGTCATTCGAGAACCAGTGTCCTCTTGGCTAAGTACCAGCGCCCCAGAAGCTGCCCCCTTAGCACGAGCGATTTCTTCATCGGTTAATCCATTAGTTGCTACATCTTGCAAGATAGATTGAATGATCTTAACCGCTTCTTCAGCTTTTTCTGGCTTGCAACCAACATAGAAAGATAGAACCCCACTACCTGCAAATTGTTGATTGTATGCATAAGTTGAATAAGCCAGGCCGCGCTTTTCTCTAATCTCTTGAAATAAACGAGAGGACATACCGCCGCCAAGTGCTGAAGCTAAAATACTTAAAGCAAATCTTCTTTTATCATCTCTAGCCACGCTAGGCACGCCATAAATTATGTGGGCCTGCTCGGTTTTGCGATCAAGCAAAGTTACTTCGCCCCGCCCGGATACTTTAACTTTTCTGGAAGTGCGCAATGCATAATCACTCTTTGGCTGATCTAAGAAACCATCTTTACTTAGAGCATCTTCAACCATATTTACAACTTTTTTATGCTTAATGTTGCCGGCAACTGCCACCACCAGATCACTTGGTTGATATCGATTTTTATAGTAATTGAAGACTGTACTCCGTTGCATGGATTTAATCGATTCAACAGTTCCCAAAATTGGTCGGCCAAGAGGCGTATCTCCATAGTACTTTTCAAGAAATAGGTCATGGATTAAATCACTTGGATCATCATCTCGCATGGCGATCTCTTCTAGAACTACTTTGCGCTCTGCATCAACATCTTCTTGTTTTATAACTGAGGAGGTAATTAAGTCACTTATGACATCAACTGCCAGTGGAAAATCCTTATCTATAACCCGAGCGTAAAAACAGGTGTACTCCTTAGATGTAAATGCATTGGTTTCACCACCAACAGCTTCAATTGCTGAAGAAATTTCTAGGGAGGTTCTTCGCTTGGTTCCTTTAAACAAAAGGTGCTCTAAAAAATGTGAAGCTCCCGCAGTAGAAAGTGATTCATCGCGGGAGCCAACATTGACCCAAATACCAAAAGCTGCAGAGCGAACAGATTTTTCCTCTTCAGTGACTATTCGCAAGCCACTTGGAAGAACTGTTCTTGCCAAATTACTAGCTCTTAGCTTCCTCAGGAAGATTTGCAGGAACTAATGAGTACTTACCCTTAGGGTCGATCTCATTAATTACTACTTCAATCTTCTCTCCTACCTTCATCACCTCTTCAAGGTTTTCAATTCGCTTACCACCATGCATCTTGCGAATCTGAGAGATGTGGAGCAAGCCATCCTTACCAGGAGCAAGGTTTACGAAAGCACCAAATGTTGCCAGTTTCACAACTGAACCATTGAACTTATCGCCAACTGATAACTGCACTGGATTTGCGATCGCATTAATTTGCGCTTTCGCAGCCTCAGCCGCTGATCCTTCAGTTGCTCCGATATAAATTGTTCCATCATCTTCGATGGTGATATCAGCACCAGTCTCATCTTGAATCTGGTTAATCATCTTGCCCTTAGGCCCGATAACTGCACCAATCATGTCAACTGGCACCTTGATCGAAATAATTCTTGGCGCTAGTAGTGACATTTCATCAGGGGATGAAATTGCTTGATTCATCACATCAAGGATTGCAAGTCTTGCTTCTTTTGCTTGCAAAAGTGCAGCAGATAGAACAGAAGCTGGAATTCCATCAAGTTTTGTATCTAACTGAAGTGCGGTAACAAACTCTTTTGTACCAGCAACCTTGAAGTCCATGTCACCGAATGCATCCTCTGCTCCCAAGATATCGGTCAATGCTACATACTCAGTTTTGCCATCAACATCATCAGAGATAAGTCCCATTGCGATACCTGCAACTGCAGCCTTAAGTGGCACACCTGCATTTAGTAATGACATCGTTGAAGCACAAACTGATCCCATGGATGTTGATCCATTTGATCCAAGCGCTTCGGATACCTGACGAATTGCATATGGAAACTCCTCGCGAGTTGGTAGAACAGGAACGAGTGCTCGCTCAGCTAGTGCACCATGTCCAATTTCTCGTCGCTTTGGAGATCCAACTCTTCCAGTTTCACCAACAGAATATGGTGGGAAGTTGTAGTTATGCATGTAACGCTTGTGATCCTCTGGTGAAAGAGTATCTAGTTGCTGTTCCATCTTAAGCATATTTAATGTTGTAATACCCAAAATTTGAGTCTCGCCACGTTCAAATATTGCAGAGCCATGAACGCGAGGAATTACCTCAACTTCAGCAGTTAATGCACGAATATCGCGTAATCCGCGACCATCAATACGAATTTTCTCTCGCAATACTCGTTGGCGAACCAATTTCTTAGTTACAGATCGAAGGGAAGCTGAAATCTCTTTAGTGCGTTCTGGAAAATCAGCTGAGATTTTCTCAGTAACACTATTATTAATTTCATCTAACTTACTTTCGCGCTCTTGCTTACCAGCAATGGTTAGCGCCTTAGCTAGATCATCTTTAGCCGCCTTTTCAACTACTGCATAAATATCCTCTTGGTAATCAAGAGGATATTTATGCAGTAGTTGAAAAGGCGGCTCACTGGACGATTGTTGACGCTGAGGTGCGAAAGCGAGGGGGTGGGTATCGTGACTGGGAAAC
>OGVZ01000069.1_pt1 | contig 14297 bp, 33 predicted proteins | sample 1575881 | NCBI WGS metagenome assembly OGVZ01 (sample SAMN07581520, study PRJEB24739) | freshwater metagenome | place: Singapore | collected 2015-01
GAGTACAAGACTTCCGTACAGGTGAGTCTTATATCGGGTTGATCGAAGAACTAGATTTCATTAACAAGACACCAACCGATAAGCGATTCACTGGGTACGGCGGATTGCTACTTGTCACCATCAGGAGCGTTTAATGACAGCACAAGACTACGCTGCCCTTGCCGTAGCCATTATGACCATACTAGGTGGCTTTACCACAGCAATACGCTGGCTAGTAAAGCATTACCTCAATGAACTTAAGCCCAATTCAGGATCATCGCTGAAAGATTCTGTTACCAGGCTAGAGGAGAAGGTCGAGATTCTCTATCAGATTATGTTACAACGAGGTGGCAAATGATTCCGCTTGCAAAGAAGGCAACACCTGCTGCTATTGCAGTACTGCGTCAAGCAACAGCGCTATGGCCTAAGCGTAAGAAGGCTAGCGATGGACTTCTACCATCTAAGGCGCACGTAAAGCAGAACCCAAACTCAGACCACAACTCCGGGTATGCAGTTGATTTAACTGATGACCCATCTAAGGGAGTTAACTGCGCTGTTATCTATTCAGAGTTACAGAAGGATAAGCGAGTTAAGTACCTGATATTCAAGGGAAAGATTTGGTCTGCTAAAAATGGTGAGCAGATTTACACCGGTATCAATAAGCACAATAAGCATCTTCACATCTCTATCAAAGAAGGATGTGGGGATGACACCTCACCTTGGTTCCCTTGGGTACCGAAGGCGAAAGCAATCAATAAAGTAAAGGCTGCAGTTCGGCCATTACCTAAGAAGAAGGAAACCAAATGAACGCAAAGACTAAGGCAGTACTCGCAACATACTTGCGTGCAGGAGCAGCAGCAGTAATTGCTCTCTACCTTGCAGGTGAGACAGATCCAAAGAAGCTCGGCTATGCAGCCCTTGCTGCAGTAGCAGGTCCAGTCCTTAAGTGGCTAGACCCAAAGGCAACAGAGTTTGGTCGTGGGTCTAAGTAATTAACCCATAAGCGCGAGGCAATGGCCCGGTTCCCCGAAAGGGGGCCGGGCCTATTTTTTGTTGCCTAAAATATCCCAGAGTTAGAGTCACCTGATAGGTGTGTCTTTAATCTATGACAGTTTGCACAGAGCGTTTGTAGGTTAGACGGGTCGTTGTTGTACCTGTCCCCGTCAATGTGGTCCACGTCCAACTGGCTGATGTGGACTGGCTTGAAGTTGCAGTGCTCGCAGTAATCCTTCTTGTGGACTGCATACGGGTATCTGTTCTTGATGACAGTGCGCTTGTAGACTGCGTAGCATCTGAATCTGCTAGAGGCGGTAGACATTCGGTTGTCTCTGACCTTGACTTTAGTTGGACCACAAACTGAGCATACACCTGTACGGGTCTGCTCGTTTACCTCAGTAAGTCTGTGCTTCATTAAAGCCTGTAGGATTCACCACAATTATGACACTTAATATCAGAAGCTCTTTGCCCGTACCTAATGCCACCTACCCAAAGTTCAAGGTTTTCGGGTCTATTGTCGTCCCTAACTCCATTAATATGATGGACTGATTCGTGTTTTTCTAAAGACCTTTTAAGTATATTTTCCATAATTGATCTATGTTCTGGAATCCATTTATCATTTATTTTAATCCAAGCATAACCATCTTTCTTGGACACTTTTCTTGTATCAGATGTGTAATTCCAATTTTCTGGTTTACTAGATTTTTGACCTGATTCTTTAGCGATTAAAAGACGGCAATCGTCACAATAGTTTCTTGGAGATATATGCCCATTTTTTCTAACCTTTACAGGAAAGGTATTCTTGCACCTAATACAGTTCCCAGTCATATTACCAGAGCCTCTCCAACCATTTAATAGGGTCTATTATAGGCTTTCTGGGTTATCCACAGGACACGGGACACGCACGAGATTTCCACAATTATAACAAGTAGCATCTAAGAAGTACCAAACTAATTCATATTCGTCGAAAGAAGCTGCTACATTAAAGACTTGAGAACCACAAGGGCAGACGTGTATCGGACCCACATCACGAAGGTCTGAACCAAAAAGCTCAGGAAGGCCATCGTAGGAGTTACGCCAGGACCTGAATTTCCGCAGGGTTGGTAGACGGAGCGCCATATTGCCCGGCACGGCTCCTTCCTGTGGTCAGTCGCCTCTCGGCTACGCCTCGGCCCCGTAAGGGGCCGTACTGTAAACTCGCTTACGCTCGTATTGTAATCATCCAGCTTGGTATGTGTCTTGCGACACGCCGTGATATGATTAGCCAATGACAACCTTGGTAGGAATTCAAGGCAAAGACTTTATTGTCTTTGCAGCTGATAGCCAGATAACTGACGGAGATCAACGTATCATCTCGGTAGAAACACCCAAGATAGTTACGACGGGTAAATACTTACTCGGCCTGACTGGTGACTCACGTCCAGGTGACATCCTTGCCTACGCGTGGAAGCCACCCTTATATCGTGGCGAAGACCCAACTAAGTTTATGGGTAGCAAGATACTTCCGAGTATCGCAGCATCCTTCAAGGAGGGTGGCTACGAGGTTGATAACAAGGAGATGAACTTCAGTTTCTTGATAGGTTTCAACGGCAACATCTTCTCTATCGGCGGTGACCTATCCTTTAACACATCCGAGCGTGGACTATTCGCGGCAGGCTCTGGTGGAAATTATGCTCTTGGGTACTTGTATTCCTTGACACCTCGGACTTACAATAAATTACTCACAGCAAGTGTGGTAGCTGAGAAGGCAGTGCAGATTGCATCCATCTTAGATATCAACACTTCACCACCAATTCAGGTGGTAGCACAGGAAAGGATATATAAATGAAAGAGTTGATTGCATACTGCGGTATTGCATTCTTGATTGGCTTTGTGTCAGCATACGGCTTTGATGCTTGGTTACAGTGGAGGGATAACAAGAAGTGGCAATAGCAGATCCTAAAGAATTACTACTGCACGTACTGCATTCTAAAGATGCAAGTCGTGACAGAAGTATGCAGACTGAAGTAGGTCCATCAGAGATTGGTGGTTGCCGTCGTAAGGTTTGGTACCGACTTAATGCACAACCACATACCAACGAGAATCAATCTAAGTTGGCTGCAATTATGGGTACTGCTATTCACGCAGCTATCGAAGATGCTATCGGTGCTATTGACCCAGATGGCAAAGAGTATCTTGTTGAAACAGAAGTTTCCTACAACGGTATGAAGGCACACGTTGATTTGTTTGTACCAAGCACAGGTGCAGTCATTGACTGGAAGACATCAAAGGTAAAGAACCTTTCATACTTCCCATCTAACCAACAACGTTGGCAGGTACAACTCTATGGCTACCTACTATCCAAGAATGGCTATGAAGTTAAGAGCGTCAACTTGGTAGCGATTGCTCGTGATGGTGATGAGAAGGATGTCAAGGTACATACAGAACCTTACGATGAGACTATCGCTCACGCTGCTCTGCTCTGGTTAGAGAATGTTAAGAAGTCCGAGACGCTACCTGATCCTGAAAAGGATGCAAGTTTCTGCAAATCTTACTGCCAGTACTACGACGCAACAGGCGAGTTGGGATGTCCCGGTCTGATAAAAGAACGTATCGTCCTTAGTGAAGTCGTGATTGAGGACGAAGAAGTTGACAAGCACGCACTGCATTATTTACAGTTAGATAGCAAGATTAAGGAGCTGGAGAAAGAGAAGGATTCTTTGAAGGCATCCCTTGAAGGCGCTACTGGAGTTACATCTAGTGGTGTTGAAATCAGTTGGACAACAGTCAAAGGTCGTGAGACTGTAGATGCAAAAGAGGTTGAAAAACTTCTGGGGTTTGTTCCGAAGATTGTCGGTAACGAATCTGTAAGACTCAATATCAAACCAAGTGGAGGCAAATAAATTGGCAGCAAATGAAAACACAAAGTTCCAAATCAACTACAAGTTGCAAGATGGAACACTCATCAATCTGTACGCATCAGATGTAAAGGATCTTGAGACAGGTCTTACTGACCTATCAATGGTGTCAGCTCTTATCAAGAGCACAGCAACTGAACTTGGTGGCGGTGTTACTGCTGCTGCAATTCAGAACCTGCAAGCACAGTTCAATGCAACACCAGTTCATCCTTTAGATGACCGCGCTAATCCAGCAACTAAACAAGATGTTGCAAATGGAACTGTAAAGATGTGTAAGCACGGACAGATGTCATACCGAACAGGTACAGGACAGAAGGGTCCTTGGCAGGGTTATATGTGTGCAGCACCTAAGGGTGCGCCGGATAAGTGCGAGACTATCTGGGTTCGCTAGTTGAATGCGCGAGCCAAGGTTCTATGAGAACCCTTCTTGCGCAGATGTAGGTGGTGACTTCTGGTTTCCAGAATTAGAAAATGGTTATCTCTATTCAAAAGAAATGGAGATGGCTAAAGCCATCTGCTTAGGTTGTCCACATCAAGCTGAATGCGCTGAGTGGGGAATACAGAAAGAGATACACGGGATATGGGGCGGGTTGTCTCCAAAGACACGCAGCAATATCCGAACACAACGTAATATCAGACTGAAGGGGGAGGACGTTGCTTAGTTTACAACGTGCGTGGGGAACTGTTCTCACCAAGGCAACGCCTCTTCCTGATGTATGGAAGGCGCTATCAGAGAAGCAGATTAAGTTCCGCAGGGGACAGGTCTGTATGGTAGCTGCAGCACCGAATGCTGGTAAGTCTATGTTCGCACTGATCTATGCAGTCAGAGCAAAGCGTCCAACGCTGTTCTTCTCAGCAGATACAGATACAACAACTGTAATGATGAGAGCCGCTGCTCATTCATCTGGCCATACCCAGATACTTGTTGAGCAGAATCTATCTGATAACTCTCACTACTACGATAAACACTTTGACAAGTTAGCCCATATCAAATGGGTCTTTGACTCTAGTCCGTCACTCGATGATATCGAGTTAGAGATTAAAGCCTATGTTGAACTGTATGGGATAGCACCAGAGTTAATCATCATAGATAACTTGATGAACGTAGCAGCTGAGACTGATAACGAATGGGCTGGACTGCGTGCGATTATGATGGAGTTACACGATATGGCACGTAAGACTGAGGCTTGTGTGCTAGTTCTACACCACGTCAGCGAGCAGTCAGAGTATGGCTCACCGACTAAACCACCAGCACGCCGTGCTATTCACGGCAAGGTGAGCCAGTTGCCTGCTCTGATACTTACCCTTGGGTATGACCCATTCGATGCTTCTTTGAATATCGCTGCAGTAAAGAATCGCTTTGGTCCACACACTGCAGATGCCTCTGATTATGCAAGCCTTGCAGTAAACTATGGAGCGTGTCAGATAACAGACAAGGATGCCTACGGTGCAATGCTTCAGCGTGATGCCAGAGCTGGCTATGTTGGCAACTACATACCGCAAGATGAGTACGGAAATGAGATAGCAGTATGACCTACGATTTCTTTGGACAAGAGTGGTTCGGTAAGTGCGGTGCTTGCAAGACTGAGATGTATGCACCTACCAAGGGTGAGTACCTTGTGGCCTATGCACTGCACACACATTCAGACAAATGCCTTGGAGGTTGGTAATGGCCAGTAGAGAGTATCAACATTTACAGAATGAGATTAAACAACTCAAGGCTGATATGGCTAACCTTCTGATGGTGCTGATTGATATGAAAGTATTGAAGATTACCAAGGATGAGAACGGCAATTTAGTTTACGATACAGGTAAGAAGAGTGACTAGCGCATACGATAGAGCAAAGGGATCCATCTTCGAGACGGGTATCTTGAAGCTCTTTCGTGCAATCAAAGGTGTCTTTGCTGAACGCCTCACCAGAGCGGGTAGCAAAGATGAGGGTGACTTAGTGGTCGTTATAGCGGGTAAGACCTACATCCTCGAACTCAAGAACCGTAAGAAGTTAGACCTTCCGCAGTTCTGGAGAGAAGCCCAAGTTGAGGCGCTTAACTACGCAAAGGCTCGTGGTATTGGGGAAGTGCCACCTGCTTACGTCATAGTTAAGCGTCGCAACGCGGGTCTGGAAAAGTCGTGGGTCATCTGCGACCTTGAACAATGGTTAAAGGAGAAGCAGTGAATCAATATGCAGAACAATGGTGGGCAAAAGAAAGCCCAAGTTTTTCATATCGCTGTCCTGAATGTGGTCTTATGATTACAGGCCAGAGCGAAAAAGGTGTTCACACCTTAGTAAAAAGACATAAAGAAAAAGGGATATTCCACCAAGAAATAAAAGGAGAAGAATAATGCCAACACCACAAGGTGATATAACAAGCACAGAGACGTGGAGCGAGACTCCAGCAGAAGTAGTAGAAGAAGTAGTGGAGGAAGTTACAGATGAGTCTGACGATCCTGAACAGGTTTGATATTGATATTGACTGGTACTTCACTGCAGTATCGTTAGGCTTTACCCTACACAAGCGAGGCTTTCAGCTCTCGCTATTCTTCTTTGACATTAGTTTCTATTACTTCAGTCCTAAGTGGAGACTAACCCAAGAGCAGCGCTATGCAAAAGTTTTAGAAGAAATGCGAAAGCAACAAGATGAATCTTGGGAACACTATCAAGGAAGTAAGAAATGATTTGTCTGTATTGCACTAGGGCCGGTGAAGAGAACAAGGCCAACCATCTCAAGCGTGCTGCACACTGGCACGAGAAGTGCGAAGGGTGTGTATGTCAGCACAAGACTGGTCCAGAGTACGTAAAGCGGGACGATTCAAAGGTTCCGTTGATGCAAACGCAATCCCCATAGCACCGATTATTCGGTACTTTGGTGGGGAAGTAAGAGAAGGTAAGGACGCATCCGTTCGCTGCTTGATGCACAATGACAGCAGACGCTCTGCGTCCATCAATACCTATGACAATTTATATTTCTGCTTTACTTGTGGTAAAGGTGGGAATGCGGCCAACATAGTGTGCATCATAGAGAACTTGGAGTTTAACGATGGACTTAAACGCGCAGTCGAAATTGCAACTGGAAGCGGCGCAGAGATACGCACAGGAAATAACTCCAGAGGTACTCGTCGCGCTCGAAGAACGTGGGATATCTGAGTTAGTAGCTGCCAAGTTCCAACTGGGTACTGTTGTTGATCCTCTTAATGGTCACGAGCAGTACGCTGGTTGGATATCCATTCCCTATATCACAGCGTTAGGCCACTGCGTAGGCTTTAAGTTCCGTAGGTTAGATGCAGGTCTACCCAAGTATGGCTCACCTACAGGGCAGAAGGCACACCTATACAACGTCTCTGACGTTGCAGTCTTGAGCAAACATATTGTGGTCTGCGAAGGTGAGTTAGATACAGTCATAGTCTCCGGTGTGTTAGGCATTCCAGCTGTTGGAATACCAGGAGTGCAGGCTTGGAAGCCACACTTTAGTAGGTTGCTATCAGGTTATGACACTGTGTATATCGTAGGCGATAATGATGTGAAGGAAGATGGCTCTAATCCTGGAGCAGACTTTAGTAAGCGTGTCCACCAAGAGGTATTAAACGGAGTTATAGTATCATTACCACCCAATATGGACATCAATGACTACTACTTAGCCTATGGAGCTGACGCTACTAAGACTTTGCTAGTGGGTGAGGCGATTGGATAAGAGTGATTGGCAACAGATGATACAGATTTTGCATACTATGGGCTTTCACATTTTGCAGATCAACCAAGAAGAGGAGACTTTGCTGATATGTCCAACTCGAATCCGCTCGTAGACCATCTTGCAGTTGCTGGCTATCGTGCAGATGGTGTTAGTACTGATGACTTAACCTCCTTCATTGAATCCTTTGCGTCCCTTCGTGCCTCACGTGTGCGGGGGGTAGGTGCGCAGCAGTACTCACTAGCACAAGGGCAGAAGTTTGAAGCCTTTACAACATCAGACATCATCAGAGAGTTGGTTGAAGAGCTGGCCGATGCTAGCAACTACATAGACTTTCTTGCTATCAAGTTGCTGAACTTGCAACACACTATAGATTTGGTGCTACCTGACTGTGACTGAATCCAAAAGCGAATTGATACTGGGTAATTCTTTAGAGGAGTTGCCCAAGATACACGCAAAAGAAAAGAAATTTGTTGTTGTAACAGACCCGCCATTTAATATCGGCTACCATTACAACAACTACAAAGACAATATGGAAGAGCAAGAATATTATGAAATGCTGGCATCTATATTCCAGTATTCACCCTTTGTCGTTATCCATTATCCGGAGGAAATATACAAGATTGCATTTCAAGTGGGAGAATTTCCAGATAAAGTTGTGAGTTGGGTCTATAACTCAAATACAGCCAAGCAGCATAGGGATATAGCCTTCTTTGGTATCAAGCCAGACTTCAGGAAATACGGGCAACCATATAAAAACCCTACGGACAAGCGCATTATGCAGAGAATTGCCGAAGGTAAGTCAGCAAGACTTTACGACTGGTGGGAGATAAATCAGGTTAAGAACGTGTCTAAGGATAAAACTGCTCACCCTTGTCAAATGCCTTTAGAGGTTATGAAAAGAATCGTTGGTATCTTGCCAAAGGATTACACGATAGTTGACCCATTTATGGGTTCCGGAACAACAGGTTTGGCCTGTAAGTTATTGAATCGTAATTTTATAGGTATCGAAATGGATGCTGAGTATTACGATATTGCTCAGCAAAGAATTAGAGAATGCAATGACTGAACTACATCCTAATATCTATGACATAGTACCGAGCGTTGCACGCAGTCTGACTAACCGATTTGGTAAGTGGGTTGAAGCAGCTGACATCAGACAAGAGTGTCTGCTCTGGGCTATGAGCCGTGCTGATTGGATTAACGAGCAGTTAAATGAACCTGATGCTGAAAAGCGCAGGCATAACGAGTCCAAGTTAGCGTGGCAGATGTCGCGTGTGGGTGAAAGATATGCTCGGCGTGAGAAGGCAGTACGTTCTGGGTATCAAGTAGGAGATGAGTCTTACTACGATACAGCTACCCTTGCACAGTTGCTACCCTTTGTTATTGCATCCGTCCTAGACGGTACAGTCCTTGAGCAAGCACAAGAGATGATTATAGATGGGCAACCACGCGGTGCTTCCAGTCCAGCAGAAGGTGGCAAGTTGCTAGCCACACTGATTGATATTAAGCAGGGCTATCTGAAGTTGGAGTTAGAAGATCAGAAGATACTTACCCTGCGCTATCACGAGAACTTGACCCTTGCAAAGATAGGTGTCATCTTGGAATGTCACTTAACTACTGCAGAGCGCAGGTGTATGAACGCACTACGCAACCTTAACAACTTTCTGGGTGGCAGAAATCCTTATCAGTGACCGTGAACGAAATCATTCTTTATGACTTTCTTAAACTTAATCTCTACCCTGATTTAGTCAGAGCACCTGGAATCTATGATGCCTTCGACTGCACCAGTGCAAAGGCCGGTCACTTCATCGAACTGAAGTGTCGCCAAAACCATTATTCTACGCTACTTATAGAGCAGATGAAGTATCGCAAGCTGATTGAGCAGGCATACCACAGGGATATGCTGCCGTTCTATATCAACTCCACACCTGTTGGCATCTACTCCTTTGACCTGACTGAGTTAGACGAACCAGAGTGGTTTGTCCACCCTATGCCAGCAACTACAGAGTTTGATAGGACTGAGAAGGTTGATAAGATAGTGGGATACCTAAACGTGGAGGAGGCAGTAAAGTTATGAAACTTGCAATAGCTGACCCACCTTACCTTGGAAGAGCCAATCGTTGGTATGGTGATGGATGCGGTGATGGTAATGGGATTGGTAGAGCAGACAATCATCCTGAAGCAAAAAAATGGGATGACCCACAAACACATATAGATTTAGTTAACAAACTTGAAAGCGAATATGACGGATGGGCTATTGCGTTAACAGTGCATAGTCTCTCAACATATATGAAGGTAATCGAAACTGATTCGCGAAATGGGATTAGAGTAATGAGTTGGATAAAGCCAATAGCGATACCTAGTGGTTCAAGAATTGCTACTAGCTGGGAGCCAGTTATTATCCGTGTTCCTAAAGAACGCAAAGGTTGGAAGTCTGGTAAAAGAATGAAAGATTATTTGATTGCCAATCCACGACAAAATGGATTTGTCGGATCTAAGCCTGATGAATGGACTCAGTGGGTCCTAGATGCTATGGGTTATCAGCACGGAGATATAGTTGATGATTTATTTTTTGGCTCTGGAGCTGTTTCTCAAGCAATAGAAGATGCGGTGAAGTTATGACCTACGACTACGAGTGTGTGAAGTGTAAGAACACCTACACCATTGAGCGCAGTATGTATGAGACAGAGGTAATGCCAGTCTGTGTTGGTTGCCACGAGTCTATGACTCGCGTATGGGCGGTAGGCGGTATCTCTTTTAAGGGAGATGGCTTCTATGTCAACGGAGGCTGATAAGTACCCGAACTGGTTTGCAGTCACAGCGCAGGAGAACTTTGAGAAGCATCTGCTTCCACTAGCAGGGCAAGAGCACTTACGTTTCTTACAGCTTGGTGTCTATACGGGTGATGCCACCGAGTGGCTATGCAAGAACATACTTACTGGCAAGAATAGCTGGCTTCACGATGTAGATACGTGGGAAGGTAGCGATGAAGAAGTCCACAAGAGTATAGACTTTAACGAGGTTATCAAGATATACAGAAAGCGTCTTAACAATAACGCACCAGTTGTACCCTTTACTGAAACTACTACCAGTTATCTACTCGATACAGCACGTCCTCGCTCTTATACCTATGACTTCATCTACGTAGATGCAGACCACACAACTGTCGGTGTATTACTTGATGCTGAACTAGCGTGGCCACAGTTAAAGAGCGGTGGCATTATGGCCTTTGATGATTATGAGTGGGGCAGTAACTTGCCGTTGCACTTGCGCCCTAAGCCTGGCATTGATCTCTTTATGTTGCGCCACGAGGGAGAATATGAACTGCTTACCAAGAACCAGCAGGTTTGGATTAAGAAACTGTGACGCAAGGATTTACTAGCGGTATGCGTTCATCGCTAGATGATACGTGGACTACACCTAAAGAGTTTTTTAACAAGTTGCACGAAGAGTTTAACTTTGAGTTAGATGCAGCTGCACTAAAGTCATCTGCTGTCGTACCCAACTACCTCGGTCCTGATCACGATTACTTATGGAGGCGTGATGCTCTCACCGTCGAGTGGGATGGTGCTTCAGGGGGGGGTCCGGTCTGGCTCAACCCACCTTACGGTAGAGTCATTAAAGATTTCGTAGCTAAAGCTGATGCTGAAAGCAAGAAGGGTATTACTGTGGTCTGCTTGGTACCAGCACGTACCGATACTAACTGGTGGTGGGATAGTTGCATACACCACGAGATTAGATTTATTAAAGGTAGATTAAAGTTTGGTGACGGCAAGAACTCTGCCCCATTTCCATCTGCTGTAGTCGTAATGAAATAACTAACCCCCACCGGCGAAAGAGGTTAGAAACTCCGGTGAGGGCTAGTCGGCCACAGAAAGGAAGGCGTGCTTATTGTAGCACAAGCTACTCAGTACCACCCTCTTCTATCTGAGTGTCGGAGAGCGCTACACGAATCGCCTCCAAAGCGGTGTTCAATGTATCGTATGCCGTGAAGGACTTGAAGTTCAGGGACTGAACTACGTTCTCCAAGGAGTTGAGCAATTCCATAAGCCGTACTTCGTTTGTTGTCGGCAAGGTGGTCAAACCTGCTCTCACGGGTCCATAGGGTGATAAGGCACGCAGTTTGTCTTGGCGTATATCCGAGAGCACGACTATATTCTCGTGCGATCCGTTTGTTCTCACGCTTCTCCTCCCCTGTCGCCTTCGTCCTCGCCACTATGTATGGCTTGTGATCCAATAGCGGTAGTGTCGGCTCGTGTATCCACGAGGCTAGCAGCAGTAGTACCGTTAATATCAAGCCACTTCTTACCCAGTTGTTCATCGCTCTCCTTCTCCTTCTCCATCAGCTCCCGGTAATCGTCCGGGAACCTTTGTGCTAGTTTGGCGAGAGCGCGATCTCTTGCTCTCCGGTAATTGCGTTGGCGTACCGCAGCGTTAAGTGCAGTACCCACTCTCCTATCGGTCATTTACTTTGTCCTCCCACACTATAAGGGCATAGGCTATCAGCAAGATAACCCCCACTCCTAACCAGTACAGCATTACCTTCCCCTCCAATCGGCTAGTGAGTAACTCGAATAGACTCTCTCACAGTTGAGGCAATAGCCACACTTCTCACAGCAGGTAGGACTAAAGGTGTAACAAGTAATGCAGTACATCTTGTCCTCCTCCTCTTTGCAATTATCGCAGCTCATCACTCTCCCTTTCCTTTGGCTATTGCTTGGTTGATGATGTGGGTAATGTCTATCGGTTGCCCAATCAGTACCGCGTCCTCTTCATCTGATGACCACGCAGAGACAAGCACACGAGAGCCGATAGGCGCTCGCTGATACCACTCGATAGCATCAAAAGGTTTTTCTCCTCCCCATTGTGCTATGCCTTGGTTATCGGTTACCTCATACAGGTTGATCAGGTCATACTTTGCAGGGTGGAAGCTGATTACATTACTCATTACTTAACCTCTTCCACTACTACTTCATCGTAGCCTTTATCTATCCACACTTGAGCCAGCTCTTCGGCTTGTGCTTGTGTAAGGTAGTAAGAATTTATCTCGCCACCTCCCACCCATACAGTCCAGTTACTCATTCTCTCCCTCCTCCATATTAAATATCCGGGCCATCGCTCGGTTGGCTCTCTCCATATTGCGCAGAGCCTCGGCTATTTCATTCTTGCCCTCTTGCTCTTTCGCTAGTTTGGTGCAGAGTTCTGCCTTAGCGAATAGATATTCCTTGGTTGGCTCGCTCATTTGTTTTCCTCCGCTTCCCACTTGAACCAACCACCGATCTTTGATTCAAGCCAGTATCCCAAAGATTCCTCGCCTTCGTACTCACTAGCCCACTTTGGGTAAGGCAAACTTCCGCCTCTTTCGTCTAAAAATGTCACCTCGTAGCCGTCGTAAGTATCGTAATGAATATCGGCTCGGTATCTCTCGCCCTCTATCTCTATATTCACCGATAAATCGTAAGCGGTTATATCTTTCTCTTGTAGTTCGACTTTCATATTCTCTCCCTCTCTTTCATTAGCTGCTCAAATAGTTGTTCAAGGATTCCCTCAATATCGCCCGCTTCCGCATTAGTGCCCAGCGTGACGATAAATTGTTGAGCGTTATGCCCATTGAAATCGTTGGTTTCTTTGTTATGGGTTATTTCATAACTGTAAATCATTTACTCTCTCCCTCTCGTTCTCTCCCTCTCCCTCCTCTAAGGGTTAGGGTCTGTCCTAGCTCTTAGGTGCAGACTACCGTACTCTCCCCTAGTGGTGCAAGAGAGTACGATAGTACGCAACTAGATTAGCTTTCCCTTGTCATTAAATCGGTAGCGTACCGGTGGCCCGGCTATATCTCTCCCTCTCTCATAAGGGTAGATAAGATACTCACAAGATCCGTTGGCGAATCTTTCATAAGAATATGCGGTGTAATGGTAGCGCTCTTGTAGCTGCTCTTGTAGCTGCTCTTTATTCACTCTTCATCACCACACTCGCATAGGTGGCCACACGTGTAGCAGACATAGGCACCGCTAAAGTGTGCGCGGTATCCGTACTCTCTCCCGCTCTCTCCCTCTACGTAGAATCTATCGTTATCGTCTAGCAGCACCGCACCGCGAATAGCTCTCTCTCGCTTAAGTGTGGTAGCGCCGTTATTCATATTACCCATTTACTTACCCTCTCTCTTATCCGGCTAGGCACCGGCCACCGGCCACCGCCTAACCGGTGGCCGATAGTCTCGCGCCTAGAGATTACTTAACACGCATAGGCATAAGTAACGCTGCCCATTTAATCTTATTGTGCGGGATAGCTACCTTAATAGGTTTATTCTCACCTAGAAAAGTCACTATTAGTTGGCCACCCTTATTAGAGCAGGGTACTTTAGAAAAGTCTGCCATAAATGACGGGTTAAACGATATACCCTCCACCGCTACACTCTCACCCTCTAGTAGGTGCGCATAGGGAGGGAATTTACCGCTGCCAATAGACACGTTTAGGCTAGTGCCACCGATAGACACGCTTAGGCTATCGCCGGCGCGGGTAAACGTAATCTCCCTGCTCACTCTCTCACTCTTAATAGTTGCGAGGATATGCTTTAGATCCGATAGACGAATAGCGGTCTGCGATAGCTCTCCCTCTCCCTCTATCTCTATATTCACCGATAAATCGTAAGCGGTTATATCTTTCTCTTGTAGTTCGACTTTCATATTCTCTCCCTCTCTTTCATTAGCTGCTCAAATAGTTGTTCAAGGATTC
>OGVZ01000070.1_pt1 | contig 14271 bp, 13 predicted proteins | sample 1575881 | NCBI WGS metagenome assembly OGVZ01 (sample SAMN07581520, study PRJEB24739) | freshwater metagenome | place: Singapore | collected 2015-01
GTTTCCCAGTCACGATAGCTAAGCTGAAATCTCTGCACTTACCGCTTTAACATCAACAGGATCTTGCGGACGTGGTTTTGCCTCCTTGCCTTTATGATCTCCTACGAATATCAGTTGCGCACCAGCCACCTCCTGATGTTCTAACTTATTCTTAAAACCATCATTGACTACCGCTAATTGGTAGCTTTGTAATTGCTTGTTATTTTGGGCATCTTCAAAAGAAATTGGCGTAGCCCCAGTTTTTAAATCAACAATGTAATACTTTCCCTCACTAGTTAACTCCACTCGATCTATTGAGCCAGAGACAACTGCATTGCCTAACTTAAACTCAAACTTTTCTTCAACACCAATTAACTTATTTTTATTACTCAAATGCCAGCCATAGAATTTTTGCAACATTAATGCTGCTCTGCGGTATTCGTAATCTTTAATCCAACCCTTGTTCATATCAATTAATGACCAAGCACCTTTTAACTTCGCCTCTAATTGATCTAAGGTAAGAGATGGTTGATCTTTTAATTGCGCGGCAATCACATGAATGGCAGAGCCAAGTACTTGAGCAGTTGAATCTGCATCTTTGCCACCACTTTGCTCTAACATCCACTTAAGTCCACACTCAGTAAATGATTCAAGTGAGCTTGGTGAAATTCTTAGCTGCTCATCTTCGCCAATTACTGGTAGCTCTGTTGATGGCGGTGTTATGCCAACCCAATTTTTTGGATCTGCTGCTCTAACTCCATTGCTGGCCAGTGTTTTAAGAGCTTTTGCTGCAAACTTTGAATCCTCATCACTGGCATAACTTGCCATCCGGCGCAGCGCGGCAACCAATGCGGATTGGGTAATAGACCTTTGAGTTTGGCTTACTTGAATATCATCTGGTGCTAAATTTTCAAAGTATCTAGAGGGTTGATTATCTTCATGGGAAACTGCGGTGATAAAAACCTGTTTGCTAGCTCTAGTTAATGCAACATTTAGTAATCTCTTCTCATCCTCTGCTAGCCCAGCAGCTGAGATCGCATCTAATTGGTCTGCATTGCTAATGCCGTGTCGAAATATTTCAACTAATCGCTCAGAGCCAAGTAAAGATCCGCGCTGCTTTAAGTTTGGCCAACTGCCCTCTTGCATTCCAGCAAGTGCCACATATTGCCACTCTAAACCTTTGGCGGAATGCACTGTCATTATCTGCACTACCTCACCACGTTGTGCGGTAGCGGTAATACTGTCGGAGAGAATTTTTTCACCCAGAAGTTGATCTATAAAAAGGGATGGTTTAGCACCAGGTAGGCGCTCACTAAAACGTCTAGCTACTTCAAACAAGGTAATTACTGCATCAAGATTTTGATCAGCAATCCCACCTCGCACGCCCCCAGCTAGTGCAGTTTGCTGCCAAATTTGTGAAATCAAATCACCCTCATAATTCTTAGCATTACTCCAAATACTCCACAATAAATCTGAAATATCAGATGAGCTGCTTAAACTCTTTTTCGCTACTTTAATCAAATCATTAATTCGCTTAAGGCTTGTTAGTTGCTCCCATGGCAGATCAGCACTCGGTGAGGTCAAGCAATCTAAGATCAATTCAGTTGAACTCTTAACCTGATCACCACTTTGCGCTCTAGTTAGAGCAATTCGCATCTGCCTAATTGAAATTGCATCTGCGCCAGCAAACTCACTCTTTAACAACTCTTCAACTTGATCCCAGTTGCTAGTAGTTAGTTTTAATTGACCCAAGGCGATTTGAGCGATGGTGATTATTGGCCGTATAGCTGGGTTATCGGCTAAGGAAAGTGCGGTGGCATCGATTTCAACTGGAATTGAGTTCATGGCAAATGCTCGTTGCAGGGCAGCAATTTGCGCACCAGGTGATCTAACAATAACTGCCATCTGCGACCAAGGAAGGCCATTAATTAAGTGAGCTGATCTAAATTGATGAGCAATAAAATTTGCCTCTTCACTCACACTACTTAGCAGCACAGTTTGTAGGGCAGGATCACTTCGCAATTTACTTTGCAAAGTTATCTTATTTTTTATTCCAAACTGCTCTAAATCCGCCAGCAAGTTCTCTGGATCTGCTCCTCTAAATCTACCCACTGCACTTTGTGGATCAGCAAAGATCACTAACTCTTGATTACTTAGCAATTTTAGTAATTTTCGCTGCGCCCGATCTGATTCTTGAAACTCATCGACATATATGACTTGAAATATTTTGCGGTATTTATCAAGTAATCTCTGATTACTCTCAAGTTTTTCTGCCGCTAAAATAATTAACTCACTGGGGTCAACTCGGTTAAATGAATGAGTTGTAGTGCCATCGCGCAACGCCATCGCACTTTTATACTTTTCCCAGAACTGGCAGATCGCAGGCCAGTACCTTTGCTGATACTTCTTAGCAAATGTATTTAACTCCTGCGGTGAAGTGCCTCTCTCAGTAGCACGGCTAATAAATTCACGAAGCTCCTTAGCAAACCCTCGGGTGGTTAGGGCCGCACGTAATTCAGCTGGCCATAAAGTCTTTGAGGGATCAGCAGCATCTAGTGCTAATAATTGCCTGATCTGCGCATCTTGTTCAGCTCCGGAAAGTAGTACATATTTTTTCTCATTAGAACTCTCCAAATTAATTGGGTCATTTAAAATCATAAATGCTAATGAGTGAAAAGTCCTTGCAATTGGTTCGGCAACTGTGTGTAAGGCTGGGTTTGCAGAGGCGATTTGATCTCGCAATTTACTGGCCGAATCTCGGCCATAGGTAATTGCCAATATTGAGTTTGGATCAAAACCTTGCGAAATTCGATTTGATATCGCAGCAATTAACGTGGTGGTTTTTCCAGAACCAGCTGAGCCTAGAACTAATAATTGTGAGCCGCGATGATTTACAACTTGAAGTTGTTCACTGGTTAATTTCTGCTTTGCAATCTGAGACTGATTTGTGCCAGCTCTAACTAGATTTAACTCGATGGTATTTTTTATGCTGGCCACGGCTTAATTTAACAAGCCGGCGCTGACATTAAGGGTTATTACCCAATAATGGTTATGAGTTCTCGTTTGCTCGCTTATTTTTGGAAGTAATTCGAGCCCGAGTAGATCCATCCAAAATAACCTTACGAATTCGAACAACTGCTGGGGTTACCTCAACGCACTCATCCTCACGACAAAATTCAAGAGCACCTTCCATATTTAATTTCTTCGCTGGAATTAATCGCTCAGATTCATCAGTACCAGATGCACGCATATTTGTTAATTTTTTCTCCCTAACGCAGTTAACATCCATATCCTCACTTCGTGAGTTTTCACCAATAACCATTCCTTCGTAAACCTCATCGCCTGGTTCAACAAATATTGATCCACGATCTTGTGTGCCATAAAGTGCGTAGCTGGTAACAGTTCCCATTCGATCTGAAACTAATGAACCAGTTGAGCGAGTGCGCAACTCACCATGCCAAGCCTCATAACCATCAAAGACATGGTGAAGTAATCCAGTACCACGAGTTTCGGTCAAGAACTCAGTTCTAAAACCAATTAAGCCACGGGATGGAACTCGGTAATCCAGACGAATCCAACTTGTTCCGTGGTTAACCATCTGCTCCATACGTCCCTTCCGTAGGGCCATAAGTTGAGTAATCACACCTAAGTACTCCTCTGGCGCATCAATAGATAACCGCTCCATCGGCTCATGTACCTTGCCATCAACAATCTTGGTAACAACTTGTGGCTTACCAACTGTTAACTCAAATCCTTCACGTTTCATAATTTCAACTAATACTGCAAGTTGTAGCTCACCTCTTCCCTGCACCTCCCAAGTATCTGGGCGATCGGTATTTAAAACGCGAAGGGAAACATTTCCAACCAACTCAGCATCAAGGCGACCCTTAACTTGGCGAGCAGTTAACTTATTTCCACTCTTGCCAGCAAGAGGTGAGGTATTAATACCAATTGTCATCGAAATACTTGGCTCATCAACAGTAATTAATGGCAGCGCATGTGGATTTTCTAGATCAGCAAGTGTTTCACCTAAGGTAATAGTTTCAATTCCTGCCACCGCGATAATGTCACCTGGATGGGCCTCCATTGCTGGTACCCGCTCTAAAGCCTCGGTAATTAAAAGCTCTGAAACCTTAACCCGCTCAGTTGAGCCATCAGTTTTAATCCAGGTAACTGATTGCCCCTTCTTAATGACACCTTCACGTACTCGGCAAAGGGCTAGCCGGCCCAGGAATGGCGATGAATCTAAGTTTGTAACATGTGCTTGCAATGGTGCTCCTTCATGATAGACCGGAGCTGGAATGGCAGAAAAAATAGTGTCAAATAAAACATCTAAGTTCTCTTTATTTGGCATGCCACCATCTGCTGGTCTATCCAGGGATGCTTTACCAGCTTTAGCTGATGCATAAACAATTGGAAACTCAATTTGATCTTCATTGGCATCTAAATCTAAGAAGAGTGCGTAAGCCTCATCAACAACTTCAGCAATTCGTGAATCTGGTCGGTCTACTTTATTAATTACCAAAATTACTGGCAGATTTTTTTGTAAAGCTTTGCGAAGTACAAATCGAGTTTGTGGCAGTGGGCCTTCGGAGGCATCAACTAATAAAATTACGCCATCGACCATCTCTAAGCCACGCTCTACCTCGCCGCCAAAATCTGCGTGGCCTGGGGTATCGATAATATTTACAATTGTCTCCCCGCGCTTCACCGCGGTATTTTTCGCCAAAATAGTAATTCCCTTTTCGCGCTCTAGATCCATGGAATCCATCATGCGATCTTGGCCTTCATCTTGTTTCTTATGGGCTGCAAATGCGCCAGATTGCCAAAGCATGGCATCAACCAAAGTTGTCTTGCCATGATCTACGTGAGCAATAATTGCCACGTTACGAAGATTTTCTCGTTTCTTAACTGGCAAATCTTTTAAATGTGCTTGTTTTTTAGACATTAAACCTAAACTCCACTACATCGCCATCGGCCATCACGTAATCCTTACCTTCCATGCGCACCTTGCCATTGGCGCGGGCTTGCACCATTGATCCAGCAGCGACTAAATCATCAAAGGCCACAACCTCTGCCTTGATAAATCCTTTTTGAAAATCAGTGTGAATCACACCAGCCGCAGCTGGGGCAGTATCACCTTTATGAATCGTCCACGCTCTGGCCTCTTTCGGGCCTGCGGTCAGATATGTTTGTAATCCTAATGTATTAAAACCAACTCTTGCTAATGTGGTTAAACCTGGCTCGGTTAATCCAATTGATTTAAGCAATTCCAGCGCATCAGCCTCATCTAAATCAGCAAGTTCTGCCTCTGTCTTGGCATCTAAGAAAATCGCTTCCGCAGGTTTGACTAGTGCTGCTAACTCTTCCCGTAATTTATTATCTGCTAATTCAGCGGCATCAACATTAAAAACATATAAAAATGGTTTGGCAGTTAAGAGTTGTAACTCAGAGATCGCAGCAATATCGACTTTGCTACCTCGCAATAATTGACCTTGATTTAATATTTGCGCAGCAGCTTTTGCCGCCTCTAAGACGGGCACCTTCTCCTTAACAGTTCTAACCTCTTTTTCCAGACGTGGAATCGCCTTCTCTAGGGTTTGCAGATCAGCTAAACAAAGTTCGGTGTTAATTGTTTCCATATCTTTTTTAGGATCAACATTGCCATCCACATGGACTACATCACCATCTTTAAAAACTCTAATAACTTGGCAGATCGCATCTGACTCTCTGATATTTGCTAAGAACTTATTTCCAAGACCTGCACCTTCAGAGGCGCCCTTCACAATGCCGGCGATATCAACAAAGGAAACTGCAGCGGGCAGGATTTTTTCAGAGGAGAATATTTCTGCCAAGACCGCCAGGCGTTCATCTGGAACTCCCACCACACCAACATTGGGTTCAATGGTGGCAAAGGGGTAGTTTGCAGCTAAGACATTGTTTTTAGTCAGCGCATTAAAGAGGGTGGATTTACCCACATTTGGCAGACCGACGATTCCGATTGAAAGGCTCACAAGGGGTTAAGCCTACGCAAGATTGTCAGTAGTTAATGCCACTATAACCCCATGCCCGCCTCGATCATCTCCCTAATTATTGGACTGCTGGCTGGAATTGCGATCGGCTATCTAATCTCTGCCCTGCGCAATAAAAATAACTCCGCAGATTCAGCTCTGCTAGATGATTATAAAAAGCAGCTAGAGGCCGAGCGGGGCAAGACTGAAAACTCCATCAAATTAACGGCCGAGTTAAATGCGATGAAATCAACTGTTGAGAAATTATCCCAACAATCTAATGAGGCTAATCGAATCCGCACTGAGGCGGAAGCCAAACTTGAAACCACCATTAATGAGATGCGAATGGCAAGTGAATCAATCTTTGATGAAACTAAAAAAATTGCTGGCGCCTTATCTAATTCCCAAACCCGTGGAAAATTTGGTGAGGCGCAGTTGGAGCTACTGCTGCAGTCTGCTGGACTGCGAGAAGGACATGAATACACCAGACAAAAATCCACCACCGATGCAGATTCATCTGGAATTCCAGATATTACGGTGAGGATGCCAGGTGGAAGTGCAATATTTGTTGATTCTAAGTTTCCATTTGATCGCTTCCTAGATGCCTTTGGTACAGAGGTGCAAAGTGAGCGGGATGATTATCTCGCCCAACATACAAAGGATTTACTTAAACATGTTGAGGCACTGGCCAAACGTGGTTACCACAAATCAGCTGGCTCACCAGATTTTGTAGTTTTGTTTGTGCCATTTGAAACTCTCCTTGCTGAAGCACTTCGAATTGATCCCGCACTGTTAGAAAAGGCATTTAAGGTTAATGTCACAATTGCCACTCCAACCTCAATGATGGCCTTACTTCGCACCATTGGTTATATCTTCACCAGAAATAAATTAGCTGATAACGCAGATGAGATTCAAAAAGTAGCCAATACCTTCTTAAAAAACATCACCTTATTGCATGGCAAAATTGTGGCGGTTGGCAAAGCAATCTCATCAACTGCTAAAGCTTATGAGGATTTAATACCGACTGCTGAGCGAACTGTGTTAAGTCCAGCTAGAAGAATTCATAATCTAGGTGTGACTGGCGATAAGGATAAATTAGCAATTGAGTATCCCGAATCTCCTGGTGAGGTTAGAGAGTTAAAAGCGATCTCAGCAGATGATGATTTTATTGAGGTGGAAGAGATTGAGGCGGATAAGTAAATGAGCAATTTACCAATTAACTCACCAATTAAGGGCCCTGGTTTAACAAAGCCTGGTGTTGTTATTTTGCAGTTTTTAGTAATATTTTTATTTGAAGCCATAGAAATACTATTTCGAAACTCACTGGGCATAATTACCTGCCTAGCTATTTGGATTGCTTTTTTTGGTGCAATTTACTTAGGTAGGAAGGGAACAGCGTATGTAACAGCTGTGGCCCCGCCGGTTTCGCTTTTAATCGCCTCCATTATTTTGATGCCAACATTAGGTAGCTCATCATTTGCGCCAACTAAGTTGTTAATTGATTTAGTGGCAGGGTTAGCCTCAGTATCCTTTTATTTACTATCTGGGGCAGCTGTTGCGTGGTTTATTTGGTTTAAAAAAGAGCGAAGAATGAAGAGTGAATTACCTGCCAGCAGCCTTTAAATCTTTTCGAAGCTCAGGTGGTATTGCAAATAATAAATGTTCCTCGGTTGCAGTTACCGTCTCTACCTCACCAAATCCACGATCGGCAAGCCAGGTGAGTAAATCTTTAACTAAGATCTCTGGCACAGATGCACCACTTGAAACTCCAACAGTTGTAACCCCCTCTAGCCACTCATCCTTTGCCTCAGCTGCGTAATCAATTAGGTAAGCAGCTTTAGCGCCATACTCAAGAGAGACCTCAACTAACCGGACTGAGTTTGATGAGTTGGTTGAACCAACAACTAAAACTAAATCAGCTTGTGGGGCAATTTCTTTGATAGCCACCTGTCTATTTTGTGTGGCATAACAAATATCATCACTTGGTGGGTCAATTAGATTTGGAAATCGCTTTCGCAGCTCTGCCACAGTGGCCAAGGTTTCATCCACACTTAAGGTTGTTTGTGATAACCAAGCCACTTTATTTTCATCACGAACCTTAATATCTTTAATTTTTTCAATTCCATCAACTAATTGCACATGCTCTGGTGCCTCCCCGGCTGTGCCATCCACCTCTTCATGGCCTTCATGACCAATTAACAAAATATCGTAATCATCGGAGGCAAATCTTCTAGCTTCATGGTGCACCTTAGTTACCAGTGGGCAGGTAGCATCAATAGTTTTTAGATTTCGACTTGCTGCACTCTGGTGGACTGCAGGGGAGACTCCGTGGGCTGAGAAGACCACAATCTTTCCCTCTGGCACCTCATCTGTTTCATCAACAAATATTGCACCCCTAGCTTCTAAAGTTTGGACCACATGTTTGTTGTGAACAATTTGTTTTCGAACATATACCGGTGCGCCATATAGATCTAACGCTTTTTCAACGGTGATAACTGCGCGATCAACACCAGCGCAGTAGCCACGAGGTGCTGCAAGTAATACTCGCTTTTTACTGGCCAGGCTCATGTGCTTATCCTAATTGATGATCCAAGACAGTAGATTTAGCCCTATGGCACCTGAGTTTTCATACCAAGATCTACTGCCAATGGGGCCGGATGAAACTGAGTATCGATTAATTTCAAATGAGGGTGTAACCACATTTACTGCTGATGGTCGCCAATTTTTAAAGGTTTCAAAGGATGCGATAAGTAATTTAACCCAAGTGGCCTTACATGATATTTCCCATTATCTGCGCAGTGAGCACCTTGAGCAATTAGCTAATATTTTAAAGGATCCAGAGAGCTCACCTAATGATCGATTTGTGGCAACTGATCTATTAAAAAATGCCAATATTTCAGCGGGTGGCATATTGCCGATGTGCCAAGACACCGGCACTGCAATTGTGATGGGCAAGAAAGGTCAGCAGGTTTTAACTGAAGAAAAAGATGAGATCTCAATTTCTCGTGGTGTCTATGAGGCCTTCACAAAGTTAAATCTGCGCTACTCCCAACTAGCCCCAGTTACTACCTGGGAGGAGAAAAATACTGGCAATAATCTGCCCGCTCAGATTGAGATTTACTCAGATACCGATCATGCCGATGAGTACAACTTTTTATTTATCGCCAAAGGTGGCGGGAGTGCAAATAAATCATTTTTATACCAAGAGACTAAAGCGGTTTTAAACCCAACCTCATTTATGAATTCGTCAGATGAAAAACTTCGCTCCCTTGGCACATCTGCTTGTCCGCCATATCACCTAGTGGTGGTAATTGGTGGCACAAGTGCGGAGTACACAGTAAAGACTGCCAAACTTGCCAGCACTAAATACTTAGATTCACTGCCCACCAAAGGGGATGCTAAGACAGGTCATGGCTTTAGAGATTTAGAGTTAGAAAAAGATATTTTAAAATTAACTCAAAATATTGGCATTGGCGCCCAATTTGGTGGCAAGTACTTCTGCCATGATGTTCGTGTTGTGAGATTACCTCGGCATGGTGCCTCCTTGCCAATTGCAATTGCAGTTTCATGCTCGGCAGATCGACAGGTAAAGGCAAAGATCAATAAAGATGGTGTCTTTATTGAAAAGCTGGAGACCGAGCCTGCGCACTATCTGCCAGCTACTACAAATGAGGATTTAGATGGGCCAGAAATAAAGATTGATTTAACTGCGAAAATGGCTGATATTTTGGCCCAATTATCAAAGTATCCAGTTAAAACCAGAGTGCTGCTTTCTGGCACATTAGTAGTTGCTAGAGATTTAGCCCATGCCAAAATAAAAGAGTTGCTAGATAGTGGTAAACCACTTCCGGAGTACTTAAAAAATCATGCAGTTTATTACGCAGGTCCAGCTAAGACACCTGCTGGTTATGCTTCTGGCTCATTTGGCCCAACTACTGCCGGACGAATGGATTCCTATGTTGAACAGTTCCAAGCAGCAGGTGGTTCACTGATTATGTTGGCCAAGGGAAATAGATCTGAAGCAGTGGCTACTGCATGTAAAAAGTATGGTGGCTTTTATTTAGGATCTATTGGTGGACCGGCAGCCCGACTTGCCCAGGATTGTATAAAAAAGGTTGAGGTTTTAGATTATGAAGAGCTTGGCATGGAGGCGGTCTGGAAGATTGAGGTAGAAAACTTTCCAGCTTTTATTATTATTGATGATAAGGGTAATGATTTTTATGCCCAAACTAGAAAACCATTAAGTATTGGTAAAAAACCTAACTAGAAAAAAGTACTAGTACCACTTTGATCGCTTAAATTTACTCCACGCAGCACATGGGGTGTTATAACGCTCTTTAATATATTTAAGTCCCCAGGTAATTTGAGTTACTGGATTTGTCCGCCAATCAGTTCCCACCACCTCCATCTTGGTGGCCGGAAGTGCTTGCGCAATTCCATGAGCACCAGAAACTTTATTTCTTGCTTTGTAATTCCAATGACTCTCTTTAGTCCAAAGTTGATCAAGACAGGTGAACTGTTTCTCCGACCAGGTGTAATTAGCCGCTATTAAGCTCTTGGCAATCTCGCGGGCGCCATCTGGCTGTCGGGCAAGCTCAACTTGGCGGGCAGCAACTGAGATCAATGCCATCGCCGAGGCATCAACGGTCTTAACCGCATCTAGCTCTAATAATGATGGGGTTGGGTCAAACTCCTCCTGCCCAGGCAGCGGGGTGGTGCTCTCTAAATTGGTGCCAACAGATGGGATGGTTACCGAAAAGGTTAGGTTGCTAGAGGCGTAGGCCGGCTCTGAGATAAATAGGAAGAAGGCTAGGCAGGCAGCGGTGATTGAGATGCGCCGAACCCTTGGTGTGGGGATCTTTAAAGCTTTTGCTTTCACCCTCGCACCCCTTTCTATCCCGCCAGATTGCCGGAATTGGCCCTCTGGAACTGCTTTAGGGTGTCAGCCATGGGGGGCGTGGGCAACTTTATCTAGGCGCGTGGCGCGATTATGTTTATATTCACAGGTATTGCCAGTATTAAAACCGCAGGTCAGTCACTATAAAGTCCGATTTGTCCCATATGTCGCAAGAGAGGTTTAAATCAGCTGGTGAAGTTAATTGGCTCCTCTAAAAGCTCTGTCACAAGGGCAGCGATCTGGCTGCGCTCACTTCTAGTCAAGGTGATATGGGCAAAGAGCGGGTGGCCTTTGAGGGATTCAACCACTGCAACTACCCCATCATGCCGGCCCACCCGCAGGTTATCCCGCTGAGCGATGTCATGGGTTAGAACCACCCGAGAGCCTTGGCCAATTCGAGATAGCACTGTGAGTAAAACACCTCGCTCAAGAGATTGAGCCTCATCAACAATTACAAATGAGTCATGCAAGGAGCGGCCTCGGATATGAGTTAGCGGCAGTACCTCAATTAATCCCCGCTCCACCACCTCGTCCAATACCTGCTGACTAACCAGCGCCCCTAAGGTGTCAAAGACTGCTTGCGCCCATGGTGACATCTTTTCATTTTCAGTTCCAGGCAGATAGCCAAGCTCCTGCCCTCCAACAGCATAAAGAGGTCGAAAGATCACAACCTTTTTATGTAATCGCCTCTCTAGGACCGCCTCTAAACCAGCAGATAATGCCAAGGCGCTTTTGCCAGTTCCAGCTCGACCACCTAAAGAGACAATACCAACCTCTGGATCCAACAAAATATCTAAGGCAACTCTTTGTTCAGCACTTCTTCCATGCAAGCCAAATGCGCTGCGATCTCCTCTAACTAAATGCAGATGTTTATCTGGGGTAACGCGGGCGAGCGCACTTCCTTTTTCAGAGTGCAACACCACACCGGTATGACAAGGATAATTTTTCCCAATCTCATGTGAGATTTTTTCATTCTCATAAAGTGAGTCAATAACTGTGGAGCCAACACTCTCCTCCACCATGCCACTCCAGCCACTTGTGCTGGCTAACTCTGCGCGGTACTCCTGCGCCTCCACCCCAACTGAGGATGCTTTAACTCGAAGTGGTAAATCCTTGGTCACTAAAACTACTTGACGGCCATCTGACATTAGATTTTTTGCAATAGCTAAAATTCTTGAATCATTTGAGCCATCCCGCAAAAAGCCGGCTGGCAACTTTGAGGTATCGGCATGATTTAATTCAACGGATAATGTGCCGCCTTCATCATTAATTCCAATTGGTTTATCTAAACGCCCACTTTTTACTCGTAAATCATCCAGAGTACGAAGGGCGGCCCGGGCAAAGTAGCCAAGCTCTGGGTGATCGCGCTTACTCTCTAACTCACCAATTACAGTTATTGGAATTATTACCTCATGCTCGGCAAATCGGCTTAGGGCAATTGGATCTGCTAGCAAAACACTGGTATCTAGCACGTAGGTAATTCGGGCAACTTGCGCCTGAGGTGAAACAGACTTTAAGACAATAGATTCACTAGCCAATTAATCTCATCGCAATCTGTTTAGTTGTGCTCATTGGTTTTGGAGGAATAGGTAAAGGGTAAATAATCAACCTGAAGAATCTGTGGCAACACGCATGCGTTAAAGATAAAGTTTAGATAAAGGCTTTACCTACCACCGGCCGCTTTTTACCCGTCGCTCAATCCAAATCGATGCCACCGGCAAGGTGCCAGCTAAGAGAAAGAGGGCGGTACTCAGCAGGGATTTTCGTTTGACCAGGCAAAGAAGTAAGGCTGCAAATAAATAAACTGGATAGGTAAAGCCATGCACAATTGGTATCCAGATAAATTGCTCATAAAAACTCTTGTCACTCACCAAGTACTTGGCTGGCATATACACAAACCAAAGCAGCAATGACATAGCCCCAGCCCAAAGCGCCCAAAAACGGAAAAACAGAGTAATCCGCCTCATTTCTTTAAACCCACTTTCTTAGCCTTGCCCGCCTTGTCAATTACCTTATCGCCCCGCACTCTAAATTGTGGAAAGGCTGGTGCAACCAAAAGCAGTAACCCCATAAACCACCAGACCACAACGTAGGAGATATGTTGCCAATAAAAGCCAGGTAGACGATTAGAGATTTGCTCTGAGGTAACTAAGGTTAAATCACTACTTTGATTACCACCAGTTTTTTCTGACTTTAAAATTATGTAGCCATCATATAAAAATGGGTTTTCCTTGCTTACCACCAATGCTGGATCTATTCTGGAAAGCTCACCTGGTTTTGCAAAGGCTCGATCAACATTTTGCCGTGGGTAAAGCCGGCCAGTAATAAAAACCTCTGAGTTGATTTGATCCTTCTCCTGCCCAAGTACCTCTCTGACCACCAATACGGCGTGACCAGAGTTTAGTTTTAATAATCTAACATCAAGATTTGCTAGCGCGTTTTCTGAGATTTTTTGATCGCGAGCAATAAAAGATGAGGTGTAATTTCCAGATGCTGAAACGATTCGATTAACCGCTTTGATTGGCATATTCATGCCAGCAGATGAAACCTCTTCCAGAGCTATTAAAGGTTGGTCTGGCTTTGGCGCAGTTACTTTATTTAATTCTTGGGCTCGATGTAATTGCCAGATACCTAACTCATAGCAGGCATAGATCAGACCTAGCCAGATTAATACTGTTGCAGCCTTCTTAAATACTTGCTTCATTAAAAAAACTTACTCTTGGTCTTTACGATCGACTAATCTCTTGTATCTACGATAAAAACTGGTTAATAACACCACCATAGCTAAGGTTAAAAAGATCATAGTTAAGGAGCCAGCTATACCCATATCAAAACTCTTTACCTCATCCATTTAATTCTCCCTCTTACTAGGTGAGATAAGCCTACTTTCTGATTGCAATATTGGTTCTACAATATGAGTGTGATGCATCCCAAAGTTCTATCTGATCCCGCCTTGCGGGAACGGTATGGGATCAAATCTGCCAAAAATCCACGTTATCTTCTGGCTGGGATTTTACTCACCGTTGTTGCAGCCTGGTTTATTTGGAGTGGTTTTAACGCAGCAAATCCAGATGTTAGATCAGAATTAATTTCATTTAAAGTTATTAATGATCAAAGTATTTCAATTACATATAAAATAACGGTGAGAGATTTAAATAAAGATCACAGCTGTTCAGTTGTTGCGCGGGACATTGATAAGAACACTATTGGGCAAGTATCTGATCTAATGCCAGCTGGCACATTGCTTCCTGGCGCTAACCTGCGCACCGTTGAGATTACTACCCGTTTGCCTGCGGTAAATGCGGGAATCACCAGTTGCCAGTAACCTTTACTCTCTTATGAACCAACCAACTCAAACCCGGCTCGTTATCGTGACTGGGAAAC
>OGVZ01000071.1_pt1 | contig 14245 bp, 19 predicted proteins | sample 1575881 | NCBI WGS metagenome assembly OGVZ01 (sample SAMN07581520, study PRJEB24739) | freshwater metagenome | place: Singapore | collected 2015-01
AGAAATATAAACAAAATTTAGAGGAGTTAAACGGTTATATCAAAGAAGCTACTCAGCAAAATAAGGAAATGATAATGACCGAAGAGGAACAGGAAATTAATGCTATTGAAGAAAAATATAAACGTAGATTAGCCTTAGCAAAAAAATATAACAAAGGAACTAAGGATATTGAAGTCGCTTATATGAATGAATTAAATGAAGTGAGGTTAAAAAAGCTAAATGAACAATTAGCAAAAGAACAAGAAATACGTGAAGAAGCACGTAGAAACCAAATAAAATTACAAAACGAATTACTTGACGAAGAAGAAAAAATCACAGAAGAAGCGTTTAGATTGACATTAACAGATCAGGAACAAGAAACAAGGGACTTAGAAGAATGGTATTTTGAGAAAAAAGAATTGTTTAAAGGGAATAAAGAAACCTTAGAAAAACTCGAAATTATTTATTTAAATAGGTTAAATGATATTAGGTTAAAATATCAATCACAAGAAAAATCACAGGATGAAAAAGATAATGAGAAGAAGGCGGAAGCAATTAAGAAAAATTATGAAATAAGTAAACAATACGCACAGCAAACAACTGACTTTTTCAAAAAGCAATCGGATGAACGCATAGCATTAATTGACAAAGAAGTAGAAGCAGCTGAAAAACAAGCGGATATTTACCGAGAATTAGCAGCAAATGGAAACATAAATGCAGAACAATCACTTGCAGAACAGGAGCGTATTATAGCTGAAAGCAATAGAAGAAAGGAGCGAGAAATGAAACGTCAACAGCGTATGGAATTGGCTAACACTATTTACCAAACGTATGCGGGACACGCGGCCCAGGATCCAAAAACAGCCCTTGCAAACACTATACGGGATGCAAGTTTATTACAAGCCTTTATTAGTACGTTACCGATGTTCTACGAAGGAACTGAAGACACGGGTGCAGGTGGTGGCGTTGACGGCAAAGGCGGTTTTCATGCCGTATTACACCCTCACGAGCGAGTTATACCAAAGAGTTTAAACGACCAAATTGGAAACCTTACAAACGAGCAGTTAACTCAGATAGCACAGCAGTACAGAAATGGTAATTTAGTACGTCAAGACATAGCGCACAGTTCAATGGATTTAGCCGTATTAGTAAATAAATTAGATACACTTACCGACGTTATTAAACACAAGCCAGAAACTAACATTGAATTAGGGCAAATAACGCAAAGTGCTATGGAAATAGTACAACAGTCTAAGCGAGGTAATACAGTCGTTTATAATCGATTTAAAGTAAGAAAATGAAGCACTTTTTAAACGGAATAGAAATAACGCCACGTAATAGGGACCAAATAGGTGTTGTAAGTGATTTCACGGGCAACCCTGAGGTATTAAGTTTAAACGTTGACTCAGTTATTTTACCACGTGAAGGAAACGAATTAATAAGAAATTGGATCCAGAACAATGGGTTATTTTTAGGAATACCGTACACCGTAGAAATGGAAGGCGGTATTACCTTAGATTACTACATTGACCTTTCAGATGCTTCAAATAAACCTATAATAAGACAACACGAAGTCGAAGTAAAGTTAAAAAGGCGTAACGGGTCGGACGATTTTTGGGACAAAGCACGAGGCACTTCCTTTGATTTAATGGCGAAGGATAACGCTTCCTTCTTTGATTATAAGGATATCGGATATTATGTTATTAGGGATAGCGCTGCAAGTGATGCGTTTAATTTAGCGATTTCTTTGTTTCTTATTACAGTTGAATTAATCAAAGCAACAAAGGATTTAAGCGACAGAGCTGCAGAAATAGCCACAACACCGGTACAGGGTACATTAAAATTCGCTATTCAGTTAATTTATTGGTTGAGCCTTGTGGCAACTATTGTGGTTTTAATGGCAAAACTTTTCCCTATAATGTTCCCGAGGATTAAATATTTAAAAGGTTTATACGATGCAGAAATTTTCAAAAAAGGGTGCCAATTTTTGGGTTATACGGCCTTGGATAGTTCTATTTTTACAAACGAACCTGGTTGGTTTACGCTTCCGGTTCCTTTACAAAGCACTAATGAAAGTTTTTTTGACAAAATATCGAACGATTTACCAGACTATTTCAATACAGGACACTGCTCAGCTTCTGACACAACACCAACTTTTGGATCATGGCTTGACGAAAAGTTAAAACAGTTCAATGCAAAGCTATTTATTAACCCTTCAAATAAGACGGTACGCATTGAAAGGCGGGATTGGTTACAGCAAAACACAAGTTTACAATTACAACCTGCATTAAATTTACAGCCGGATAGGGATGAACAATTTACATATAATACTGAGGACACTTGGAAAAGATATTACATTCAATATGCCTTAGATTATACAGATGCGCACACGGTTGACGGTAGAATGTATGGTTACCACGATGCAGAATACTCAACTGAAAATGTAATGCCCACAATAAATACTGATTTAGTTACAATTAAAGGATTAAATGAAGTACAAATTAACTTTGCCTTAGGTGCCAATAAAGATAAATTGAGCTTTATGGAAACACTTGCAATACCTTTTGTACTTTTAGTAGACGCCACAACCCAAGCTATTAACCAGGCTTTTGGAGGTACTGGAACTAATTTATACGCTCAAATTTTAGACCGTAAGAATGCATTAAAAATTAGCAATGAATATTTTGGAATTACTAAATGTCTTTATGTAAAACCGGCAGGAAGCACGAAAGTAAGTTTAAATGTGTCCGATTATGAAACTGTTTATAGAGCAGCGGCGTTGTGGAATAATTTTCACTACATTAATTTCATAGCAAATAATGACTTTATTTTACACGAAAATGCTCGTATAAGAATAAGACAAACCGACTTTGTATATTTGCAGACTAACAATTACGCGTTTATAAATAATAAGTGGTGTGAGGTATTAAGGATTGAATGGATTGACGAAAAGAGTTACGCCACAATAACGTATAAAGAACCATTAGATTGGGCGAATGGAAAAGTAACATTAAAAATAATTAACGAATGACGCCAGAACAAATATCACATGCGCAAAAGTTGGCTAATAATTTGGCTCAAAACCTTTCAGGAATTATGGAAGTTGCTCATAATGCAATTAAAGAAATTGAAAAAACGGATCCTAAATTAGCGGATGAAATGTTAAAAGATTTAGCAATAGCACGTGAAGCAAAAGACACAAATACTATTAATCAAATTATGTTAAAGTATGCCAATAGCAGTAAATAATAAGAGTTTTGAGGATATGTTCTCAAACACCTTGAATTTCTACCAAGCAAATGCAGGGGATAAACACACATTTTCATGTACTATTTTAGAGCAAATTTCGGTATTTGATTCACCTGTTAATTATCTGAGTTATACGCCAGGGACAAACCAAATAACGTGGAGCGGTGGGAATTTCTTAACAGAAGGCTTTGAAGTTGGGGATGAAATTGACGTTGTAGTTTATAATTCAAGTGGAACAGTTCACGCTACGACTACGGTTGACGTTTTAGTGGTTGAGGCTTCTTTTATAATTGTGGATGCTCATGTGAGTTGGAAGTCGTCAACGCAATACGTTGCTTTGATAGTTAAATATAAGACGGGAAACAAAAGAAACGGCTTAGAATTAAATTTAAATTTCATTCAACAAAGTGCTTCATTGACGCCAAATAGTTTAATTGACGGCTCAGTAAACCGAATATTTTTTGATTTAACAGGAACCACAACGAACCAGGTTGTAAACGGTACGCAAGTCAATATAAAATCTGGACAATATACCGTAAATGCAAGTATAAAAGATTTAACAAGCTATCCAAATGACCGCAGACAATATACATTAACGGTTGAGTTTATACAAGGTGGAGCCATGTTAGAAAGTTCGTTCAATTTTGGATCCTGCTTAAAAGCGTATTTTGGTACGGTATGGCAAAGAACCTACGGAAACCCTAACAATAATTATTCGTATGCAATTTGCGACAATGCCGATACGGGTTGGTATGACGAGGCCTATAATACAGGGGTAATTAATGCTACCTTAGTGCAAGGGATTGCGAGTTTAGAATATAATACAACGCAAACGGGTACTATTTCCATTGATTCAGCGAGTACAGATTTTGGCTTTGGAGCCGGTTATATTCCTACGGACGAAGCGTATTATAAAAATAAAACAGTCGATCAAAGTGAATTAAGTATGTTTGTAGAAACGCAAACGAGTGCGGCACCTATTTTACTTACTTCGCCTTCAAACCCTTCTGGAGCAGGTTACACCCTTGAATTTAGCAACCCTGTTACAGTAGGAACAGTTACTACGTGGGATTGGGAGTTTACGCCGAACAATGATTTTAAAACATTTATGGAAGCCAGAAACGACGGCGACCGTTTATTTTACATATGGGCAAAATATGGAACTGTAAACCTGCTATTATTCGCGGACCAATTAACAGCACAGGCCAAACAAGGCGACCCGCTTAATATGGTAGTTCACCGTTTTGTAGATCATTCACAAAATATTGACGATACAAACTTAACAAAAGCAGGTTTTGAAGGAAACGTTGAAGACGATATTGCATTTATAGGCAAATTCATAGTAGATATTGGGGTTGATATTACCTACACAAAGGCCGAAATTTGGGCCGTAAATTCAGTTAGTGGGGATGAATTTTTACTCAACAGCGTTTTATTTGATTTTACGAGCGTTCCAAAGGTAGGCGGTTATTATCCTATAAACCAAAGTCAAACAGTTATTACAACGCTTCCTACGACCTCAGAAAAGCGTATTGCAGAACTTGAAAGGGACATGAGTGTAGATACATTAACACAATATGGATTTAGAATACACTTTCCTTTCCTTTATAGGTGGGAATATTGGATAAATCAATCAAATGCGAACGCGGATTTTTACCCTAATAACCAGACGGCTAATTGGGTACCGTATGGAACGACAGGAAATTGGGATTTAGAGTTAAGAATAACAGCAAATATTGAAGGCTTAGATTCGCAATACTCAGAAAACATTGTTATAAAAGATTACGATTCCGACCCGAATATAGACCAAACAATGCAGTTAGAAGTTGTTAGCACGTCGCAAACGGTTGGAGTTATAGTAGAGGGTGAATTACATAAAGTAAGTGCGTTACATACGCTTATTTCGGGTAATTGGGATACGGGTAGTGTTTGGGGAATGATTACTATTGAACCAACGGAAAGTTCACCACGTTGGATATGTTCAACGGTTGTGGCCTTTGATAATAACCAGGCAAACCCCTTAACTCCTATTTCGGGACTGTATGCAACGCTATCTTTTCCAAACCCAAATGAGGCGTTAATAGAATGCTATTTTGATCCTAATAAAATTAATTTGTCTAACGGCGTAAAATTTACGTCAAAAATAAAAGGTTGCTATGTGTGATTGCTTAAATCTTACTTTTGAATATAATAACCCGGCCTTGGATTACGAGTTAAGCCCAACGGGAACGTATAACGGATTCAATACTTATGAGTTCACATATTATGGAACGACGTATTACATTTGGCACGATGCAAGTTCACCAGGTGATTGGAATATAACTGAAACAATAGGAGCAGGCCCGTATTTAACTTCAATAAAAAACAATGGCGACCCATGTCCAATAGCAGTTACACCCGTTTGGTTACCGGGAACAGTGGATTATGTAGAAACTACAGACGACTGCGATGGCGATTGCGGACATGAGGACCGACAATACTTTGAATATAAGTCGATAAAACTTCCAAAGGTATGCGTTGATCAGGATAGGGGATTAGAGGACTGCTGTTGTGAACAATTAGTTTTGGCAAAATCTACTTCCAACAGTTGGGAAACCGATAAAACAAGCGCATGGATGAAATTAAGTGATCCTGCAGACTCAGTAACCTTTGAACTTTACAAAGACAATGTATTAACTACCTACACACCAACGGCAATCCCCTTCCAAAATGAGCCAAATGCCTATTATACTACAATAGATTGGATTGACGTATTAAATTTGGATGGCGTAGGGTGCTATGAATTGAAAATTAGCTACGATATTTCGGGCATTTTAGGAACGTTTACGTGGGGAAAATATAGATTACTACCATTCACTATTAAAAACGCGCTTAAAACAGCTCGAATTAGGGCGTATTTCGATGCTTACCACGAAATAGAACAGATAAATTTTACAGGTTCCAACGTTGAAAGTACATTTAGATTTTACGGATATATTGGAAACCGTCAACCGAACATGGAAATTGACAATATTATTTATGATAATAGAGAAATGAAGCGGGTAATTAGGGAAAACCTAAATGAATATGAAATTTCGGTAGATCCTTCTTTGAAATGTATTACTCAGCCGTTAATTGATTTTTATTTTTTAAGTGAAAACGAGCTATTTATTTCAGATTACAACGCGCATAACCACGACTATTGCATAAATGATTTACCCGTAATTGTAAGTCAAAGCCCGGAAATACAATACTTTGATTTTTCCAGGAAGGCAGGCGTAACGTGTGTGGTAAGTGATAAATTTAAAAACAAAAGAACCTACTATTAAAAACTAAGTAAAAATTCGTATAACTTTGAAAAAAAATAAACATGGCAACACCTTCAATTTATCAATTAAGTAATAAAAATGGAAGCGACTCGGTATTAACTGCTTCACGTGGTTCGTATATTGTAAATAATACGGTTGCGTATTCAGGAAATGCAAGGGCAATCGTAGTATTAGAAGATACGGTATTTAGTACAATAACGCATTTTGGAGCAGCAGGGGATGTTAAATCAACGTATATTGCGGCTCCAGCAACAGCCGTAAAAGCAGGGGCAATTATAACGCCTTTGGACGGTAATTTATTTACAACTATTAAATTAGTTTCTGGATCTGTTGCACTTGTATTATGATTGGTTACGGGTATAGTTATTTTGTAAGCACAATACTTGACACTGAGTCGGGAACGGCACCTGTTAATACAGTTGCACCGGTTATTAGTGGAGGTACTTCAGTAGGCAGCACATTAACAACCACTAATGGAACTTGGACTGGAACACCTGTAATTAGCTATACATATCAATGGTATAGAGGAGTATCTCAAATTGTTGGAGCTACAAATTCTACTTATTTGTTAGTAGCTGCCGATGTTTCAAATTCTATAAAATGTAGAGTAACGGCAACAAATGCTTTTGGCTCTGCAAATGCTGATAGTAATTCAATTACAGCAACTTGGGAATCAGACGCACAAGCATTCATAACAGCGGCTTCAATCACAGACCCTACTCAACAAAGTGCTATTAATCAATTAGTAGTTGACTTGAAAGGGTATGGGATATGGACTAAAATGAAGGCTTTATATCCGTTTGTTGGTGGCACAAGCTCAACTCATAAATGGAATTTGAAAGACCCTCGTGATTTAGATGCTGCGTTTAGAATTCTTTGGAATGGTGGTGTTACACATTCAGCTAATGGAGTTTTATTTGGTGGTGTTAATGGATATGGAGATACTAAATTAATTGAAAACACAAGTCTTAATTCAAATGATTCTCACATATCAATATATTCAAGGACAAATGTTAGTGGTGTTCAATGTGATATAGGAGCAGCAAATAGTAGTACGCAATCAAACATATTTCCAAATTTAAGTGGTGTATTTTATCCAAGAGTACAAGCCTCAAATAGTGGAACAGCTGTAAGTTTAAATACTCAAGGTTTATTCATAGCTAACAGAGTTAATTCTACGCAAGTACAAGGTTGGAGAAACACTACTAAATACACAATAAGCAGCAATTCAACAGGAAAAGTAACAGTACCATTTTGGTTAGGAGATTTAAATAATAATGGTGTTTCAGGTGTTGTTAATTCAACAAAACAACTCGCCTTCGCATCAATAGGAGACGGCTTAACAGACACCGAAGCAGCTAACTTCTACACAGCTGTACAAACCTTCCAAACAACTTTAGGGCGCCAAGTTGGTACACCGATACCATTAACAGGGAATTTATTAAATGACTATCCTGATGCAGCAGCTGCTTATTCATTGCGTAAATTAAGCTCTACTTATACAGGAAACGCAATAAGAGTAAGACGTTCAAGTGATAATGCAGAGCAGAATATCGGTTTTGTTAATAATGTTTTGGATACAGCTTCATTGCTTACATTCTGCGGTGCTGGTAATGGTTTTGTTACGACTTGGTATGACCAAAGTGGTAATTCAAGAAATGCAACAAATACAATAGCATTACAACAACCACAAATTGTAAGTTCTGGTGTAGTATTATTAACAAATGGAAAGCCAAGTATTAAATTTAATAATGCAAATAGCAACAATCTACTATATAATAGTAATTTATTTTTAGGTGCTAATTCAAGAACTATACTTTCAGTATATAAACCAAATAATTCATCAGGCACTTTCAGTTATGGTATATTTGGGCAATCAGGTTCAACAAATGCTGGTTCTTGGACAGTGTTACAATCGAGAACACAATTTGTAACAGGAGACCCTTATTTTGCAGGTTATTCAGCTGACTTAGGGAATGGTTTATCAACACCAAATACTTCACAAAAATTAGCGCAATTTAATTATAATGGAACAACGGGTTATTTGTATAAAAATAATTCACTTTTAACAAGTTCAAATATTACATTGAATGCTTTAAATACTGGTCAGATTTATATAGGTACTTCATTTAGTGGAACAGCACAAGAATATGCTTTGGCAGATATTCAAGAGTGTATTGCTTGGGGTTCAAATCAAGATTCTAATACATCAGGAATTTCAAATAATATTAACACATTCTACACTATTTACTAATGGAAATAACAGGCTACAAATACACGAATGAACAGGATGCTATTAACGCAAGGGAACAAGTAGATACTTACTATGGTATTCCAGTTTCACCCGATGATGTTACACAGAATTGGGTTGACTACAATACAGCAGAACTTGATAATCCTATCTTTTGGTATATTACTTTTGATGAAAGTTTAGAAGTAGTTTTAGGAGAACCAAGTATATTTGAAGTAACAACACCAGAAATATGATACAAGTAGGACTTTTAACAGAAACACAAAAAGACGAATTAGTAGGGCAGTGGTATGCACCTGATTCGTACTTTAATCCCATTGAGGATGCAGATAATAATTGGGTAATATCTCAAGAAGAAATGAACCAATGCGTAAACCCTGACTTTCTTTGGGTTAAAGATTTACCATTGATTCCTTATAATCCGAAGCCAACCCCACCACCTTTTGAATAATGGAAGCATGGATTAAAATGATAAAGCAGTACGGCGTAACGGGTTTATTAACTTTGTGGTTATGGGTTACGCATAATAAAGTAGAAAGGCTTGAAGCTAAATTATACGACTGTTTAAAAGAAAATGGATACAAGAGCCAGAAAGCAGAAAATATAAATACGCATGAAACCCTTTACGCGATCATTCCAAAAGATTACCTAAGTGAAAAGATTAAAAAATTACGGGGATAAAAACCGAATAGGGAAATTAATAGCGACATGCATAAAAGCGGTTACGGCTATTTTAGGTGCAAGTGCTATACTTTCAGAACAAAAACCGTATATTAGCCTCGGGATCCTTTGCGTTGGAGCCATAGCAAACGAAATAATAAACTTCTACGATTGGGAAAACACTTAAAACCTAAACAAAAATACAATGAGTTACGATTGGTTAAAATCTGAAACAGGGCCTCGAATATTAGTACAAGCGGTCAAATTACTTGGAGTAAAAGAGTTTGTAGGTAAAACCCACAATCCTATTATTTTAAATTGGGCCAAAGAATTAAAATTGTCAACGGTTTATACGAACGATGAAATTCCCTGGTGTGGTTTATTTATAGCGTATTGTGCAAAGGTTGCAGGGGTGCAAGTTGTTGAGCGTCCTTTGTGGGCCTTAAATTGGAATAAATACGGAACGCAAGTTAGTGAACCAATGTTAGGCGATATATTGACATTTAAAAGGGATGGCGGTGGACACGTAGGGATTTACGTAGGAGAGGACGATACGCATTACCATGTACTTGGAGGTAATCAAAATAATTCAGTAAGTATAACACGTATTGCAAAGACCAGGTTAAACCAAGCACGAAGGACAGCATGGAAGGTTGCACAACCGGCCAATGTAAGAAAAGTAAAATTAGAACCAAAAGGATTAATAACTGAAAACGAAGCATAAAATGGCAAAGCAAAAAAAAGACGTTAAGATAAACGTAGAAACAGGAGAGCATAAAATACACGTTAACCGGGACGAAAGTGGCTTAGACGCGAAATATGACGGCAAAAACGTAGATGTAGAATACAATAAAAGCGAGGATCAAAAACATTTTAAATACGACGGTAAAAAACTCGACGTTGAAGTGAAGAAAACAGCAGAAGGAACGGAAGTTAGTGTTAACGCAAATAACGGGATTTTAAAAACTATTGGAAATTTATTGAGTCGTATTGTTTTAAGGCGTTTTAAACGTTAATTTTGTTTAGATTTATTCTGTATTGTTTGTTTTAATGTTAAGGAAGCCCCTGTTAATTCGGGGGTTTTTTCATTTAGAGAAAAAAAAATCAAAATATTTTTACTAAAAAGTACTGTATATTAAAAAATATATATATCTTTGTTCTATAATTAAAACAAAACAATATGAAAACAACAGAAAATTATTTAGAATTTAATTACTCAGACGACAGCGTAGTTATTTGCCAGGAAGGAATTACGTATGTAATTGGATTTGATTACCCTACTATTGGAGGTTTTAGCGGTAATACACCAAAGATTTCAAAAGTTATAGAGTGTTGGGATGATAATGATAACATTTTATCTACAAATATTTCAGAAGAAAAATTACAGGAATTTCAAGTATTAATCAATAAAAATTACAGCCATGAAGCCAACGTATAACGAAGAGTATTTTTACGCAGTTGAGTTAATGATTAAGGGAATGATGCAACGAATGCAGGATCTAAGCCACATGGCAAAGGAATGTAAACGTGGCGGTCTAAATGATTTAGCAAACAAATATACCGAGCGTATGGATTTATGCTCCCGTGGTTTAATAAGGTTAAGCAGTTATTTAAGAACTATAAAATCGTAGAATTATGGAAAATTATTTTCAACCGGTAAGACCTAATGTAATGAGGTGTGCCAGATTTTGGCGTAATCAATCGCTTAGAGGCGATTTAATGGACAAAGGCGGTAGTTTCAATATTGATTTGTACCTTCGTTATTTAGAAGCGATAAATGAGCAAATTCAAAGACCTATTGTTAACCGTGTTAATTCTAATATTATACAGAAATGAGCCGTAATAAATTCACTAAGCGGGTACTAATTGAGTTGGATTGGACCGATATAAATGAATTAAAGGACACGATGCGGAACTTAACTGAAAGGATTCTGGAAGGAAACGAGTGCTTTGAACATATTGACCGAAGAAAAACACAGCCGGTAACCTTCCGTTTTAGTCAATGGTATTTAAGAAAGCGCGAAGCAGTTGAAAAGTCAGAAGGAAACATAACTATACACACGGTAAAAAGCAGGTTATGAATTTGGATTTACTTATTTTGGTTTTGGATGTTTGTATTTTGTATTGGGTATTTCGGCAGTGGTGGAATGGTGATCATTGAATTACATAGAACTCAGACGCCTTTTGCGGTGCTTGTTTCTAAGGAAACATTTGGGGACTTATATTCGATACTTTACAGAAACCGTTATATTATTTGCGAGGAAATGACCAGAAAGGAAGTACGTTGGTTTTGTGATAACAGGTATTTATTTAGGGAAACGCATAAAACTGAACACGGTACTGTTTTCGAGTACAAGAAATTTAAAAAAAAAATGAGTTTAAGTTTACGGCATAACTTTTTAGTTCGGCATAATATAATAAAAGGGGATTTTATATGAAAACATTTTTACTTACTTGTGGATCGCATAAATATTTCTACAGGCTCCACCTGCGAAGAGTTAGGAATTTTAGGAAAAGAAAAAATTTATACATAAATAATGAGCAGGATTAAAAAATAATTTTTAATTTTGGTTAATAGTTCCCTTCGACATTATAGAACTAATGGTATTATTACCCTTGTTTTCAAAGTAGAGGTCGAAGGCTACGGAGAAAGCGAGGGTTTTTTTATTTCAACAATTTAATAAATTATGAGAAAGGCATTTAAATTTTATCGAAGTTATTTTGATATTGCAAGAGAACTTGAAGATAAAGATAGGTTAGCATTCTACGATGCCTTACTTACCAGGCAATTTGAAGGCATTGAATTGGAATTGAACGGATTAGCAAAGTTTGCGTACATTAGTCAAAAACATTCTATTGACGCACAAATTAAGGGATATGAGGATAAAGTAAAAGAGCCTATTCAAGCCCCTACGCAAGGGGTTACGCAAGGGCCTACCGTAGAGCCTACCCAACAAGAGAAAGAGAAAGTAAAAGAGAAAGTAAAAGAAAAAGAAAAAGAAAATAGTATTGAGGATCGCAAATTAAAATTTGCTGACACCCTGCGACCTTTTTTAGAAGAGTTTGGAAGTAATATGTTGAATGATTTTTATTCTTATTGGACAGAACCTACACAAAGTAAGATACCTAAATTAAAATATGAATTAATGAAAACTTGGGACACTTATAAAAGATTAAAAACTTGGAAAAAGAACGATGAAAAATTTAACCCTAAACAACAAACTGATAAAACTAAATGGGCATGGGAATGATTGACGGATTTAAAATTACAGAACCAGGGGACGTTATAACAGACATATTCAGTTACCGGGATAACTACAATACCAAAGGAAAATATTTAGGTTTTGAGAAATTGCATAAACATTATTCAATGGCACTTGGTAACTGTACTGATTGGACGGGTTACCCAATGAGCGGAAAAACCCAGGTATTAATGGAATGTTTAATGAATACTTCTAAGTTTTACGGTTGGAAGCATTTAGTATATTTTCCCGACGTAGGTAACAATGTTGAAATTTTAGCAGATTTAATACATAAGAAAACGGGTAAATCATTTAATCCTAATTCACAAAATGTTATTTCAAATGAGGATATAACTCGATCAATGGATTGGATAATGGAGCATTTTAAAATACTAACACGATCGGAAGTAAAAGGTAATATTCAACCTCAGGATTTTTGGCAATTAGCAGTAGAAATAAAAAGCGAAACGGGATTACATACGGCTTCAATAGATAGTTGGAAGGATATGAACCATGATTATATGAAATACGGCGGTTATGCTCAATACTTGGAATACATTTTACCATTAAGAAACCATTTAGCAGAACAGAATAAACTACATTTTCACACAATAATCCACCCTAAATTAACAGAAAAAGAAAATGGTAAACGCCAGGCGCCAACACCATACGATTTAAAAGGTGGTAGTGAATGGTTTAATTCTGGTAAGTGCATGATTACAGTACATAGAGAGGACCCGTTGACTAATGAAGTAACGATTTATTTCAATAAAATTAAACCAAGGGCAATAGGTGAAGTTGGAAGTATAAAATTGCTATTTGACAAACATAAATTTGTTTATTATGACCAAGAATTAAAAGGTAACATGTATTACGATATTTATGCTGAACCAGAAAAAAAAGAAGTAAGCAATAGTTTTCCTGCTCAGAACCCTCAAAAAGTAATTAACTTAGATATTGTAAACGGAAAAGAAATAATGAGTACTTCCGAAAAATTAAAAATGCAAAACAAAGACCCTTTTTAATATGAATAATTTGAACCTCACAAAAGTACGCATTGACGTTTTGAATGTAGCGTTAAAAATCAAAATAGCCTTAGATGAAATTAAGGAAAAGCAACCCAACCGAAGGGAATATATTGATCCAATGACTGAAAGCGTAGAGCAGTTGCATAATGCCTACGAGGCAATAAAAACACTGCAGGAAGATTTACATTTAGCCAAAAAAAGAAACTACGACCTGGAACGATTGAACCTTGAATTAGCGGTTGAAGTAAAGGAACTTAAAAACAACTTAGAACTAACAAATAAAATGAACGAGTTATGATAACACTAAAAATAATACTTGCAATTATAAGCATATTAATAAGTGCTTACGTTATTTATGTTGAATATAAAAGAGGGTAATGAGGTGTAAAAACTGCAGACAATTACTTGAGCCTCACCATTTTTATTTAATTTTAAGTATGACTCAACATTTGTTTCTGTAAGTGCAACTATTTCAAAATAATATCCATTGTTTGTCTCTGGATTGAGCAATACCGCTAGTCCTCCAGA
>OGVZ01000072.1_pt1 | contig 14198 bp, 13 predicted proteins | sample 1575881 | NCBI WGS metagenome assembly OGVZ01 (sample SAMN07581520, study PRJEB24739) | freshwater metagenome | place: Singapore | collected 2015-01
GTTTCCCAGTCACGATACCACTCGCGATTGCCATGGCAAGTGAGGGTGGTATCGGAATCATTCATAAAAATCTAAAGCCGGCTGAGCAAGCCAAAGAGGTGGCCAAGGTAAAGCGCTTTGAGTCGGGAGTCTTACGCGACCCAATCACGATTTCTCCTGAGATGACCGTGCGTCAAGTGATTGCTTTGTCGAGGGAGCATGGATTTTCAGGGTTTCCAGTACTTCAGGGGAAAACGGTGGTTGGCATTATCACCAATCGCGACCTTCGTTTTGAAGAAGATTTAGATGCGACCGTAAAAGCAAAGATGACTCCGCGTGAGCGACTCATCACTGTGAAGGAGGGCGCGAGTCTCGAGGATGCCAAACGCCTCATGAGTAAGCACCGCTTAGAGCGCGTATTGGTTGTCAATGATGCTTTCGAGTTACGTGGTTTGGTCACCGTTAAAGATATTTTGAAAGCTACCGAGCATCCGAACGCCGCTAAAGATAGCGAAGGAAAATTACGCGTTGGCGCTGCTGTCGGCGTTGGTCCTGAGAATGACGAGCGCGTTGAGCTGCTGGTCAAGGCTGGCGTTGATGTCATTGTGGTCGATACTGCGCATGGCCATAGCCAAGGCGTTCTCGATCGGGTGAAGTGGGTCAAGCAGAACTATCCTCAAGTACAAGTCATCGGCGGCAATATTGCGACTGGCGATGCTGCGAAAGCACTTGCTGACCATGGGGCAGACGGTGTGAAAGTGGGCATTGGTCCTGGCTCTATTTGTACTACCCGAATTGTGGCAGGTGTCGGGGTCCCACAAAGTACAGCAGTGGTAAATGTTGCCAATGCCCTAAAGGGGACTGGTATTCCATTGATTGCAGATGGCGGAGTACGCTACTCCGGAGATGTTGCGAAAGCCCTGGCCGCCGGTGCCAATAGCGTGATGATGGGTGGTATGTTTGCTGGAACGGAAGAGGCGCCTGGCGAAGTCTTTTTATACCAAGGGAGATCCTACAAGAGTTATCGTGGCATGGGTTCCTTAGGAGCCATGGCCGATGGTGCCGCCGATCGCTACTTCCAAGAAGATATCAGCGCTGCCAATGCTGAGAAATTGGTCCCCGAGGGAATCGAGGGGCAAGTGCCATACAAGGGAAGCGTCCTAAGTATCTTGCATCAACTGAGTGGCGGTATTCGTTCATCGATGGGCTATTGTGGCTGCACAACCATTACCCAGTTGCATGAGAAGGCCGGTTTTGTGGAGATTACTTCTGCGGGTGTGCGAGAGTCGCATGTCCATGATGTGAAGATCACGAGGGAAGCCCCTAACTATCACGTTGATTAAGAGTCGCTTGGGCAAAACTGTGCACGATACGATTCTGATTCTGGATTTTGGTTCGCAAGTTACGCAATTGATTGCCCGCCGTGTGCGGGAGTCAAAGGTCTATTCTGAGATCTGGCCCTATGACTCGGATCCCGAACGAATTAAAACATTTGTAAAGGAACGTCGCTGTAAAGGGATCATTCTCTCGGGTGGACCAAGCTCGGTCACTGAGCCTAACAGCCCCAGGGCTCCAGAGATCGTTTTTCAGCTGAATGTTCCAGTCCTTGGTATTTGTTATGGCATGCAAACGATGGCCGCCCAATTAGGTGGTCAGGTTGCCTCGGCAGAGTCATTGGGCAAAGCGCGTGAGTTTGGATATGCCGAGGTACGAGCCCGCGGCCATACGGATTTACTGAACAATATTGAAGACCACCGCACAGCCGAAGGCCATGGAATTCTAAAAGTGTGGATGAGGCACGGTGACTCGGTGACCGAGTTGCCATCTGGATTTAAATTAATGGCCTCAACGCCGTCGTGTCCGATTGCAGGAATGGCTAATGAAGAGAAGCATTTTTATGGCTTGCAATTCCATCCTGAGGTAACCCACACCTTAAAGGGTAAAGAGATCCTAAATCGTTTCGTACATTAGATATGGCTGTTTCAAAGGGCGTAATTCATGCCAATAACGCAGCTAACAAAAAGTCAGCTATGGCTAAATTGGCCAATAAAGCTGGCGTTCGTTAATTTTCTAGAAACTGCGAAGGCATAAATGCCTGCCATCTCGATTGCAAAAGCACCTCAGCCTGCTGCCACAAATCCGGCGCAGATAAGAAACTTTTGCATCATCGCCCATATCGATCACGGTAAATCTACTTTGGCTGATCGAATGTTAGGAATTACTGGTGTAGTTGAAGACCGAAATATGCGTGCTCAATATTTGGATCGTATGGATATCGAGCGCGAACGCGGCATAACCATTAAGAGTCAAGCGGTTCGTTTGCCGTGGAAATCTGGAATTGATGGTCAAGATTACATTTTAAATATGATCGATACACCTGGACATGTGGATTTCACCTATGAGGTATCTCGATCTTTAGCAGCTTGCGAAGGTGCAATATTGCTAGTGGATTGTGCTCAAGGAATTGAAGCTCAAACCTTGGCAAACCTTTATCTTGCGATGGCAAATAATTTAACAATTATTCCAGTGTTAAATAAAATTGATTTACCTGCTGCGCAACCTGAAAAATTTGCTGAAGAGCTAGCTAATCTAATTGGTTGCAAGCCCGAGGATTGCTTAAGAGTCTCTGGTAAAACAGGTGAGGGTGTTGAAGTTTTATTGGATGAAATAATTAAACAGGTGCCACCTCCAATTGGAGATTCGAAAGCGCCAACTAGAGCGCTAATTTTTGATTCAGTTTATGACTCATATCGTGGTGTGGTTACATATGTTCGAGTTGTTGATGGACACCTCTCGCCAAGAGATCAAATTCAAATGTATTCAACTGGCGTACGACATGAAATGCTAGAGGTTGGCGTGATATCACCGGAGCCAATGGCAAGTAAAGGTTTAGGTGTTGGCGAGGTAGGTTATTTAATTACCGGCGTGAAGGATGTAAGGCAATCTCGAGTTGGTGACACTGTTACTACCTATAACAACCCAGCAACCGTGCCCCTTGCAGGCTATGCAGATCCAAAGCCGATGGTATTTTCTGGATTATTTCCATTAGATGGTGCGGAGTATCCAATGCTTCGTGAAGCACTGGATAAATTGCAATTAAATGATGCAGCGCTTGTTTTTGAACCAGAATCTTCTGCAGCCCTTGGTTTTGGATTTCGTTGCGGCTTCTTAGGTTTATTGCATATGGAGATTGTGCGAGAGAGATTAGAGCGAGAAGCTGGCCTGACTTTAATTTCTACAGCGCCCAGTGTGGTTTACAACCTAACTTTAGATGATGGTAAGAAGTTGACCGTTACCAACCCATCGGAGTATCCAGATGGAAAAATTGCTGAGGTAAATGAGCCAATTGTTAAAGCAACCATATTGGCGCCTAGTGAGTTTATTGGCACCATCATGGAGCTATGCCAACAGCGCAGAGGTGTACAGAAAGGCATGGATTACTTATCTGAGGATCGAATTGAGATTCGCTACACCTTGCCATTGGCTGAAATTGTTTTTGATTTCTTTGATCAACTTAAATCTAGAACACGTGGATATGCATCCTTAGATTACGAACCAATTGGGGAAGAAGTTGGAGATTTAGTTAAGGTCGATATCTTGTTGCAGGGTGAAAAAGTTGATGCATTTAGTCAGATCGTTCATCGAGATAAGGCATATACCTATGGTGTTAAGATGACTGAGAAATTAAAAGAATTGATTCCTCGCCAACAGTTTGAAGTTCCAATTCAAGCAGCAATTGGTGCAAAAATTATTGCACGAGAAAACATCCGAGCGATACGTAAAGATGTGTTGGCTAAATGTTATGGCGGAGACATAACAAGAAAGCGCAAACTTTTAGAGAAGCAAAAAGAGGGTAAGAAGCGCATGAAGATGGTCGGCAGAGTTGAGGTTCCACAGGAAGCGTTCATTGCCGCATTAAGCACAGATTCAGATAAAGCGAGTGAAAAGAAAAAATAAGTGAATCTTGCCTTTTATATTCATATTCCTTATTGCGTTAAAAGGTGTGGGTACTGCGATTTTAATACCTACACGCCAAGTGAGTTGAAAATAACTGAAGCTCTGGCTCAAATCTCTAACTCATACATTGATTTAGTAATTATGGAGATCAAAGCGGCAAGGCTTCAGGTTGGTCAGAGCGCAAATGTGCCATCAATTTTCTTTGGCGGAGGAACGCCATCACTTATGCAACCAGATGATATCGGTCGAGTAATTTCCACAATCAAATCTGAATTCACACTTTTACAGGATGCTGAAATAACTATGGAATGTAACCCGGACACAGTAACTAAGGATAGTTTGGCTGCATTTCGAGCCATTGGCGTGAATCGTGTTTCCTTTGGTATGCAATCAGCGGTTAAGCATGTACTGGCAACACTTGATCGAACTCACAATCCTGAGAATTTATTACAGGTTACAACTTGGGCAAAGGAGGTTGGATTTCCTGAGATTTCAGTTGATTTAATTTATGGAACACCTGGGGAGTCTTTATCTGATTGGCAAACAACTATTGATGCAGCACTTACCCTTCCAATCACACATATTTCTGCGTATGCATTAATCATTGAAGAGGGTACAAAATTAGCTGCTCAGATTAAACGTGGTGAAGTAGCGCAAGTAGATGATGATCTAACTGCTGAAAAATACTTGGTTGCAGATAAAGCATTTACCGCAGCAGGATTTGAATGGTATGAGTTGAGTAATTGGGCGAAATCTGGATCATTAAGTAAACATAATTTGGCATATTGGTTAGGTGATAATTGGTGGGGTGCAGGGCCAGGTGCACATTCACACTTGAATGGGAAGAGATTTTGGAACGTTAAACACCCCAATTTGTATAAAGAGAGAATCCTTGCAAATAAATCACCTGTTGCAGATTCAGAAATACTTGAAGAGTTGCAGATTGAAAGTGAAAGATTAATGTTGTCTTTAAGATTGCCTAGCGGCGTAGATAAACAAAGTTTAAATGAGCTACAACTTGCCGAACTTTCAAGTTATGTCGAAAGTGGTCATTTAGATCAAGCAAATTGGAATCAAGGCCGAGCAACTTTAACCTTAGATGGTCGTCTAATTGCCGACCGAATTCTAAGGCAAATACTCTTGTAGTAGCGTTGGCTTATGAGTAACGCGATGCCAGGTCGGCAACTTGAGATCCTCAAAGCAATTGTGGATGAGTATGTTGCAACTGAAGAGCCAGTAGGTTCAAAGACTCTAGCTACCCGCGCAGGATTAGGCATTTCGCCAGCAACAATTAGAAACGAGATGGCTTTACTAGAGGATGCCGGTTTAATCACTCAACCTCACACTAGTGCGGGCCGAATTCCAACAAATAAAGGCTATCGAGTATTTGTTGATCAATTAGCCAAGGTGAAACCTTTATCCTCAGCAGAACGTAAAGCAATTGAGAATTTTTTAGATGGTGCAACTGATTTAGATGACGTTATATCCCGAACAGTTAGATTATTAGCCCAGGTGACAAAGCAGGTTGCAGTAGTTCAATATCCATCATTAATTAAGGCAAAGGTCCGCCACATTGAATTAGTGTTGTTAAATCCAAATCGAGTAATGATTATCTTAATTACTGATGCCGGACGAGTTGAGCAGCGAATGGTTGAACTAGCATTTGAAATTACAGAAGGAGCGCTTTCAGACCTTCATAAGAAAGTAAATTCTCTTATCGCTACACAATCACTTTCAAATGTAGCTAGCAAATTAGAGAGTTTATCTACTAATTATCGTGGTAATGATAAATCCAATATCGTCGTAATAATTACAACTTTAATTGAAATGGCAATTGAACATCCGGAGGAGAAAGTCGTATTAGCTGGAGCCTCAAATCTTGCAAGAGCTAACCAGGATTTATCTAGCAGTATTCATCCAATTTTAGAGGCATTAGAGGAACAGGTGGTTTTGCTTAGATTGCTCTCTGGTACAGACTCATCGGTTAAAGTTGAAATCGGTGATGAACAAAGTGAAAAGAGTTTGAGAAAAACTAGTTTAGTAAAGGTTGGATATGCAGATATTGGCGCACTTGGAATTTTAGGACCAACTCGAATGGATTATGCATCCTCTATTTCAGCTGTGAATGCGGTGGCAAATTATGTCGGCAGATTTTTAACGGAGAATAAGTAGAAGATGGCTGATTTTTATGAAACTCTAGGTGTTGATCGGGATGCAAGTTTTGACGAAATTAAGAAGGCTTATCGAAAACTAGCACGTAGTTATCACCCAGATGTAAATCCTGATCCAAAGATGGCTGATAAGTTCAAAGAGATTACCGCTGCTTATGAGGTTCTGAGTGATCCAGATAAACGTCAAAATTATGATGTTGGAGGAAGTGGTTTTGGTGGTGGATTTTCTAATGCGGGCTTTGGATTTGGTGACATCATGGATGCGTTTTTTGGCGGTGGGCAGCAACGAGGCCCACGGCCACGAACTAGGCCGGGACAAGACGCGTTAATAAGGGTCGAGGTAGATCTTAAGGAAGCAACATTTGGTTGTGAACGAGATTTGAATGTTGACACCGCAGTAGTTTGCTCGAAATGTGGTGGAAGTGGTTGCGCAAATAATTCTCGTCCGCGCACCTGTGATATTTGTAAAGGTCGTGGTGAAACACAACAGGTAGCACGTTCAATTTTAGGTCAGGTAATGACAAGTCGGCCTTGTGGCAGTTGCCAAGGTTTTGGATCAGTAATCTCTGACCCGTGCACCGAGTGTGCTGGTGATGGTCGCGTCCGATCGAGAAAAAGTATTCCAATAAAGATTCCAGCGGGTGTTGAAACGGGAAATCGGATTCAATTAAGTGGGCAAGGTGAAGTTGGCCCGGGCGGTGGTAACGCTGGTGATTTATATGTCGAGATTGTTGAGATTGCGCATGATTATCTAATTAGAGAAGAAAATAATCTGCATATTTCAGTTGCAATCCCAATGACGGCAGCGGCTTTAGGTACAACCATAACTATCGAGACATTCGATGGGGATCAAAAAGTTGAAATTAAAGAGGGAACTCAAAGTGGTTCAACAGTGGTTCTCAAGGGATTGGGAGTAACTAAATTGCGAGGGAATGGAAGGGGTGACTTAATCGTTCATATCGAGGTAGTAATTCCTGGCAAACTTAATAAGGAACAGAGTGAGCTCCTTCGTAAATTTGCTGAATCTAGAAATGAGGATGGCAGCAAAGTTGTAATCCATAAAAATAGTGATCAAGGTTTCTTTAGCAAAGTTAGAAGCGCTTTCCGGTAGTGCTTAACTTATTTTTTACTGACCAAATAAATAATGGCAGTACGCAGAGTTTAGAAAATGATCAAGCACATCATGCAATAAAGGTTTTGAGGTTGAATCTTGGCGAAGTTATTCAGATTTCAGATGGTGTAAAAAATTGGGTTTCCGGTCCAATAATTGAAATATCTAAGAAAAAATTGACGATATCGGTTTCAGAAAAAGGTGAGTATAAGGATAAGAAGCCAGAACTTGTTTTGGTGCAAGCGGTTACAAAATCTGATAGAAACAAAGAGATGCTCGAATTAGTTATCGAAGCTGGTGTAGATCGCATAATTCCTTGGCAAGCAGAGAGGTCAATCAGTAAGTGGCAATCTGACTCCGCGCAAAAGTGGGAGATTGGGATCAAAGAGGCTTGTAAACAGGCTAGACAAATCAGATTACCCAAGCTTATGCAAATGTTAACCATCACTGACTTGATTAAATTATTTAGCAAAGATACTCAGGCAATCGTGTTTCATGAATCGGCTGGTGAAAAATTTGCTCAACTGCAATTAGCAGATTCATTAACTTCTATATTTCTAATTATTGGACCAGAAGGTGGTATAAGTCCAAATGAGATATCGATATTTGAAAATACTGGCTGTAAAGTAGTTAGGTTGGGAGAAACTGTTCTTCGATCAGCACATGCCGGATTTGCCGCAATCTCTGCAATTCAAACCAAGTTAGGACGGTGGTAGTGATGGATTGTTTATTTTGTAAGATAGTAAATGGAACAATTCCTGCACAAATAGTTAAGAAATCTGATTTATTTACAGCTTTTAACGATATTACGCCGCAAGCGCCGACTCATATATTAATTATTCCGAATAAACATTTCACAAATATGGCTGAGGTCGCTGACTCAGATCCTGCTTTAGCTGGAGAGATTTTTAGGGCTGCCGGGCAGATTGCAAGTGAGAATGGTTTAGAGAGTTACCGAATGAATGTAAACACTGGCGCTGCTGCTGGCCAATCTGTATTTCACGCTCACTTACACCTTCTGGCAGGCAGGTCATTCGCATGGCCGCCAGGTTAAATATAGAATTAAAGTAATGGACCCGATCGCAATAAAAGTACCGGCTGCATTTCCCATGGTCACGCTGGTAGGCCCGGGGGATACAAATCTTAGAATTTTAGAAAATCACTTTCCACAGTTGGCAATAACTGTGCGAGGTAATGAAATTTATGTCAAGGGTGAATTAGAGCAAGCTAAGCAATTTGTAGGTTTAGTTGAGGAGTTAATTGCAATTTTACGTAGTGGCCAAAATTTAACCTCCGACATGGTGCGCCGATCGATTGGCATGATTAAGCAAGACCCCATAGAGCATCCAGCTGAGGTTTTATCGTTGAATATATTAAGTAATCGTGGCAAAACTATTAGGCCAAAAACTTCAAATCAAAAGAAGTATGTAGATGCGATTGATACAAATACCATCACATTTGGAATTGGACCGGCTGGATCAGGTAAAACATATCTTGCCATGGCAAAGGCCATTCAATCACTTCAGGCAAAACAAGTTAATCGAATTATTTTGACTAGACCTGCGGTAGAAGCTGGTGAGCGATTAGGATTTTTACCAGGAACTCTGCACGAAAAAATTGATCCTTACTTGCGTCCATTATTTGATGCCTTGCATGACATGATTGATCAAGATGCAATTCCCCGGCTGTTGAACTCAGGTGTAATTGAAGTAGCACCCCTTGCTTATATGCGAGGTCGAACTTTAAATGACGCTTTTATTATTTTAGATGAAGCTCAAAATACGACCGCCGAACAAATGAAAATGTTTTTAACCCGTCTTGGGTTTGGTTCAAAGATGGTTGTAACAGGTGATATTACTCAGGTCGATTTACCTAACAACTCACAATCTGGGTTGAAAATTGTGCAAGATATTTTGAAGGATGTTGAGGATATTTCATTTATGTATCTAAATGCAGAAGATGTTGTCCGTAATAGGTTAGTTGGCGATATTGTCACCGCTTATGGGCACTGGGATGAAAATATCTCTAAAAGCACATTCCCAATACGAAGCGGAAAAGGTGATCGATAATCGATTCAAGTACATTCTTGAATTAATCGCCATGAAAATAGATTTAGTAAATGACTCTTCTGTGCAATGCAATGAGTCTGCCATCGCATCAGTATCTGAATTTGCCTTAAAGAAAATGGGTATCCATCAAGAATCAGAGCTCGGGATTAGATTTGTAAATGAGGATGAAATGTCGCAGTTACATATTAAGTGGATGGATCTTCCCGGGCCTACGGATGTGCTTTCATTCCCAATGGATGAGTTAAAGCCAAACTCAGCTGCAAATGGACCGGGAGTAATTGGCGATATTGTTTTATGCCCTGCCTACGCTGAGAAAAATGGAAAGCAATCTTTAGAGAAGGAATTGGAGTTATTAACAGTTCATGGCGTGCTACATCTCTTGGGATTTGATCATGAGGATATTGAGGACGAGAAGAAAATGTTTGCCTTGCAAGAGGAAATATTAAAAGAGTGGAGATTATTAGTATGAGCCTATCAACATTGTTCTTGGTAGTTTTCTTGCTTTTATCTGCGGGACTACTTGCAGGCTGTGAATCAGCGCTAACCTCACTTACTAGGTTACTAATAGAGGAATTAGTAGAGAAGTATCCGAAATACAAAAAACGGTTTGATTGGTTTGTTGAAAATCCTGCACGATACTTAAATGTAATTCTACTAGTGCGAAAAAGTTGTGAATTAACAGCAACAGCCTTGGTTGCAACATCTTTTGTTGAAAATGCATCAAATAAGAGTTTAGCTTTAGCTGAGGCGATAATTTTGATGGTAGCAATTTCCTATGTGATTGTTGGAGTTGGCCCAAGAACTTTGGGAAAGCAACATGCCCCAAAATGGTCTAAACCTGCAATAACCATTGCATACTTCCTTTCTCAAGTTTTAGGTCCACTGACAAACTTATTAATCAAAATTGGTAACGCTATTACACCTGGAAAGGGATTTAAATCCGGCCCTTTCTCAACGGAGGCTGAATTTAGAGATCTAGTTGATCAAGCACGTGAGAGTGGATTTGTCGAGGAGTCAGAGCGAGAAATGATCCATTCAGTTTTCGATCTGGGAGAAACAATGGTTAGAGAATTAATGATTCCAAGAACAGAGATGGTTTGGATTGAGTCAGGAAAAAATCTACGACAGGCACTTTCTCTAGCTCTTCGATCAGGATTTACTCGAATCCCAGTAATCTCTGAGAATTTAGATAATGTGGTCGGAATCGCTTATGTTAAAGATCTAGCTAAGCGGGTTCATGAGAATAGAGACGCTGAGCAAAATGAGTTTGTGGAGGAGCATTTAAGAAAAGCAACCTTCATTCCAGAGACTAAGACTGCTGATGAGTTATTAAAGCAGATGCAACGAGATCAAATCCATATGGCAGTAGTTGTTGATGAGTATGGTGGCACGGCAGGATTAATTACAATCGAGGATATTTTAGAAGAGATAGTCGGTGAGATTGCAGATGAGTATGACGATGATGAACCAGTGGAAATTGAATGGCTTTCCGACAGTAAAGCTAGAGTTTCTGCGCGACTACATGTAGAGGATTTTGCTGAAAAATTTGATACAGAATTTACGCCAGAAGCAATTGAGGATGTTGACAGCATTGGTGGATTGATTGCCAAGCACTTAGGTCGTATTCCAATTCCAGGAAGCACAATTACCGTTCCAGGATGGAAATTAACTGCAGAGCGTCCAGCGGGTAGACGCCATCGAATCGCTACCGTACTAGTTGAGAAAATTGCTGAAACGAGTCAAATAACCGATCAGTTGTAAGATGATCTAATGCGTATCGTTAGATTTTCCGCACCTGTGGAGTTAGGTGTTGGAAGTGAACCATTATTTGGAGTCTTAAATGACAAAGAATCAATTTTAGTTTTACGCGGTGATCCAATTTATGCTGGGATAGTTCCTCAAGATAAGACTTTGAAATTAAGCGATGTGAAACTACTTGCCCCAGTTATTCCTAGAAGTAAAGTTGTTTGTATAGGAAAGAATTATGCCGACCATGCTGCAGAGATGGATTCTGTAGTACCAAGTGAGCCAATTATCTTTATTAAACCAAATACCTCCGTGATCGGTCCAAATGAAACAATTGTTTGGCCCCGTATGAGTGAGCGGGTTGATCATGAGGCAGAGCTTGCCATTGTTATCGGTCGAATTTGCAAAGAGGTGCCGGCTGCTAAACATAAAGATGTAATTTTTGGATACACATTGGCAAATGATGTGACTGCACGTGATTTACAAAAAAAGGATGGCCAGTGGAGCCGTGCAAAAGGCTTTGACACTTTTTGCCCACTAGGACCATGGATTGAAACTGAGTTTGTTCCCGCAGAGCAAGGGATCACAGCAACTTTAAATGGTGAGGTAAAGCAGTCATCAAAACTTTCGGAAATGATATTTAAAATTCCACAGATTATTGAGTTTGTTACCAATGTTATGACTTTACTGCCAGGTGATGTAATTCTGACTGGAACTCCTGCTGGAATTGGCGCTATGCCGGCTGGATCAACTATTTCCGTAGCAATTGATGGTTTAGGCACTCTTACTAATAAGGTCTCCACTCGTGTCCAATAAATCACAAGTTAGAGTTAGATTTGCGCCGTCACCAACGGGTGATCTTCACGTTGGAAATATTAGAACTGCTTTGTTTGATTGGGCTTATGCCAGACATACTGGTGGTAAATTAATTTTTCGCATCGAAGATACAGATACTGAGCGAGTCACTGATCAATATATAAAAGCTGCCATTGAGACTTTGAAATGGCTTGGCTTGAATTGGGATGAGGGACCTGAGGTCGGCGGGGAGTATGGACCTTATTTGCAATCTCAACGATTAGAAATTTATGCAACTTGGGCAAAGAAATTTTTAGATCAAGGTGATGCCTACCATTGCTACTGCAGCGCAGAGGAGTTGGAAGAGCGACGTTCTGCACAGATGAAAAATAATCAAGCACCTGGCTATGACGGTAAGTGTCGAGATTTATCAGCGCAACAAGTTAGCCAATATAAATCATTAGGTCGAAAACCAGTTGTCAGAATGAGAATGCCAGATGGTGAAACTGTATTTATGGATGCAATTCGAGGCGAGGTTAAGTTTGAACATAAGTATGTGCCAGATTTTGTACTAGCAAGAGCTGATGGCTCACCGCTTTATACCCTGGCAGTTGCAGTCGATGATGTACTGATGAAAATTACTCATGTTTTGAGGGGAGAGGATTTATTGTCTTCTACTCCAAGACAAATTCGAGTTTATCAAGCTATGGGTGTTGCCGAATCTGATTACCCAATCTTTGCCCACTTGCCATTTGTCATGGGACAAGATAACGCCAAATTATCTAAGCGAAATGGTGAGGTTTCAATTGCTTGGTACCGAGAGCAAGGCTTTCTGCCGGAGGCAATTTGTAATTATCTAGCACTCCTTGGTTGGTCACCAGGAGATGACAAAGAAAATATTACAATGCAAGAGTTAGTTGATCTGTTTACTGTGGAAAGAGTAAATAGCAGCCCAGCTCGATTTGATATGAAAAAATTAGAAGCAATTAATGGCGACAAGATTCGAGCACTTACCTTAGATAAGTTTCTTGAATGGTCGCTACCCTTTTTAATTAATGCCAAGGTAATAACGGGAAATGAGCAGGAGATTGAAGTTGTTAAATCTGCCCTACCAATTATTCAAGAGCGGATAATTAAGTTATCTGAGATCCCAGCCATGCTTAACTTCCTATTTGTGAAGGATTTTAAGGTTGAAAAAGAGGAGCTGGGTAAATTACAGGATGAGGCCTCACAAAAAGTTTTAAAAGTAGCATTGGCAAAAGTTGAGCCATTGCAATCCTGGGATCACACTGGAATTGAAGCGGTATTGCGAAGTGCGTTAATTGATGAACTTGGTTTAAAACCTCGCATCGCCTTTAGTGCATTGCGTATTGCAGTAACTGGTTCGCACATCTCACCGCCATTATTTGAATCACTTGAATTATTAGGTAAGGAGCGCACGATTGCTCGAATTAAGGCGGTAATTTCCAAATAAATTGTGGTGCAGGGTATTCTTAGCCAGTAAGAAATTTACTATTGGGGTATGGGGTAATTGGTAGCCCAGCTGATTCTGGTTCAGCTTGTCTAGGTTCGAGTCCTGGTACCCCAGCGATAAAGTAAAGTTTTACCGTACGGCTCCGTCGTCTAGTGGCCTAGGACTCTGGCTTCTCAAGCCAGCTACGGGGGTTCGAATCCCCTCGGAGCTACATCAACTACTTGCTGTTTTTAAGTAAGTAATCAGTTAATCTGGCAGCGGTTGCAACTACCGCTGCTGAGTGAATTCTGCCAGGTTGTCTGCTTAATCTTTCAATCGGTCCGCTGATACTAACTGCAGCGATCACTTTATTATTTGGTCCCCGTACTGGAGCAGAAACAGATGCAACACCCACCTCTCTTTCACCAACTGATTGCGCCCAACCGCGACGTCTAACTGCTGAGAGATTTGCTGCAGTAAATTTTGCATTTACCAACCCGCGATGGAGTTTTTCTGGCTCCTGCCAAGCTAACAAGATTTGCGCAGCTGAGCCCGCCTGCATAGTTAAAACAGTTCCAACTGGTACTGAATCTCGCAAGCCAGTCAATCGCTCCGCAGTTGCAACGCAAATTCTTAAATCACCTTGGCGCCGGTATAACTGAGCACTCTCACCTGTTGCATCGCGCAAAGCGGTAAGGGCTGGGGCGGCAATAGCTAACAACTTATCTTCACCAGCAGCAGCAGCTAACTCAGCAGATCTGCCGCCTAGTACAAATCTTCCAGAAAAATCGCGACTTACCAAACCAAGGCAAACTCCGAATACCGATGAGTACAGCTTGGGAGACAGAGCACCGGGTGCTAACGTCCGGACTCAAGAGGGAAACAACCCAGACCGCCAGCTAAGGTCCCTAAAATTG
>OGVZ01000073.1_pt1 | contig 14131 bp, 14 predicted proteins | sample 1575881 | NCBI WGS metagenome assembly OGVZ01 (sample SAMN07581520, study PRJEB24739) | freshwater metagenome | place: Singapore | collected 2015-01
TCACGAAGTTTGGTTTAAAAGAAAGGTGATTGGCAATCTTCAGGAAACACTCTCCAATGTAGCGAGGAATGGGAGGTTTTGGTTTTCCTTGAATCTCTGCGATTTCTTTATCTTCACGATACTTAATAAGAGCAGCAAGAAACTCTTTGTTGTTTACATAATGCTCTGACCTCTTTCTCTTGGTCATAACTGCTGTGGTTATCATAAGTTTTTATCATTATTATGTATAGATTATACCATTTATATAAATGCTTGACAAGGTATCTAAAACCCTGTACAATAACCTTTGTCGGGGTTGAAAAGATCAGCTTTAGCTATTTTTATAGAGTTTCTCTAGAGTCTCTTTAGCATCATTGACATTGGCAATGTAACCCATTCTACGATTAATTTTATAACCATTTTCTTGTTTTCTGATTGATTGTCTAACATAGTTTTGATACATAACTATCATCTCAATATCAGAAGACTCTGACATTGTTAATACGTCATCAATATTAATAATAAACATATCCTCAGTAGTTGTTTTAAGCCAAGGTTCTAACTTATAACCAACCATACCACTTCTACCTTTAATTTCTGAAATAATTATTGGATTAGAAACAATTAATAACGTTCTATCTTGTTCTTCTGAAGCTGCAACTTTTGCAAATATTTCTTCTCCAGATTTCAATTTTAAAGTACAATAAAAATCTTCTTCTATCATTTTTTCTTTAATTGAACTGTGATTATTTCATAATTGAAATTTTCTTCATTATAAATTTTAATTCTTTCAATAAGATGGTTTAACGTATAGTTTTTTCTTGAATTATAAGTGCAATCATCTGCAATATCATAAAGAGTTGCTTTTACTTTATCTTTTCCTTTTCTAAGAACTCGTCCAATACTTTGAAGATTTCGCACTCTAGATTTGCTTGGTGAGGCAAAGATAACATTATGGAGATTTTTAATGTTGATACCAGTAGAAAAAGTTCCATAAGAAGCAACGATAACTGCGTTGTTTTCTCTTTCTGTAATTTCACGAACTAATTCTCTTTCTTCAGCATCAACTCCACCATGAACAAAAAATACTTTACGTTCATCTCGCTTTTGATTATTTATCTTTTCATATAACACTGCACCATGTGCCTCTACTCTACTGAATAGCACTAGAGTATTACCTTTCAAATCTAAAGTAAGATTTGTAATAAATTTATTTCTCTGTTCGTGGGAGATTAAATACTGTATCTCATCTTCATAAGTTTCAAACTTTTGTGGAGAGTGTTTGAGGACAATACACTGAATATCAAGCTGTGATAGATGACCTTGTTTCATCAGTTCATCGGTTCTTGTTACTTTATATGATGGACCAAATAATCCTTCCAGCACCCATTTGTGTGTCTGTGTTCCATCTAAAGTTCCTGTGAATCCAAAGCGATACTTGGCATGATGCAGTTTAGTCATAATCTCAATAAGAGACTTTGACTTGAAAAGGTGTGCTTCATCCCCTATAATACAACCATAGTCTTCAAAAAATGAACGATCTAGTTTATAAACTGATTGCCAAGTTGTAATCGTTACAGGATATTCATTAGTTTTTTCTCTACCAGAATAGATACGGTGACAATATGAATCAGCATCCCAACCATAATCAAGGAAATCCTTGTACATCTGCTCTACAAGAGATGTCGTCGGAACAACTAAAAGAATTTTTTCGCCTCTATCCACATAATATCTTACGAGAGAATAAATCATCAATGATTTGCCGCTCGCAGTGGGGCTTATCAATAGTTTTCTATTATGCTTTAGGGCACCATATACTCCCTCAATTTGATACTTCCTGGGAGTATGGGCACAAATGGAATGCATGTAATCTTTGACACCTTCATATGAGACTTGCTCGTTCTCTTCATATGGAGTGCCATAAAATCTATTATCTTCAAACTTATAAGTGTATCCATATTGCTTACAGAAGGATACAATCTTATCAAGCAAACCAACATAGATTTGCTTTGATCTCATATCATATAGATGAATTTCTCCGTTCCAATTCCTTCCACGGTACTGGGGCATAAACTTTGCGTTTGGAACCTCAAACTTAAAATGATCCCTTAGTTCATATTCAATATGAGGTTCTGTATTAATCTTTAAAAATACTTCGTTGGATTTTGAAATAACAAGATTTGCAGTAGTATCAATCACATAGATCCATTCGTCTACAGATATTTATTTACCCCAGTCCAGAGTTAAATCTCATAAACTCAATAGCATTTTTGATTTGATAAGTTCTATTTTGAATCATCTTGAGGATGCTTTCAATATAAACTAACATAGTATCGTAGTAATCTATCTTCAAACAAACTGTGGATAGTTTTTCATCAGCATCCAAATATTTTTGCATCGTATCTTTATCCCTAATCTTTTTAGGAAAGGGATTATCTATGTAAACTTCCGGATCAGATTTTCCAGAGTAATATTCATATCTCTCGTGACGAATATTTCTCTTTTGCTGTTCCGCTTTTTTTCTTAATAGAAAAATAGTATTATATAAATCAAAATATTTTGCATGAAGAACGGGAATATTCAAAGACTCTGTATGTAAATTATCAGGATCTACTTTTGAGTCCTTTTCCCACATTTCTTGAATTTTGTCAAGGTCAATACTCATAAAGGATTGCCAGCAAGTGTAGTTATATCGTAAATAGTATACTTGAAACTTACGTCTGCTGTAAAGTATTGAATGTCCGTGTTTGTTGCATCAAATGTTATTGTGGATAATGAGTATGGGAACATATCTTTAAAATTAACGTTAAATTTTGCAACCAAATTACTACTTAAAATTTGCAAAGTGCCATCAGAGTAGATATTATCTCCTATATTTGAATACCCGGGATTCTTTAAAGTTGCTCCGGATTCTAAGTCGCTAAATTCTTGAAGAGATTCTGGAAATCCTAATCCACGAATCCACTTTTGAATTTCCATATAATTTTCTAAGTTTTCATCTACTAGAAATCTTAGATTTAGATCTCCAAATTGAATTTTATCTCCAGGAACATCAATATCCTTTAGATATGTTGATTGTGTCGCAACTCCAAGATTTAATTCTGGTATATTTGCTTGATTGCAAAAAAATGCTACCTTCGGACTTCTCTGTAGAGTAAATTTAAATCCAGTAGGTGATAGAAAATTTCTATTTTCAATTTGACCGTTTCTTGCCATCTTTTTTTAAATATTTAGATAAAAAAAGGGTCCCTTTCGGGACCCTGTTAACTCTTGTGAGTATAGATCACATGAGATTCTTAACAGCAACACGTCTGTAGTGACGGTTTGCGTTAACTCTAAGACGACCAAGACCTTGGTTAGTAGCATCGCCTTCTGCAAATGGGTTTGCAACGATACCATAACGGGTCTTAAATCCGATCTTAGGCTGGAAGCTGTTCTCACCAACAGCACGAACCATCTGGAGAGGAACGTATGGGCAATAGAACAGACCTGCATCATAAGGTGAAGAACCCTTATAACCAACAACGTAGTACTGGTTACCTGGGGTTGCGTTTCCTGAGGTCAGGTTAGCAGCATAAGGATCGATATAAACACGATACTTACCTTGGAGAACACCAGCAAAGGTGTTGCCAGTGTCATCAACGTTGAGGTTAGCGTTGAGTGCTGGGGTGTAATCCAGAACGCCAGCCATGGTTAGAGCGGAAGCAACGTCTGCTGAGCAGAGGATGATGTTGCCCTTTCCACGACGAGTTCTCTGAGCGATAGCATTAGCATCACGCTCAATCTGGAATAGAAGACCCTTGAACTTCTCAACAGACCAACGACCGTTTGAATCAACGTCAAGGTCAAAGATACCGGCGTTAGCAACGTTTTGAACTGCACCCTGCTCAGCAACCTTGTAGATGGTTCTGATAACTTCACGGTTGATCTCAGCAAGAATCTCAGTTGAGAGAATGTTTGCGAGTTCCGCTTCAGCATTCAGACCATGGATTGCCTTAAGGTCTTGTGCAAGCTCAAGGCTGTATTCTGCCTTCAGTGCTCTTGACTTGGCGGTTACAGTAACTTTCTCAATTGAGAAAGCCATCTGATTGAAAGCATTGTCGGTAGTACCGTCAAGTGCTTCTGCATCACCAGTTGGCATACCCTGACCAACATTATATGCAGTTGAAGTTGCAGTTCCAACAGGATTTAGAACTGATGGGTTGCTACCTGCTTGAATGGTTGTACCAATACCAGCATTAACATCAGCAAAGTCGCGGGTAAGAGTGGTGTCAAAACCACCATCTGTACCAGAGAATGTGGTATCTGCCTCGTTGAATAGTGCTTCGGTTCCGCTCTGATTGGTATAGCGTGAACGCATTGCGAAGATAAGTCCAGTAGGACCGCTCATTGGTTGAACGCCAGCAAGGTCATATGCGACCAGGTTTGGCATTGAACGTCTGATGAGTGAGATCAGAACTGGATCAAAACCTGCAACAGGACCACCTGCTGCAGCATCAGCACCGAAAGCACCCTGAGCACCAGCAGCATTACCGCTGTTGGTTGGTGATTCCATTAGCATTCCCATTGATCCATGATCAAATGCGGATTGCTCTCTTAAAAATCTTTCTTGGTTTTCTAGCAGGACAGCGGTTACCGCCTTACGATGGGAATCTTTGATTGGATCAAGACCCTCATAGTTGAGGAGAGGTGCCCACTTTTCCTGCAGATGCTCTGAATGGAACATTTGCGTTTACCTTTGTTGTGTGGATGTTTTTGTTTGAATTATATTAAATTCAATTATTTACTAAATCTTGAAAGAGTATTTAGATATGTAGACATGGATCCAGAAATAGTTTCTGGTGAATTATCTACACCTTCAGAAAGAGACTCTGATTTAGCGTATGAAGACACTCCTTTTGAAGGGAAATATGATTCCTTCAACGTCTCCAGTTTTTCACGATATTCTTCTTCACTTTCAAACTCAACACTTTCGGCAAGTGAAGCGAGCTTGTCTTTCTGAGTAGCAGCAAGGCCCTCAGAAACTTGTTCAAAAATTCCCTCAGCAACCGACTCTGCGAGACGCTTGTTTAAGGAAACATTCTTCTCAATTTGCTCGTTGAGTTTTGTCTCCATTTCATCAAGTTTTTCTACCATGCTTTCAAGCACATTATATTTATCTTCAGGGATTGATACATAATGATCTTCAAAAAGTCCTTTCAGGCCAGTCATGAAGGATTCAGTTAACTCTTCCTTCAGACCACCTTCAATTGCAAGAGCGTTCTCATTGAACCACTCATCTGCAACATACTCAAGATAAGAATCAACACGCTCTCCAAGAGCGGTTTTGATTTCTTCAATTTCTTCTGCAAGAGCGATTGAATAATGCTCTTCAAGAGATTCTTGAATTTTTGAAACTCTTGAATTAATTGCGGCTTCAAAAATGGTTCTTGCTTTTTCTTGGAACTCTTCAGATAGTTCCTCGCCTTCTAGAAGTGCATTGACATCTTCCTCAATATCAAACTGCTCTTCTACAATTTCTTCTTCATCACACTCTTCTTCATCACTCTCTTCTTCATCTTCAAGAACTTCTTCTTCTTCAGATTCTAGAATTACTTCTTCATCATCGAGTTCTTCTTCTTCTTTCATACCTTTCATTGCTTCTGCTGGTTTAGCTCCTTTGTTTACAACATCTTTAACTTGCTTAAGAGTTGCACCTGGAGTTTTTAGCTTTGCAGAATCATCATCTGATTTATAATTCTCAGGTGTAGGTCCACCAAGATCTTCCCAAGAACCAGTTTGACCTGGAGTAGAAACGCTAGATGCGTTGCTACCTGCGGATGGCATTGCATCTGCCGCTTTTGCTCCAGCATTTACGGCAGTTTTGGATTGCTTAGTGCCTACTTCCATTTCTTGTAAATTTTTACCACGAGACATTTGAACTCTCCGATTTTCCTATATGAAATCTATATTTATTTATAATTTAATAATTTACAACGAGTTAATGAAATCATTGAATAAGTTTAATTTATGCTCTTCCAGTCTTTTTTGATCTACAAGAGTATTAATTCTTCTTTGAGTTTGCTCTGCAAGTTTTTCACGAAGAATTCCTCCATCCCAAATCCACTCCTTACCTTCCATAATTCCTTGAACAAAAGCGTCAGGTGCTGAAGGATCTGCAACAATATCAGCAGCTGTAGCAAGCATAAAGTCTTCACCAACTTCATTAAAACCTTCTTTAGTTGGTCTCAATGACCCAATACCACGTGAAGAAACTCCAAGACATACGCCTTCTTTAAGAAGTGATTCTGCAATCTTACCCATTGGAGTGGATAGGATTTGAGCTTTTCCTACAAAATTGTTTCCTTCTCTTTGAAGTTCTACAATTTTATGCGAAACTCTATCAAGATTAACTGTTGGTCCATCTGGATGTCCAAGTTCTCCAAGAGCACGTCCTTTGTTGACATACTGCTCAGTATAACGCTTAACTTCACGTTCCATTACTGGCATACGGTACATTCTACCATTTCGGTTTACCTGTTCTGCCTGCAGAAAAACACCTTTAATAAAAAGGTTTTTCTTACCATTCACACTCTCAGTAAGAACTTCTACTTTTTCTATTTCTTCTCTGATTAATTTCATTAGGCGTCTCCTGAAATTTGAACTTGTTGATAATAAAGTGCTCCAGATCCACCTGCACCTCGTGCAGAAATCTTGTTAGAGTTAATAATAACTGCATCAGGACAAGAAAATGCAGTTACAATACCAGTTGTATTATAATTAACTGTCATTCTAGTTTGATGATAACCATTAACTCCAGAAGAAGTATCAATTGACAATACTTCTTGATGAGTAAAATTGTAATATGTTTGAGTTGGTGAAGATAGTGAAACAAAGTCACCAACTCCAAATGGAACTTGAGTTCCTTCAGGAACAGAAATTATAGTAGTTGAACCAGTGGTTACACCAACAACTCTATTTGATGCTTTTGTTAAAGCAAGAGTTACTGTTTCTCCAGATGGAACATAATAATCAGAAGTCGTTGCTGAAGGATTGCCACCAACAATAACGTGTGCTGCTCCCCCAACTGCAACAACTCTGAGAACACTTGATTGAACTGAGAAAGAAGATGATGTTGCAGCAACTCCTGCGGAAAATGCAAATGAGGATCCAGCCCCAACTGGTCTATGCGCCATTATTTTTATAATAAACTTTTAGTTATTTATTAAATTACTCTTCTTGCTCATTTTCTGCTTCATTTCCAAACAAATCAGATGCAACATAAGGACGGAAAGAATCAATTTTTTCTGACGATTTTGCAAATAAAAGTTCTTTGATTTTATCACTAATACTTGAAGGTGATTCGTCGGAGACGATCATATCCATTAATTCATCCATTTTTGTAATCATTAATTAACTGATAATATTTATATTTCTCCACCCTTGGGTAGTTCTGTAGATTTTGCTGATTGAGACTCTAAATCAGGTTCCATTACTGGAGCGCCTAGATCCATACTACTTGCAGGAACTCCTTCAGGTTGTCCTGTTTCTGGATTAATAGGTGCATTAGGATCGGGAATTAATCCACTTTTTATTTCTTTCTTGATCAATTGATCCTGCTCAATAATTTCTATATCAGTCTGTCTAAGAATCTTTCTTCTTACATAGTCTTGTGAAAAATACTTACCTACATATGGTTCTGCGGCAGTAACCATATTCAATCTTTCATTCAACAGTTCTGCATCTTTTAGTTCAGAAAAATGATTGTCATATAAGAAGTCATATTGAATATGTTCACTCATTACTTCCCAATCTTCTGGAGTTATGATATTTTTTAAAATTAGTTGCGTTTTTAGCATGTCATTAAACATGTTAGAAAATCTTTTTCTAAGTCTTCCAACAAATTTTGTAAACTTTAATTCATCTCTTAAAATTTCGGAAGATCTTCCTAAGTTAAATCCACCTTCTCCATCCATTCTTGATGGTGGAACATTTAGTGAGCGATAAAGTTTCTTTTTAAAGTATTCAATATCAGTAATTTCTCCAAGATTTTGACCACCTGGAAGTGTAGTGATTTCAGTTCCTCTACCGCCTTCACGACGAGGGAGCCAAAAATCTTCAAGCATTGACATGTATTTTTTATCATCTCTTATTTCACCTGTATTTGCATCATATACCAACTTGTTACGATATCTCATCATAACGTCACGAAGATATTGTTCTGCTTTTATTTTTGGCAAATTTCCCACATCAATGTAGAAAATTCTACGTTCTGGTGCGCGAGACAAACGATAGATAACGAGACTGTCTTCAATCATACGAAGTTGATTGAGGGACTTAATTGCTTTATGTAAATATGAAAGCGTATGACCTTTGTTCCTATCAACTAGTCCAGACGTACAGTAAGTAACCGCATCTCTTGCTATTTTTATTCCTTGACTTGCTCCAGTCTGAGATGGATTTGCTGACTGGTATGGAGTTTTTGGATTATAAATGAAGTACTCTTCAAGTTCAGGAAACTCATAATCCATAGGATTATCACTTTGGATTCTAGCTACTGATCTGAGTCTATCTTCTGGTTTCTTTTTTTGTTGTCTTACAAAACGCATCTTCATCGCGTCAACATAACGAAGTTCTTGAATTCCTTCGTGTGGATTTTTTAGATCAATTATTTTATGATAATAAATTCTACCATCAATATACCAATTTCTATAAATTTCGTGAGATTTTTTATCAAAATCTAAAAGATCTAAAATATACTTAAATTCATTTCTTATTTTTTTCTTTATACCATCACTTGCATTTAGATTATCCAAATCAATTTGAACTGGAGTATCATTTGTATCAGATACAATTGCTTCATTGACAATATCTTCAATGGCACTATCAACTTCTGGATGAAGTGCCATTTCACGATATCTTTTAATTAATTCATATTCTGTTCTATAAACACCTTCAATATCAACATAAGAACCAAAAAAACCACTACTCATATAATGGTCAACCCCGTCCTCATTATTAGGAGGAACGGGGGAAACCGATGTTGGTGATAATGGTTCAGTATTTTCAATAGAAAAACCAAACAGTTTTGACATTATTTAAATTAACCGTAACTTTCTATTATTTATTACTGAACGCGAACTCCAGTTACATCACCTGCTCCACCTTCTGGACCTACTCCAACTTTAATATTATTTACTGCAAATTCAACAGTATATTCTTCAATAGCATCACTTGAGTCATATGATAGATCAATAGTTGAAACATTAACTGGAAATATATCTGAGAAGTTATAAACTCTCAATGCAGGCGTAGCAGTGCTTGCATTTGTATTTCCAGTGTTTCTTTGTGAAGAAGGACCTGCAGGACCCCCTCTTCCAAGTTGAGATACAAAAGCTTCTGCCATGTAACTTGCAGGTAAAGTTGCACCTGTGTTATTGCCCATTTTGGCAATACCATTCATCCAAGCTTCAAATGCAGTTCTAAGTCTGAAATCTTCATCATTGATAATAGTAACAGTCCAGTTATCAATAGTTCTGTCACCAGCAACTTTAAAAATTCTTCCTCTAAAAGGAACATCAATTGATGCAACATTAGATGCTGGTAAGTTTGTTGCCTTACACATGAAGTTAAATTTGGTTATCTCTTCATTTCCCCAAGATGCTCCTGGAGTTGATTGGAGTGCTGCAACTGGAAAGTTTGGAATAGTTACTTCAAATAAATTGGGTCTTGCGCCACCACCAGCAAGTGCTGATTTGAAGTCTTGGATTCTGCGTAAAGTAGCCATTTTTAGGTCCTCCTTTTAGTTAGTTAAAAATTAATTAAACTCTACCTGCGACTTCATCAAAACTTACTCCTGTTCTGGTAGCAACAAAAGTCAGTGTGACATAATTAATGGACTTGGTTGGTTTCAGGAAGATATCAGCTCTAAATTCATTGTTATCAATTACATCTGGAGTGTTATTTGTTGTGTCACAAATTACCAGATAATCAAAGAGACCTCTCTTTGCTTGAACATCACGCAGATATGGATCAATAATGTTAACAAAGTTTGCTCTAGTTATCTCATCATTGATTTCAAATAGTTGAGCTTGTGCTGCATTTTGCAGTGCCTGTTCAATTGTCAGGAATAATCTACGAACGTTAATTCTATCAAAGGCAGATGCATAACCGAGTGCAGTCTTATCACCAAACAGAATCGTTCCAACTCCAGGTTGAGTTACAACTGGGTTAATTCTCAGTGGATATAACTTATCTCTTTGAGCTTTATTTGGATTATATGCGAGTTTAATTGCATTATTAATTACACCACGTTGTTGTCCTGCTGGCGAGAACCATGGATAAGCAACAATGTTAGTGCGAGTCATTAGACCTGCAATATCAGCATTTGTTGGGATATAACGGAACTTATTATTAAATCTATCATATGTGTACTTATATCCACTATCAAATACAGCATATGAAGAAGAATTTAGTGGACTAAAGTAGTTAATTATGTTATTTGTTTGTGTAGTTGTATTAGTTACACCAATTAGATTTGCTCTATGTGGTCCAATACATGCAACACAATCCTTTCTAGATTCTGCAAGAGAAATTAGATAATTTGCTTTTGCTTGAGAATCTTGCTCATTACCTAAACCAGGACCCATGATTAAATAATCAACTTCAATTTCATCTCTATTTTGGAAGTATCCGTATGAAGTTACCAAATCACCAAGATCTGCAGACATTCCATTATTTGCTGAGTAATCAACACCACCACCTAGTGAATATGTTACGTTTCCAATTGCAGTGTAAGTAACACCCTGAGCTTCTAGACCCCAGAGTCCATCACCTATAGAAATTGGTGTAAATGATGCTGCTTTTACTCCAGAGTATGTCGTAAATCCTGTAGCAACTGGAATTGTGCCGTGATATGCGTCAACAGCATTAGATGGATTTCCTCCAGCATAAACATTCTGAGAGAAATCTGCAATGTACTGTTCGTACCAGATTTTTTGTGGAGAATTTACGCTTGATACTGAATCAAATGCTTTTGAAAGACCAATGTGCTTTTCAAGAATGTTTCCTCTGATGCCGGTTATGCTTCCATTATCATCAACGACTGCAATGTGTAAAGCATCATTCTTACCTTGTCTATCTACTGAATAACCATTTGATACTGGTTTTGGTGCAATTTCTTTCCAAAATACCGTCGCATTTGTCAAGTTTAAAGTTTGCTGATCGTACCAGTCAACAGAAGATGTTGGAGTGATAGCAGCTGCTGCAGAAGTTCCTGTATTAATACCTGAACTATTGACAAAATACAGATTATCTGAAGTATCAAATGAAGCAAAAGGAGTTCCTTCTGAGTAATCAATTTTTGTTTCTGTTGCACCACCACCAACAGTTTCTACGCGGGATACAATCTTTACATCAATTTTACTTGCACCATTGGTGGCATCTGTGGATACACCAGTAATTATACCTTTTAGATATCCAGTGAACGATGCTGTAGTTCCAGTACCTGGGATTACTACGCCAGAAAGAGATGCTGTTACACCTGCACCGATAGTAGCACCTGCATTAGATAAATTAGTTGTTGAAATTCCTAAGATTTGATCTGCCTTATCGTCAATCAAGCAAACTTTTAATCCATTTGCCCAAGAACCTGGATTCTTTGCAGCAAAAGTAAAATCTGTTGCTTCCGAATGGTTATTGGTATAATCATCATAGTTATCAATTTTTAATGCGGTTGTATATGCTGCACCTACACCAGCATTTGCATTATTTAAAGTTGAACCACCAGTTCTAACGACTTTAAGAACCCCACCATATGAAAGGAATGATGATGCACTCATCCAGTACTCATACTGTGCATCAGTTGAGATTGGTTTACCAAAAACGTTAATTAAATCTTGCTCTGTAGTAATGTCTACAGGAAAGTCTACTGGTCCAATTGGAAAAGGTCCTGCAATTGCACCAATATTATCTAAAACATTATCAACTCTTCCAACTGTAAGATCAACTTCCCTAGTTAGTACTCCAGGAGATAATTGAGGAGTCGCCATGTTTTTCTCCGTAAAAATTCAGATTATCTAAGAATATTTAGTGAAAAGTATATTTTCACGGGGGAAATGAGACGTGAATTTTTACCAGTCAGGATATTCCCACAAAACTTCTTTTATCGTGCTATTTTTTACTCTTTTAATCGTACACTCTTTGCATTCATAAGAGTATGATGATGAAACTGACCCTCTATCTTTTCTTGTTCTATAAAATCCATCAACTAAATTTTTTAGTTGACCACACACTCTACATTTTCTATCTACAAGTAATAAATGACCTAATTTTATTTGAGCATCTAGCTCCATTACTTATACTCCCACATGTAAGACATATCACCATATTCATCTGTAAACCATCTATCACCTTCATTATCAACAAAACTATCCGAATCTAACCCATCCACTACAAATCCAAATGGTGCCATGTCTTGTTCTATTTGATTCTTCTGTTCTTCATATAATCTTTTTCTAACATCCTGGTCTGTGAGTTCTTTAAAATAGTCTTGAGCGACTAACCAGGCATATATGACAAGACACATTGCTAAGTCATCATTGCAACCTTCTTCTGCTTCAAATGAATTGTGTTTTTGAATAAAGGTAGTTAGTTCAGAAATTATTTCATAGTCATTGAGATAGAGTTTATCTTCCTCAATCATTGTCTTGAGATTAAGGCATCCGACTTTTTTTACTGTCTTGGACATTTTAACCCCAAGTTGAGTTTTCTTTCCAGAAAATCCTTGACCAACTATCTGACCAGCTCTACCTCTCATGGAACACATGAGTAGATTTTTATATTCCAAATCATATTGAAGAATACTGGCTACTTGATCTCCAACATCATTAACTTCACATAAGATATATGCATCATTATAACTTTTACCAACTTCATCAATAATACTTGGAAAAAGCATAGGTTTTATTTCATTATTTCTATACTTTGCAACCACCCTATGAGGAAATTGTGTTATATCAATAACAGTGAATGCAGAATAATCATTTCCAACTCCTCTAGCTACATCAACCGTAATTATATAATCATTATTTTCTATGGGATCAACATAAACATCTAGACCCGCGCTACGAGTCTTGGGGTGATCGTAGACAAGGTTTCTAAGTTTAGATGGTGCAATCAAAGTATCTACAGAACCTAAGAACTCGCATTCAAACTCAACTTTAAACTGAGATTCTGAAGTGTTCGCAATAGTTTGTTTTTTCCACTCTTCATCTCTTCCTGGGACTTCACTCCAGTGAACATCAGTATAAACATATTCATTCTTACCCTTCTCCGCATCATGCCACATACGGTAGAAGTGATTCATACCGTGAGGCGTAGATACGATAATTACTTTTGTGTTTTTACCTGAAGTAATCGTTGGATATACTGATGCAAAGAATGAATCTGCAATATGATTTGGAACGAACGCAAATTCATCCAAAAATAGGATATTGAATGACATACCACGAACTGCAGAAGCAGAAGTAGAAGCAGCCAAGATCTTACTTCCATTCTCAAGTTCAAGAGAACCTTTGTTCCAAGAAATAATTCCCTGTTGCATCCACTTTGGTAGATTTTCATACGCTGTTTGCAATCTGTCTAATAGTTCTCTAGCAGTTGCTGCCTTGTTTGCAAGAATACCAATATTTACGTTATCATTAAATACTGCATAGTGTAGAAGAAAAGATACTACAGTAGTTGATTTGCCTGTCTGACGTGGCATCTTACAGATATTAAATCTGTGATTGTGGAAATTTTTAATTAATTTTTCTTGGAAATGATAAGGTTTAAAAGTTTGTAAACCGTGATCAAGGGTAACAATTTTAACATAATTTTTAGCAAAATATACCGGATCATCTTTACATTTAACAAACTCAAGAATTTGTTCTTGAGTAAATTCAATTGGGGTATTCGCTTTTTTCAGCAGTGGATTTCCCAAATAGACATCAGACATATTCATACCCCTTATGCTTCCAGTTTTTCATTCTGTAATGCAAACACTGTAATGATATATTTAAGTGGTTTGCTGCATCAGTTAATGATTCGTAAATTATGTCTTTAATTTTTACCTTTTTATTAAAATGACTGTTACTAACTCCAGGAATATTATTGCCAAACTTTTTACCTTTTA
>OGVZ01000074.1_pt1 | contig 14087 bp, 22 predicted proteins | sample 1575881 | NCBI WGS metagenome assembly OGVZ01 (sample SAMN07581520, study PRJEB24739) | freshwater metagenome | place: Singapore | collected 2015-01
GTTTCCCAGTCACGATAATCCCCCACGATAACAGAGGGGGAGAGGGGAGCGTGGATGGAATCAAAGATTCCAAGGACCCCATCCGTTTTGGTAACGATTATCTGCGTAGTTGTAAATGAACAGGGCGGACAGCAGGTTGACCTCTGGCTTGTACAAGTCGGAAGCCTTCTCCAGTACGCCTCGTTCACGCAACCATTTGACCCAGAACCCGTTGACCTGAACGATTCCGAACGAGCCACCGTTCGGGTCATCAGCGTTGCGTAGACCCGTCTTACAACGGCTCTCACGCCACATCAGATAGTCGAGTGTGGATAGTTGCGCCTGAGTCCAGCCCACGTTCACGGCTGTCTGCCAATGCTGAGGGCATCTAGCCCCCGGCATCGGCTGGTACGGGTTATCTTCCCGTGCCTCAGCCTGTTTGAGTGGTATGTGCTCAGATGTAACGAGGGGGGCCGTGAAGCCCCCCAGCGTTATTACAAGTGCTAACAGTTTCATTCCCAAGGATTACCTCCTAGTGCGGCGGATAGGACATCTTCCATCTCCTGCTTGGCAGATAGAAGAACAGTCAACTCTTCGTGAGTTGAGTCTGCTCGTTTGCCATCACCGAGACGCTGGATTTTCTTAGCCAGTTGGTCTACGCCGATGGATAACGACTTGACCACAGCCATGAGTTCAGTCATGGTCATGGAAATTTCGAGTGTTGGTTCTTGCTTACGGTTAGTCATTGTAGCCCTTTCGTGCTTTTGCGTTTCTGTGTATCTTGACCGACTCGATGAGTGCCTCAATGGCATCTTGTAGAGAGCCTCGTCCGTTACTTGATTCCTCGTTGTAGATTACCTCATCGCTGTCACCGAATCGGTACGAGGAAACGAGAACGTCACCGTCAGCAAGCATGAGAACACGCACACGACGGGACTCTGGATGCTGGCTTGGTGGTACTTCTCCCATCAACTCATCTGCTGGTGCAGCCCATCCCGTTGTGACGAGACAGAACTTGCTGTACGCAGATGCGTCACGAGCCAACTGATTGGAGTCGAGCAGGGTGTACACATCGTGATGTGATGCGAGGGGGACGACCATCGGTCGTTCACCGTCGAACACTTCGATGCCATACACGATGGCTTCGTCCAACTGATATGGGTCAGTCATGGTGAGACGAAACCCATTGTTGATTTCGTTGTCAATGACTTTGAGTGTGTCTTTTGTATTCATTTCTGTTTCTTGCTCCTTCGTTGATTGTCTCTTCCGTTGTACAAAGTCTTCCCACCCCAGATACCGGATGAGTGAGACGTTGTTCCTACTTTGAAGCACTCGCCTTTCACGGGGCATACAAAGCAGATTGCTTTTGCTTTCTTTGTGTTGATTTGCTGTAGCCGAGTCATGCCATGCGTAGGAAACCACCACTCGGTGGGGTAGCCCTTACATGAAGCATGCTCGTACCACGAGATGTCAATCGGGTCGAGTTGTGTCACTTAGGGCCTCGACTGCTGAACACCTTGAATGGACGGATGGAATATGAGCAGAGGACACCGAAGTCGTTGTCGCTGGTCATCTTGAGTAACTGACCTTTGTTCTCATCCAGCCATTCCAACTCGGTGTCGGCTATGAAGCCACCAGTTCTACGACTGGCATGCTCTTCGACCATCTGACGACCTGACTCCAAGTCATCTGCTACACCGAGCACCAGCCAATGCGTATCCGTGACTGGTAGATAGTCGACAATCCATGCTTCTCTCATTGCTGTTCTCCTTTGTCTGTTTCTTGCTTGAGATGCTCTGGTATCAGGGCATCGAAGGTGGTCTCTCTTACGAGAGGGCCGTTCTGATTGAACGCTCTGAGTATTGCGTTCAGCCAGTAGTTGTATTTGTCTGTGTTCTCTGTGTTGATGTTATCAGACATCGCTTGCCTCCTTGATTCTTTGACTGATGAGCCTGAGTGTACGGTCAACCGTGTCGTTGGCCATGTTGATTGATTTGCGTTCGATGACATCTTCAATCTGATAGCGCATTTCCTCGCCACGAATGTGGCTGCTCACAGAATCTGCTGTCATGAAGTTGAGCACAGCCCTGAACTTGTCGGTGTCGACTATACGAGTTGCGAACTTGCGTCCACTCAACTCATCCAAGTCTAAGAGTTGTTCAGCAAGGTCTATCGTCGTCACCTTGTCCGACAACTCTTGGATGATGTGCATGTAGTCGATTCGACTTGTCAGGTCGTACATGAGATTGCTCACAAAGATGCTGTCTTTCATGATGTTATCCGACACCATCCTTGCGAGTGTCTTGATTTCTTCTTCGGTCATTGCTGTCTCCTTTGTTTGTTTGTTTCCGATATTTCTGATTGTGCTGTTACTGATTGCTGTGTATTCGCTCATCGGCAGTTCTCGCTTGTCTCGATGCTGTTCATGTACATGTCCATCTCGTACACGGCATCCCAACAGTCACACTTGTCCGTCGTGAGCATGCCACAGTAAAGGCATGATTCGCACTTTGGACAATGCGTCTCCCAGACATTCTTCTCTGAGTAGAAGGTGTGTGTACAGGTGTAGCACTCGACGAAGTCGATGCCGTCACCGATGGGCGTGGTGAACACCTTGGCGTTAGCCAAGCATTGTTCGTAACGCTCACCGAGGTCTTCGAGATACAACTCTTCGTCTTCGTCGTAGGCAGGGACGAGAGCGCCATGCGATGTCACATGAACGCTGTCGTCATCATCCCATCTACCTGAGTCCATGTGCCAGCCACCACCGTACGAGCCGTAGCCGTACGAGCCGTAGCCGAAAGATGAGTACGAGTATGTGCGCTCTTCGTACGAGTGATTCGACCACCACATGTCCTTGTCCCAATGACCGTCTTTCTCGTTGATGATGTACCAGTCATGCTTGGTGTCTTCGTTGTTGGTGAGGAACACCAACTTAGAACCAGTAGCCCAAGCCGACAGACGGTTGAAGTATTCGTCGTCATCGAGGGCTGTGATACCACCGACAGCAGGCATGATGTCCTGTGCGAACACACGAGTGTCGGAACGGTCGTCACCTTTCTCAATCTTGACTGGCAAGATGCCGTTGTGACCCATCATCGACTTGGGGTCTTGCCCAAGATAGAACGGATGACAGTTCTCGACTGTCTCCGAACCGTGGGTTGCCCAACGGAAGTGGAAGATGGCAGGGCCTTGATGCTTGTTGCGCAAGTCGATGAACTTGTTGGCAACTTCGCTGAAGTTCATGCCGTGACCCGTCAGGAACTTGTCTCTCTCAAGGATTGAGAAGCCGAAGCCATCTGGGTTGTTACGGGCAGCGACTGCGAAACGCTCGAGGTCGGGCGAAACGTAGTCAGGAATGAATGTGAGTAGACACATGATGTGTCCCCTTTCTTGTTGTTGTGTTTGTGTTTGTTTGGATTTGGAAACTCATACGAGAGTATGAGTTGGGGTCACTCGTCGCTGGAGAGGAAGCCACAACGCTCGTTGAGGCGCTCACGCAGAGCAGGGTACTTGTCGATGTGGTCGACCCACGAACGGAACGAGTTCCAGCCGAGTGCGTTGTTGCGCAACACATCAGGCAACGAAATCTCGTTCGCATAACGGAACGAAGCATCGCAGAACTCCAAGGCAGAGACGACAGTCGATGGCTTGAGTGATGGTCGGAAGAAACGCAACTCGATTGTGTTGGCGTTCTGGAGATTCACAGCCATGTAACGGTCGCTGTTGGACTCATAGCCCTTGACGAAGTCCATCAACTTGCGATGGCGCACCTGTTGCTGACGGTCGTAGTCCCAGTACGCATTGAGGAAGTTCTCAATGCCGAACTTGGCATACGACGACTCACGACCAGCGAACTGGACGAGACCATCACGATTGGCGAAGATGAACTTGATGAACAAGAACATGTGTCGGTCACTCGTGAATGCGTTACGGGACATGTGGATGTGAAGACCACAATGCGAGTTGTTCCACGACTTGAAACCCATCTTGGACAACTCCTTGATGCCCGACCAGTCGAAGTGCTGACGGAAGTAATCGAGAGTGCCCGGCATGGACACAATCTCGAACCCGTCATTCAGCGACCCGTCATGCTTCAGGTAGATGGGCGTCGGTGTCTCGTACTTGCGCATGAGCATGCGAGCACCGTCGAGCATCTCGTGCTGACGATGACCCTCGTACTCGACCTCCAACTCGTAGCCGAGGTACAACTGTGGACGCAGAGTGGAATCATCCATCGATGCGTACATCGAAGTGTGACCATCTGAGTTCATGAAGTTGGCACGAGGACGATACCCGTACGAGTTGATGAGACCATCACTCTCGTCGCCCTCTTGGTCTTCTTCACGCTCTTCTTCTTCCTGATACCGACGACCACGTTCGTCGCATTCATCGCAACATTCCTCTTGGTAGTAGTAGTTGTAGGACAGGTCGAACTCGCTGTCGACCTCACAACCACATTGACCACATTGGTAGTCCGGCTGAATGTCTTCGTTGTTGTTATCTGTTGATGGCATAAATGCCCTTTCTGTTTGTGTGTTTGTAACTCATATTGTCGTATGAGTTTCTGCTCTCTGATGAGCATAGTTGTGAGCACAAGCCGATGTTCAGTCGGATTGTGCGCACTCAACGCCAATCAGTAGACCTGCTCGTTGTCGGGAAACCCATGTCGCACAAGGGTTTCACAAGACTCACAACTTTCTGGGTCGTGTTTGATGAACTCTGTTTCGACATTGACGAACTCCATGTTCAGAAGATTGAGAGTCACGGGTGACTGGAAATCTTCGTACACCCATGCCTCAATCAAATCGATGACTTCGTCTTCCGAGATGTCTGCTTCTGGCTTGCCACAAACATCTTTGTGGAGTCGGATGCTCTGAACAATCTCGTCGTAATCGTAGACGATGGTTCTTGTGACTTTGACCTTCTTGCTCATTGCTGTTCTCCTTTGGACATCAACTGGGCATACCAGTTGTTGTAGATGATGTTCTCGTACTCGCTGTTCGTGAGAAACTTGCCACGCACGGTCAAGTAGATGATGAAGAACCTACTGTGACCGAGCCAGCGAAGATTGCGCCACGACTGACGGAACTTGATGTATGTGTTTCTCATTGCTGTTCTCCTTCTGTTGGTTGTTGTGGTCGTTCGACTTGGCGCATTGCGTTGGCAAGACTCATTGCGACGATGATGTAGTCACCAATGATTTCATTCATTCGAACTTTCAGGTCGAATGGGAGTTCGATGTCGACAATGTCGACGAACTCTCCCAACTTGTCGAACCCGTAGTAGATTTCTTGCTCGAACACGAAGTTGCCATCGGTTCTCTTGTAGAGCCCAATGAGAGCCTCTACCGACTCAAGCAACGACTTCTTCATGTTGAAGATTCTGTCGCTGATGATTCCGTAGTAACGCTCTTGTAGAGCCGGTGGTATGTCTGAGATTTCCCAGAATGTCTTGCTTGGTTCGCTCATTTAGTTTCTCCTTGTGTTTGTGTTGCGAGTCGGAACTTCTCCGACACTTCTTCGACTGCTTGCTCGTGCGTCATTCCGTACGGGCCGTGATAACGCATTTCCATCAGATATTCGATGGCGAACGCACGACTCCACTCATACTTTGATATGAGTTTCTGAATGGCCCGTTCTTTCTCCTTGCGAATCGAGTTCATTCTGCCCCCCCATCGCAATGGTGATACAGCGCACCACTCTCGTCAAGGTCATCGTCATCCCAGCCAGCCACAACAATGTGGCAGTCAGGACACTCAGCCACGGGCTGACCCGTGAAACGAGTCCGATACGTCTCAAGTTTGATTAGTTTCATTGTGTTCTCCTGTTTCTGTGTGTTGTGTGTTGTGAAACTCATATTTGAGTATGAGTTACTTGCCCGTGTATGTCGGATGATTACGCATCGACCACTCACGAGACATCCGTTCACGGGCGACATCACGGATACGAGTCTCGTAGCCGTAGATGAAGCCCATGAAGAAGGCTGATGAAAGAAAGAGAATGACGAAGAACGCCACTCCCCAATAGTTGCTGATGATGATTGCGTTTAGCATTTGTTTCTCCTTGTCTTTCCGTAGCGTTGTACCACGGAGTTGATGGCACGAGTCGGAGGGAACAACCCGTGCCATCTCACCGTATTACAACTCATACGCAAGTATGAGTTATGAAACGACGATTACTTCATGAACTTGGCGATTTCCAAGATTTGCTTCTTGGTCAAACCCTGCTTCATGAACTGCTCTGCCTTGCGCTTGGCTGAGAAACGCTTGTTGCCCTTAGCCGAACGCTCGCCGTTACCACGCACGAACGAACGCAAGTCGTAGATGCTTCGGTAGGTGAACTTGTTGTCGTATGCCTTGAGCAAGCCATCGACCGTGCCGTAACGCTTCACGCCCATCTTCACAGCACCGACGTACTGTGCGATGGTGTTCGCCGTGTGCGTGGTCGAGAGTTTGGCACTCTCACGAGCGTAGTCCTGAACGCTCTTCCACTTGGTCGATTCCTTGTACGCATTGACCCAACCGTCAAAGGCGAGCATTTCGCCTTTCTCGATTTGGGCTTCGTGCGTCAGCCAGTTGCTCTTGCTCTTGATGCTTACCTTGTTGTTCTTCATTGCTGTTTCCTTTTCTTGTCTATGCGATGAACGTCATCGCTAACGGGTGAACATAATGAACACCGTTGGGCGCACAACTCATATTGTCGTATGAGTTATGCGACCACGCTATTCACTTGCTCGCTTGGATTATTGCGTCGCACACTTGTTCATACAACTCCCAGTAGAACTCACGCTCGCTCTCTGTCTCAGCGTGTAACGCCCATTCCAATACTTGCTCGCTCGTGGTCATATGTCTGTCTCTCTTTCTTGTTAGAGCACCGCTCCTATCGGCGCACCTGTTGGTTCGCTAATAGGTTGTATGAGATATTTGTGATTTTGTGTGCGCCAGTATTGGCACGGTATTTGCGACATTTCACACGACAATGGCGACACCCCCCGTGCAGGCCCCCCCGTACCCAGCAACTAAATGGATGGGACGAGCGCAGAGCCGTATGACTTTTTTGGGAAAATAGGGGTGGGGGTCAAATAATATGGATGCGGCCCTTATTTTGTAAGGGTTTTACGCTATTTTGCGTTGCGTGCTTGTCGACCAGCCTTTTTTGCGGCTGGCGTGTTGCTCACGAATTGCTTGCCCTGCTTGGATGCGGCTATCTTTTTGCGGTTTGTTGCCGCCTTCTGGGCGGGGGTTAGTTTGTCCCACGCCTTGTCGGGTAGGTAGCGAGTTGTGCCGCCACGTCGAGCGGCTGGCTTACCGTCCGAGGTACGCCATTTCTCATTGGTCCATTTGGACAAGTTGGATTGGGCTTTGGTTTTGGCACCCGTGTAGCCCCCACCTGCCTTCTCGTACTTTTGTGCTACGAGTTGTGCTTTACGAGCGGACCATTGTCCGGGTTTGCCCCCTTGGGAGCCTGCCATGACCTGTGACTTGATGCGGTTGCGTAAGGATGGGTTGGTGTAGCCCATTATGAGCCTTTGACCCATTTCTTGTTTTTGGGCTGTGCCGTGTCCTTGGCGGACCATTTGACTCTGTCTGCCCAGTAGGCCGCCGACAGGGGGCCACGAGCGATGTTCTTGGCATGACGGGATTTGAATGCTTCCCGTTGTCCTGCTGTCTGGTTGGTGCGGACGCCTTGCTGTCCGAAGCGGATGGTTTTAATAATGAAACCGGAAATGCAACATTTTTTGATATTTTAAATAATCAATACGATATTGTAGTTACTAATGTAAACTTTGATACAGGAAATATAACTGGAACTTATTTAGGAGAACAATTTTCCGCAATAATGAGTTCGTTTAATCTTGAAACTGGTATAATGGTTGTTAATAATTTTGATTTTTTAGAAGGTGCGGCGGGAACCGATAAAGCTGGTAACATATTTTATAATCAAGGATTAATAGTAATGACTCGTTATCCAGAAGAACGTTTATCTTCAGATTGGGATTTATCATTCAAATCAACAAAAACAATTTATGAACATGAATATTTGTTAATTGTTAATCCTGATGAATTTAACTTTTCACAAAACCCTTCTGCGGTTAAAGATGTTGGATTTACATATGAGTATATAACAGGTTCAGATAATAAAATATATAAAGTAAATACAAAAGTTGGTGGAAGATACGTTAGAAAATTGAATATTTTAGAAGACGGAGATACATTGGATTTTAGATATGGTTCATCAGTAAACTCATCAATTTCGGGTGGATTTGAACATTGGGATTTAAAAAATTCAATAGATTCTACAGGTTCATTCCTTGCACCATTTATTACAACAATTGGATTGTATGATGATGATATGGATTTGGTAGCAGTAGCAAAATTACCACAACCAATTAAATCGGAACCTGATTTTCCTGTAAACTTTATTATTCGATTTGATATTTAATTTATATTTATAGTAAAACAAATAGATATGTCTAAAATTTTAGAATTATACGATGCACAACAATCAGCACTTGGTGTTGATAAAATTTCATTTGATGCAGGAGTAAATGCAAAAACTCCATATACTACAAACGATTTGAAAAAAGCCGATGAACAAGTTTTAACGGCTGCAAAATTCAAAACGGGTAGAGGTGGTGAAGTAAATGAGAAAAAATACTCCGATACAGTAAAGAAATAATTTAATGACTAAAAAAGTTACAAAAAAGAAAGCCAGCTCTAAATGGGTTGCAAAAAAGCATGGATTTAAGTCAGGTCTTGAAGAAAACATTTCCCAACAAATCGAAGGTAAAGGAATTAAAGTTGAGTATGAAACAGAACAGGTTCCTTATATTGTACCTGCTAGCGAACATACTTACCACCCTGATTTTCGTTTACCTAATGGGATTAGAGTAGAAACAAAAGGTAGATTTGTTCTTGCAGATAGGAAAAAACATCTGTTAGTTAAAGAACAACATCCAGAATTAGATATTCGTTTCGTATTTACAAATTCAAAGAATAAAATCAGTAAAAAATCCAAAACCACCTATGGAATGTGGTGTGAAAAGCATGGATTTAAATACGCAGATAAAGAAATACCAGAAGAATGGTTTGGTGAATAATTGATATTTATTTAAGTGATTAAACTTATTAATATATTAAAAGAAATATCGGTAAGTGCTAATAAAGCACCACAAGGAGTGTTATTTTTAAATCCTAATAAAATTTTAGTGGGTGACAATCACCACGATCCTATTGAATTATCTCAAGAATTATTTGATACCATATTAAAAGTAGGAAAAAATAAGGGGTATTATGGTGAAGGTATAGGTATAGAGTACAACCCAGGAGTTATAGCATCTAAAATATATAAAGCTCTTAAAAACAATGGAGCCGAATACAAAGGGTCTTGGGATGATAAAATAGAAATACCCGAAGATGAAAAATATGTTTATTTGGCTACTTTATTTTCTAATCCAACCGAAAATAACAGAGTACCTACTCTAATGAAAAAAGTAAAAAAAGATGAAACTATCTTTGATTTATTAGCTAGAACATATGATGATTACACTCAACCAGGATTAGGATTAACTGATAACGATTTACAAAAATTTTTAGAAGAAATAAGTGAAAAAGGTATTGATTTTATTAAACTTTCTCAACAACCAGCTACAGAAAAAAACTTACAAAATTTTATAAATAAGGGTGAAGAATTAACTTGGCCTGCAAAAGATTGGGAAAAATATCCAAACAAAGCCGGTAAGATGGCAAGACGTGAAACTATAATTAGAGATACATGGCTTATAAAAAAAGCACCTCCTGGAGTGTATTTTATAGGGAGTGGTCATTTAAAAGATATATCTAAAATGAGCGGTATAAACATTATAGGAGGAGAAAAAATAGGAACTGGTTCATCAGTACACAAAAAATAATTTATTTAATATTTGGTAATATCAAATATTTGTCGTATGTTTGTTAGGTGTTGAAGCAGACTGATAAAAATATCGTAATATCCACGTTGTCTAATACGTTGGGTAGTTATTCTACATTAAAAGGTAACGAATTAGCATTTTATTGTCCGTTTTGTAATCACCATAAACAAAAGTTACAGGTAAACACCGAAACCCAAAAGTGGCATTGTTGGACTTGTAATAGTGGTGGTAAGAAACTGACATCCCTACTTCGTAAACTTGATGTGGATAGGAAAACTATATCCGTAATCAGAGAAATATACGGAGATAGTAATTGGACACCACAACAAGAAGATGCCGATACAAAAGTATTTATTTCCCTTCCAAAAGAATTTATAAGTTTATCGGAAGAACCCAAAGGTTTTAATCCTGAATATAAAAATGCTATATATTACCTTACTCAAAGAGGTATTACTATAAAAGATATAATCAAATACAATATTGGTTATTGTAAAGAGGGATTGTATGCACAAAGGGTAATTATTCCTTCATACAATTCCGATGGTTCGCTTAACTATTTTGTTTCTCGTTCATACTATCCGGAAAACAAAATGAAATACAAAAACCCACCAATCAGCAAAAATATAATTTGTTTTGAGTCACAAGTAAATTGGAAAGAACCAATTATATTATGTGAAGGTGTATTTGATGCAATTACAATCAAAAGAAACGCAATTCCACTTTTAGGTAAGTTTCCATCTAAACAATTAGTTGAGAAAATCTTTATGAGCGGAGTAAACAATATCATTATTTCATTGGATAACGATGCTATGGCAGAAGCTCTAAAAGCAGCAGAATATTTTCGTAAGAATGGAATAAATGTAAAAATGATGTATCTAAAAGATAAAGATGCAGCAGATATGGGTTATGAAAACTTTTATGAAGAACTAAAGAAAACTAAAGAATTTAATAGTGAGGAATTACTATTGATGAAAATAAATCAATTATGAAATTAAAAAGAATTTATCACATCGCAGACGTTCATATTCGTAATGTTAAAAGACATAAAGAGTATAGACAAGTATTTGAAAAAATGTTTGAAGAAATCCGTAGTAGAGGAACGGAGGATTCAATCATTTATTTAGCAGGTGATATTGCACATGCTAAATTGGAAATGTCACCTGAATTATTAAAGGAGATTAGTTGGTTATTCACAGAATGTTCTAAATTATGTGAAACTATTCTCATTACAGGTAACCACGATTGTAATATGAACAATTTGGATAGATTGGATGTTCTTACACCAATTGTAGAAGCATTGGATTTACCAAACTTTCATTATTTAAGAGATACGCAAGTATATTCTATTGGTGGAGTTGATTTTTCCGTATTTAGTATTTTTGATAATAAAGACAATTGGATTACCGCAGATAAAATGTTCGGTAATAAAAAGATTGCATTGTTTCACGGACCAGTTGATAACTCAATGACCGATGTTGGGTATGTGGTAAGTAGTAGACATTTTACAACAGATATATTTGATGGGTTTGATTTGGCACTATTGGGTGATATTCATAAAAGACAAGAGATGACCAGTCCGAAAGGGTGTAAGGTTGTTTATGCAGGTTCATTGGTTCAACAAAACTTTGGTGAAACATTGGATAAGCACGGATTTCTTGTTTGGGATTTAGATACTATGACCTACGAAGAAGTAGATATTCCAAACGATTACGGATACTATACTTTAGATGTTGATAACGGATTTGTACCCGTTGTATCGGATATGCCAAAGCATGCACGATTGAGAGTTCGTTTATCCAACACCGATACTGCGGACACAAAGAAAGTCCTAACACAAATAAAGATGCAGTATGGTATTGAGGATTTTACTCTTATCAGAACGGACTCACTTTCTAAATTAAAGACCGGTAATAGACAAAACAAATTGGACTTTGAAGATATCACAGATGTAAACCATCAGAACTCATTAATACATGATTATGTAAGTAGAATGATGCCGTTTGTGACCAATGCGGACTTAGCAGAATTAGAAACAATTAACAGAGATATAAATAGTAGGATAGTGTTAGATGATGTGGTTAGAAATATCCAATGGAAACCTATCCGATTTGAATTTTCCAATATGTTCTCCTATGGTGAGGATAATAAGATTGATTTCACAAAATTAAATGGTTTGATGGGATTGTTTGCACCCAATGCATCAGGTAAATCATCCCTATTTGATGCAATCTCTTTCTGTCTTTACGATAAGAGTAGTAGAGCATTCAAAGCGGCAAACATAATGAATAATCGTAAAACGGATTTCAAATGTAAGTTAGAATTTGATATTAATGGTGAACGATACTTCATTGAGAGAACTGCAAAGACCGTAAACAAAGGAAAGAACGTAAAAGTGGATGTAGAGTTCTACCGAATGGATGGTGATGATAGAACATCCCTTAACGGAACGGAACGTAGAGATACAAACGCAGTAATTGAGCAGTATGTAGGAACCTACGAAGATTTCGTTCTTACTGCTTTGAGTTTGCAAGGTAACAATGCTCTATTCATTGATAAATCTCAAAGTGAGAGAAAGGATTTGTTAGCACAATTTATGGGATTGAATATCTTTGATAAGTTGTACGATACAGCAGTTGAAGATATTAGAGAGGTTAGTGTACTTATCAAAAATTTTAAGAAAACCGACTTTACGACAGAATTGGCGAATAAGGGTATTGAGATTAAAGATAAGAAATCTGAATTAAAGGAATTACAAACACACTTGAATAGTGAAACAAAGATTAAGGGTGATATTGAGAATGTTATATTGGATTTGACAAGACAACTTGCACCAATTGATTCTAATTTAGATTTATCAACATTAGAAAAGAAAAGAAAAGATATAACAAAACAAATAGGAGATTTAGAAACGGAATATGAAACAAAAGAGAGTAAGATTGAAGAATATAAAAACCTACTAACGGAAGTTTCACAATCCATATTAGAAAAATCTAAATTTACAATAGATGGTACTGAAGTTGATATAGAAGTTGCTCATACCGATTTTCTAAAACAATCAAAAGATTTGGTAGAGGCAGAGAAGGTTTATCAAAAAGCAAAACAACAATTAGAAGTTGCAGAGGAAAAGATTAAACATTTAGATAATCACCAATATGACCCTAATTGTAAATTCTGTTGTGATAATGAGTTTGTAAAAGATGCAATGAAAGCAAAGGCCGATTTAGAAGGTTTGCAAACGGATGCTGACCATCTTTTAGATGATGTAAATTCTATCCTAACAACTTTACAATTATTAGAAGGTGTAGAAACCCAATATAATGAATGGAATGAATTAAAAACAAAATATTCTAAAGGAAAAGTTATATTAGAAAAGTCCGATGCCGAATTAAAAGGGTTAGAAACTAAAGAGGAATTATTACAAACTCAATTAGATAAGGTTGAAGAGGATATTGACAAATATTACGAAAACGAAGATACGATTGAAAGTAATAAGGAATTAGAAAAACAAATCAGCGAACAAGAAACTTTAAAATCAGAAGTTGAGAAAACTATAAAACAAATCAACAAAGATATAACCACCGTAAATGGTTCTATTGCGCAATTACAATCGTTTATAGACAACATCAAAGGTAAGATGGATGAAGTTAAGGAATTGGAAGAAAAGAACCGCCTATACACTTATTATATCGATGCAGTGAAACGTGATGGTGTTCCATATGAATTGATTTCAAAAGCTCTACCTGTAATTCAAAATGAAGTAAATAACATATTAGGACAGGTAGTAGATTTTGGAGTTGTAATGGAAGTAGATGGTAAGAATATCAATGCAAAGATTGTTTACGAAGACCAGGAGTGGGCATTAGAAATGTGTAGTGGTATGGAGAAGTTTATTAGTGGTTTGGCAATCAGAGTTGCACTTATAAACATATGTGGATTACCTCGTCCAAACTTCCTTGTAATTGATGAGGGATTTGGAACATTAGATAGTGATAATCTTTCATCCCTATTTGGAATGATGCAATATCTTAAAACTCAATTTGATTTTATTTGGGTAATTTCCCATTTAGATGCTATGAGAGATATAGTCGATGGACTAATTGAAATAAAAAAGAAAATGGATTTAGTAGGATTGATTTTTAATCGTAACTTTATCAGCCTTCAACACACCTGATTGAGGTGTATCGTGACTGGGAAAC
>OGVZ01000075.1_pt1 | contig 14079 bp, 18 predicted proteins | sample 1575881 | NCBI WGS metagenome assembly OGVZ01 (sample SAMN07581520, study PRJEB24739) | freshwater metagenome | place: Singapore | collected 2015-01
CACCCTGTCTAACTTTCTAAACCTATTCAACTAATGAGCAACCTACTCCTGATCCTTCCATTCCTGCTGTCAATGGTCTACATGATGGCTGACTTCCACGACCGCTGGTGGTGGTACATATCATTCTGCGCGCTGCCTATTATTTATTTATGTATATTTGCATACCTAAAAAAAACCAATGAACTCAACAAAGAAGATGACACCTACACTTTCTAACCAGTCAAAAATGCAACTCACATCTGTCTACTGCGAGGCTGACACCCTCACCCTATGCCGGGCGCGATTTGGCAGCATCCGCGCCGCGTTGAACTTCGCTGCAAACCAACCAACTAAACCAACAAAAAATGCATCAATTCAAGACCACGAACATCAAGGGTAAACCCTATGTCGAGGTAGTTGAGCGCCTTAAATACTTCCGCGCCAACTTCGCCGACCACTCACTCACCACCGAAGTAGTACAGCTAACACCCGACTTCTGCGTGCTAAACGCAATCATCACCGATCCCAATGGCCGCATCGTGGCCAGCGGCATGGCACAGGAAGACAGGACCAGCAGCGCTATCAACAAGACGTCATACGTCGAAAACTGCGAGTCCTCCGCTTGGGGCAGAGCGCTCGGCAACTTCGGCATCGGCTTGGAAACAAGCATCGCAACAGCAGAGGAGATGGCAATGGCAATCGACAAAGAGCAGCTACTCAGCGACCTACGCGTCAAATACGGTCAGATGCTGATGGCTAAGGTCGCCGATCCCGATCAGCGATACAAGCTGGAGGCACGCGAGAGCTGGGATGCGGCGAAGTACGAATCCGACATTAAATGCCACCATTAATTAAATCAGTAAATTGTTGTGCCACAGCTTCTACATAAAGTTTGCTCAAAACTTTGATGTTTCTTTTGGCATCATTCACATCCACTTCATGTTGATAGTTTGTAACAGGTGTTGTAGAGGCGGAATATCCTTCATCCACAATGTATCCTAGTTCAGTGTCATAATAGTGATGCACATCTTCTTCTGGGTCCGTGATGGAAGTGATAGGCAAATCTTCTGTCCCTTGTGTGATGTTGTTCAACACATTTTCTGTAGTTAGAATGATTTTTCCAACCTGAGAACGCATGTGTACCACATCATCAACAATTTTAGTTACCAGAAAACTTCCATCATTATCTGAAGTGATGACATCATCCACAGCATACTCTGATGCATCAGGTACTTCAATTTTGAAATCATACTTCAGATACACCAAGTCTGTGACTTGTGCATCTAGGATGGGCCATTCTTCTCTGGGATTTGTGATGTCGTTAACCATCAATATCAACCAATGATATACTGGTTTCCCATAGAACAGATTGCTCACCAGTTCGGGTGTTTCACCATCTTTCACTAGATATTCATCCATGAACACCGTGTTAGCGCGAAATTGCTCTGACAAAGATACTCGACGAAGAAAATCCGTGATGATGATGGGTTTGTTGTTGCTTTGAACTAGTACTGCAGGAAATCGTGAAAAGTATTCCATGATTAGAACCCAGCAGTGGCAATGCGGTCGCGGAACAACAATTCCAATTCCAAGAAGGTCAGTGACAATGAAATTTCTGAAGGCGCACCACCGGTGCCACGTACAGAGATGAAATCACTGCCTCCATATTCCACTTTCATGTTGGTGAGTGCACAACTACTGGTACGAAACAGATTGGTGTTTCTTCCTTCATCCCGATAATGGTATTCAATTTGAAATTCAGCAGGATAGGACACGAAAAATTTCTCATCACCTAGTGTAGGATGCATGTAGTATTTGAACAAATCAATGATATCCAAAACTTGATTCATTTCATAATCATTCTTTGGAATGAATGTGTAATCAAAATTGAAACTACGAAAATTCATGGTTTTGAACAGCTGAGATTTAAAAGGATTCACAGCAGTCCCAGAAAATGCACTAGCAGCAGAAGCAATACTACCCATACCCCCCAGTCCCATTTCATTCATAGCACTGTCAGCATTTTGCATTGCTATAGCTGCACCTGCACCGCCAGCATTCTTAACGGCGTTTAGGGCCGCCGCCGCTCTGCCAGCCATGCCTTCGCCATTTCCCGTCATTATACCTCTTATGGCGCCGGCCGCTTCACTAGCCATGCCACCCAACGCTCCTAAATCTTCATCTGCCCAGGTGGCATTGTATTCAGTTCTGGGTTTGTTGTTCATGTATAACGCCACCACATATTTCAAAAATTTCGCATCTTTGGCAGAACCACCTTCGGCTGTGGCGACTGCTGCAGTAGTAGTTCCTCCTACCACCCCGCCAGCTATCGTGGCGCCAGTTGTGGCAATGTTTCCTAAATTTTGTCTGGTTGCGTCAATGACTTTAACACCTGTTCTTTGGTTTAATCCAAAGAAACTAGTGGCTCTTCTAGCAACTCCTCTGGCCATGCTAGCACCACCCACAGCACCTGCGGCTCCAGACACAGCAGCAGCTGCCACTGGACCCACCTGCGTCTCTGGACGAAACTGTGAGCTGGGCTCCACTAGATTCAGTGCCTTTACTGCCTTGTCACTTGCCAGTTGTTCCTTGGGGGTAACACCAGAACGCTCTGAGATGTAAAACATCATGTAATGAGGAGTAGTTTCACTACCTACATCCTGAGGATATCTGTAAACGGTCAGCTCGTTGGCTTCTAACCCTGCGATGGCTTTTCCAGGTGTCAGAGTGTTTGCACTTCTATAGTTGGCCATAAATAGTTTCCTTGGGAATACTTTAGAGAATATTTATATGGCTTATACCAAAGATACATACAAAGGAAGATTCATCCCCAACAATCCCAAGAAATATGTGGGAGATGTCACAGAAATCATTTATCGTAGCAGCTATGAACTGAAATTCATGAAATGGTGTGACTCGAATGAGTCAGTGCTACGATGGGCCAGTGAAGAAATTGTCATCCCCTATGTCAGTCCCATGGATGGACTGGTTCACAGATACTACGTGGATTTCTACATAGAAGTTCAGGACAAAACTGGCAGAAAGAAAAAATATCTAGTGGAAGTGAAACCCCACCGATTCACCGTACCTCCGGAAGTTCCCAAACGGAAAACCCAGAGATTTATATCAGAGGTGAAGCAGTGGGGTGTGAATAATGCCAAGTGGACAGCAGCACGGCGTTTTGCTTCTCAGAACGGATGGGAATTCATGCTTGTTACAGAGAAGGATTTAGGGAGTACTTATAAATAGTAAGTAGTTTTTTAAATCATTCCGGACATAGTAATTCTAACACCTTGTCAAGTAGTAGTCAAGCCCTGAATTTTACCATAATGCCAACTAATCCCATTCAACAACTTCGTGACCAAGAAACACCCACCAGTTCCTTCCGGTGGTATCAGGACATGATTCGAAAATTGGGGTTGACCAATATTCAACCCCAGAAGGTGTTGAGAAGTGATATTGGTGAGTTTGTGACCAATGTGGTGATGGGTAATATGTATCTGTTCATGTATGACCCCAAGATGTCAGCTAAACTACCATATTATGATACTGTGCCAGTGGTGATAATCTTCAGAAAGGTACCTGGGGGATTCTACGGATTGAACATGCATTATCTTCCACCGTTGTTTCGCATGAAGTTGTTGGACAGAATGATGGAGATGGTGGATGATGAAAGTCTTAGTGAAGATGCCAGAATGATGGTGACTTGGAAGTTGTTGAGTAATGTGGCAAGATATCCAGGATCCAATGTAGCTGTGAAACGTTATCTGTATGACCAGATTGGATCCAGAATCATGAGAATCTACCCCAAAGATTGGAGAAAGACCATCATGCTACCCATTGACAACTTTGAGAAGGCTTCACGAAATCAAGTATTCAACGACGCACGGAGCAAAATGTAATGAGTGTACTTAGCGCAATAGGAAATGCTGTCAAAAACACAGGTAAAGGTTTAGCTAATCTTACTAAACCTGTGAAACCAGAAGGTGACCAGGGAGGAGCAGCTGCCAATCCCAAGGTAAAACAAATTGAAAGTGTGGAAATTCCATCACTGGAAAAATTCATAGCTTTCATCAAACAAAACAATCTAGCTCGTTCCGAAAGATTTTTTGTGGATTTTCCTGGTGTTAATCAAGGTGAAACACTCACAATGTTGTGTCATCAAGCTTCTTTGCCTGGAAGAAGCATTTCCAGTAGAGTTCTTAGAATCAATGGATTGGACAGACAATTTGCACACACAGCAGATTACGGTCAAGAAATAACATTGGAATTTCTTATGGATACCGACTACACACCACGAGCTGTTATGGAAGCTTGGATGAATGATTGTGTATCTGCGTTTGAAAAAGACACTAGTAATGAAGTAGGATTCTATGGTGAATATACTAAAAACTTAACCTTGAATGTATTGATACCTGCGGGTATCCCAGGTGAAGCTCTATTCAACTGGAGTCCAACCCAAGCTGACTTGGGACTGCGTGATAAAATCACCACAAGTAACAAAGGAGCGAACGTTGCCATAGACAAGTTATTTGGGCGTGGTAAACGTTTAATTGATAACAAGTTCACCAAAATAAAATCTCAAGCTTTTGGTGCTGTTAGTGGTATTGCAGCTCCTTTATTAGAGCTATTGACTGAATCTGACCAGATTGTATGCCAGGTTACACTAGTTGATGCCTGGCCTAAGAGTGTCATCATGATGCCACTAGGATGGGACAATTCAGGGTTGCAACGGATGAGTGTCACATTCACTTATCATCATTGGGAGACGGCTATCGCAAAAGTTTCACTATCTGGCGAGGAAACAGCAAATAACATTTCACAGAATATGGCAAAGGGATTGAAGAAGTACACAGACAAAATACCAAAACAGGACTTGAATAAATTAGGTAGTGATTTGAAGGCAGGAATAAAAAGTAGTTCAACTAGATTATTTGGACGTGGTTAACACAAGGAGATGACATGAATATACCTAAGGTAAAAGTTCCAACATTTACAACCACTCTTCCCGTCAAAGGAGAAAAAGTAGAATTTCGGCCTTTTTTAGTAAAGGAAGAGAAAATATTGCTGTTAGCAAGTGAAAGTGAGAACACTGAGGATGTGATATATGCGCTGAAAGATGTAGTATTGGCTTGTACTTATGACAAAGTGAATCTACATGAGCATTGTTTGGCAGACATGCAATGGTTGTTTTTACAGATTCGTGGTAAGTCCGTGGGTGAAGAAATAGATTTGTATCTAGTGTGTGGAGATTGCCAAGCTAAACAACCCTACACTCTGAACGTGGCAGATTTTGAAGTGGTGAATCCTGAACTGAGCAAAACTATAACATTGGATGCATCCACTAAAGTAGAAATGAGATATCCCACTTTGGAACATTATGCCGCTTTATTTGAAACCGACTCAGAAGAAACATTGTATTCTGTGGTGGCAGATTGCATCACCAAGGTGTATAATGAGGATGAAATGTTTGTGAATGATGGTAACAGTCAGGCAGAGCTGTTGGAATTCATTGACAATCTAACACCTGAACAGTTTGCACCATTTGAAGGATTTTACAAGAATATGCCGGTGTTACGGAAACAAATTGCATTCACATGCAAAGCCTGCAACAAAGACAATGAGCTTGCGGTGGATGGAATCAACCATTTTTTCGGATAACTCTTTCTCATGATAACTTGGTGAATTTTTACAAGACCAATTTCTTGTTGATGCATATTCACAAATATTCTTTGACAGAAATTGAAAACATGATGCCATGGGAAAGAGAGACTTATATAGGATTGCTACTAAAATACCTGGAAAAGAAAAATAACGAGTAACTTAAATGGCTAAATCTAAAGCAACTAGCAAAGTAAAAAAGACAAAAAGTGAAGTGGCAAAAACTATTCGAGGGGATATCTTGCAATCCAAAGATATGCCAGCGACTGATGAGCCTACACAATCTGTAAGTACAGCACAAAATGTTGCTGCAGTTGCAGCTGCCATTGAAATAATGTCGGACTCACAAGAAGAAGTGTTGTTAGACATCTTGAAAGCTTTAGAAAACATCCCAAAGAATCGTGAAGAACAAGAAAAACAATCTCAGGATACGTTGGAAAAACTTATCAAAGTAATTGTTAAACTAGACAAGCAGATAGAAGAAGCCACTGAGGCTGGTGATACGGAAAAAGCCACCAAGTTGCAGGGTATGCGTGACACACTCCGTGGAGAAGCTGACACTCAACAGAAACTTTCTCTACAAAGCCTAAATGCAGCACCGAAAACATTTGGTGAAACAATAGGTCGTGCCATGGGTGTGGAGCCTACCATGATGCGTGAACAGGGAGGAGGTGTCAAAGGTCTAGCCAAATCATTATTCAAAGGCACCAGAGATTACATTGGTGCTGTCAGCAATCCAGGCAAATTCAATCAGTCGTTCATCCCCACAGTTGATGAAAAAATTCAAAAACAAAAGGAAGAACAAGCAGCCAAGGACACCATTTCATCAAGTCTAGGTGAGTCTCGTAAGGCTGAGATTGCTGAAAAAATCAAGGATGTTCCAGAACATCTACGGATTAAAGTGGATCCAGAAACTGGATCCCGATACCGTACAGGAACAAAGGGTAACAGAATCAATGAGTTTGAAGAATCTGGTGCCAAGAATTCTAGATTTGAATTTGGTACACTTGGCAAGATGGTGGATGAAACCACCGGAAAGAACTATGATTATGGTACAGCAGCAACAGAAACTAAAGCTACAGCATCTACAGCAGCCAGACCTACCGCTAGCAGCATCTTTGAGGGTGAAGCAACTACTGATACTGCCACCGACACCGGCTCTCGGGATATTGTAGACAAACTAGATGAAGTGAAAAATTCCATTGAAGAGCTGAACACCACCTTGGAAAACAAAGAGATGGGAGGAGGAGGCGGAGGTGGGGGCATGATGGATGCTTTGAGTATGTTACCACGCCGTGGACCAGGAAGAGCTGCAGCCAGAACAGCTTCTCGTGGCGCTGCTAGAGCCGTTGTTAGAGGTGGCGGTAAAGGAATACTCAAAGGTGCCCTCAAAGGTGCAGCTAAATTTGCGAGATTTGCAGGTCCAGTGGGTGCTGCCATAACATTAGGCATGGGTGCCTATGATGCCGTGCAGGGAGCTAATGCAGACCCAGATGCCAGCACTGGTCAAAAAATTAAAAATGCAGGTAGTGCTTTACTGAACAGTTTCAGTTTTGGTTTACTAGGCAAGTCTGCCAATGACATCAGAGAAGAAAAAGCACAGAAAGAAGCATCTGAAGCGGCCAGCCGACAAACCACACCAGGTGCTACCGTAGAAGGTCAAGCCAGAGACAGTGCTCAACCCCCGGGGGGAACTCCTCCCTTCCGAAGCAGTCAGAGAGCAGCAGCACAAGTGGAAACAGCATCAGCTGCTGCGGCGGCTCCTGTGGCTGCAGCTGCACCAGTCATTGTGAACAACGCACCACAAACAATTGCCCCACAGGCGGCTCCGAAAGCCAATACCGGTGGGGCAGTTACTACGGTTCGAGATGTACGAAACAGTCACATGAGATTCCAGGACCGTCGTATGGTTCGAGTGATGTAATTAGTCCTCAGCCAACTTACTGAAATAACTTAGAGTATCATCATCGTCATCATCAGGCACCGATGACTTGGGAGCTGCTGCCTTGGCGGCACGTGGCGCAGGAGCTTCAGCTACTGGCTCAGCTTCCATCCGACTTTCAGAAATCTTGTCGGCAGTGACGGAGCTAGGACCACCCTTCAACACCAGGTCCAGCTTCCGCTTCAGTTCCTCATAACTCTTGAAGTTCTTGGCATCAGTGAATTCTGTGAGAGAATGTTGCTGATTCCAGATGGCTTCAATGGCTGAATCTTCATCAGCAATAGCTGAGATGGGTTCAAACTCGGACTTGTCATAGTTCCGATATCCTTCCACATTGCGAATCTTCAACTTGAAGTTGGCACCCTTCCAGAAATCAAAGGGATTGGTGGGATCTTCATCCTCGAACTGAGGTTGCATCACATCCTTAATCTTGTCGAAAATCTTCTTGCCATACTTGTACAAGAACACCTTACCCTCGTTCTGAGGATTGGCTGAGTCCTTGATGACCAGGATGTTGCTGATGTAAGTGAGCTTACGCTTCTGCTTACGAGCAATCTCCTTGTTGCTTTCCACACCTGAGTTCCACAGCTCATTGTTCAACTCAGAAACAGGGTCAGGCAGGTTCAATGTGGTCAAGCTGTTCTCAATGTACCAGCGACCAGAAGGACCTTGGAATCCATGATTCCAGATGCGGACCCAAGGAAGCTCTTCTCCCTTGCTAGGCGGCAGAAAGCGAATCACGGCGTAGCCGTTGCCTGCCTTGTCCACTGCCGGGCTCCAGAACCGGTCATCATCACGGCGTTCACCTGAAGCGGGCTTTGCAATCTTTTCCACCTCTTTCATGAGGTTGTCGAAGTTGCCACGACTCTTGCGTAAATCGGATAGACTACTGAATGACATTGTGTATCTCCTTGTATAACGGTGTATGTAACGGTGTATGTAACGTGTGACCTGCCATAATGAAACTACTCCTCATCAAACTCATCATATTGAACAGTTCTGTTCTCTGAATAATAATCATCCTCATCTTCATCGTCAAGCATGTCATAGATGGCATTCCGATGCTTACCAAACTTGTCTTTGTCTATTTTCTTGGGACGTTTGAAGTCACGATAATCATCTTCGTAATCCCAATCTCGCATTTTACTCATAGAAAGCCTTGTGTGTAATCATTGAAAATTTATCCTTCTCCACTTTGATGAAAGGTGAGTACTTGTGTATGGTTCGTGAGATGGAGTTCCAAACTGGATCCAACACCAGCTGTTCATCCACCTCTGTAGTAAATCTATACAATTTATTTAGAATTACAAGTGTTTCCAACCGACATCTTTTACCACAATACTCCTTCAGAATCACGGGGTGTCCTTGAGAACAATCCCAAGCATCTTCCAGTTTTGTGACTTGAAACACCAGATTCTTGATGTCTTGTGTGTAGGTGTAGGTGAGACTTTCTTGTACCCGTTTCCATTCCGTGTAGATTTCCGGACCAGTGTTCTCGAAAATACCCCACTCATTACCATTCAGAAAGTTGGCCACCAGATAGTTGATGAACTCATCCTGATTGTAATTGTACTGCTTCATCAACACTTCCAGCTTCTTCTTGAAACTAGCCTTCACACCTGCCTTGGGTCGTCGTGGGGCAATACCACTTCGGATGTCGTAGTTGTCAGTTGTGAAGTGGAGCCGTAAAGAGGTGTAAATCTTGTAGGCGTCAGAAACATTCATACAGGTAGTTTGGCAGTCTTTTTCAACAGGTTCATTTCCTCAGCTTCTGCTTGTATCTTGGCTTTCAAGGAGCTGGTAATCATGGTGGCCACTGCCACGGGTTCTATGCCTTTCATTTCACAATAATCCAATAGAGCTTCGAAGCATCCAATTCTACGTTTGACTGCTTCCTTCTCAATGTGTATAGAGAAGTCGGTGGAATTGGTGAACTCACGGGTGATGAGATATTCCACAGTGAGTAGCTTCGGGTCCTGTTCATCAGTCATGTTTTAGGCTCATAGAAAATGTGACCCCCGATACGCACTACAGGTCTGGCAAAAGTCCAGTTGGGTGTCACCTTGGTGTTATGAAAATATAGTGCATTCTCTAAGCTAATAACGCTTGTGTTATTTGTCAACACCGCAACAGCAATTTCTTTTGCCTGTTCATAGATTCGGGTGTTGAATCGCGCCTTGGGTCCGCAAGTCCAAGAGAATTGACATCCTCGAGAATTTCTCTGGTACACCACACCACAAACCGTCTTAGGAAATTCTGGGTGTCGGACACGATTCATGGTCACCACAGCCACGGCCAATTTTCCTAGATATGGCTCAGCAGGTGCTTCATAGTAGATGTTTTTTGCCAGACATTCCACATCTTTGGTGTTCAACACCACAGGGACAGCAGGTGTTCTTAGCAAAGGGTTGTTGGTGTGAAATAGTGGTGCTGTGAACAATAATACTATGGGAAGAACTAGAATTTTTTTCATAATACCTCCTGTCCTAGTACATTAACACAACACCACTCACTTGTCAAGTGTTAGAAACCACTACAGCTACTTCCTCCGCAACCGCAAGCACCTTCCTTGAACGATTCTGAGCATTCTGGAGGACAGAACTGCGTACATGCATCCAAACGTACAATCACAGTACCATCACTTTGCTTGCTGTAATACACTTCAGGTTGTGTCATGTCCACTTCATCCTCTGACACATCATACACACCAAACTTCAACACCATGAGATACAACTGTTCATTATCAGAATTCAATGCTTCCATGAATTGACGATACTTACCCACTTGCAAATCTGCTGGGGGAGTCACAGTCAACTCGGTGCCATCATATGTCACCCAAGGAAGTTGATTTCTATAGTGAGTGCCAAACAACACATCATCAATGCTCACTGCCACACCAGGTGCTGCAATTTGTACTGGGATGGTGATGGAGGTGCCACGCTTCACAGGGATGTAGGTGTTGGCAGGGTCAGGTGAAAGAAACAGATTGTCATGTGAGATGGCTTGCACCAACAGATTAGGTGTGGTGCCATAGATGGTTTCATTTCTGAACAATCTGTCTGCCAAACCAGCAGACAAGAAATTGTTTTGAATTTGTGATGCTGTTTGTCCAGGAGAGTTATGAATGTACTGACACACTAGAGCGCTAGTTATGGCAGCAGCATATGATGTTCCTGAGCCTGAGGTGATGGTGCCATCCAAGGCTGCAATTTCCACATCAATACCAGGAGCGGTGATGTCCACTTCAGGACCCCAGTTGCTACCAGTACCAGGACCCCAACCAATCACACGGTCATATGCATCTGATGCTGCCACGCCAATCACAGTGTCTAGACCCACAGGTGAGAAATTGTCAGCTGCTTCCACAGTGTTACCTGCGGATGCCACCACAACTAGACCTGACAGTTGCAATTCACGAATCTTTGTATCAAGAATTTGACTCTTAGCTACGTGCCATGAGCAGTTCACAACCTTCACATCATCAGGTGTTTCCAAATGGTCGGCCTTCACAGCATTGAAAGCTGCCAACAATTGACTTACTGGGATGGCAATACCTGATTGAATTTTCACATTCTTGATGATGGCATCTCTGGCAGCACCTAGCTGTCCGCCAACAATCAAACTGGTGATGGCAGTGCCGTGACCGATGGTATCATCGAAAGTTTCATCATAGGAATGCAAATTCAAAATGGTTCTGCCTTGTAGTTCAGGGTGTGTGGTATCAATGCCTGAGTCCAACACATACACCACAACACCAGCACCTTCATTCTTGGGTGTGTACACGGTACGCATTGGCAAGTCAGTGCTGTTCACACGATTTCTTTGCCAAGCACCTAATGTGGCAGTGACAGATGTATCCTCTTCTGTCAGGGTGATTTGTGAAAACTGTGAGAAATCTACAGAATCAGAAGTGGTCACATTCATGACATTCAATGATTCATAGATTGCATTCACTGTGATGCCAGCTGCTTCCAACTCTGTTTGCAATGCTGCAGCATCACCAGTATAAACTAGATTGTAAAGGGCCATAATTTCTCCTGAAAGTGGAACGATGTTTAGATATATTTATGTAGTTTGCATTGCCCAGTTTCTTTCCATACAGAAAAAACATCCTCCACAGGGAGTGATTTCATCAGAAACTATCGGTCTACCACAAGAAAATGTCAGATTCCATAAATCCAAGATGGTTTCTTTCTGATAGATTTGATATATTTCAGGTTTCAACATCTCTATGAAAGGTCGAAGATGTTGTTTACTGTAGGCAGGCCCACGTACCGGAGGTGTATCGTGAGGTATAATCACGGTAGGTGTAAACACATTGTCTGGAACTTTGTTACATCCAGAAAATACATATCCTGGAAATGTATGAAGAATGGTTTCCACAGCTAACCTGATATAAGTTTTACCCCATTGATTTATCGGTATTTGTTTTTGAAAATGAGAATTCAACCATTCGTGAGTTTGACTTATGAATGGTTGTTGATAGGGAAACAAACGATTTTTCATGTAGTGAAGAATCACAGGTGTTTCTGGGTATTGTTTCAGTAGCAGATAGGTTAATAAAGTGCTATCAGCTCCACCAGAAAACAAAACATTGATGTGTGTGCAATCTTCAGGGATGTCAATTTTCATAGAAAAATTTGGTGGGGTTTTCTGTTCCCAGGGAAACCCCGAACCCGGCATGCTACCTAATTAGGCAGCTAATGCAAGAGGCGTATTATATGTGCCTGTTAATGTTTTTGCTCTGCTTACGGCAGTCGCCTATCGGGTAGCTCTCTCATCTAGTCCTTAACCTGTCGAAACCAGTCATCCCCGAAATGTTTGTTGCTGAATGGAGATGGAGGGAATCGAACCCTCGTCCAAGCTATGTTTCAATTTGAGCAATCTACTACCATCCTACAGAATTATTTATGAAACTCTTTGATGATGATTTTGTTATCAACATCAATTAATATGGCTGTAAGATTTTCCACCCAGTCCCCAGAATTTAAATAATGGATTCCGGCGATTTGTCTGTCCTCTGGTTTATGGATGTGACCACAGATAACCCCAGAGCAGTTGTTCTGCCGTGCAAGATTTGCTGCACCTACTTCAAAGTCTGTGATGTAGTTGACTGCTGCCTTCACACCATTCTTGATATCCTTGGAAATAGAATAGTATGGAAGTCCTCTCCATGCTCTCCACTTGTTATACCACGTGTTCAAACGAAGTGCCAGTTCATATCCACTTGCTCCAATCTTGGCAATCCACTTCCACTTGGCAACAAATACGTCTAAGATGTCTCCGTGGAAGATGAAATACTTCTTGCCTTCACCGAGGTCAAGGATGTAGTTTTCTTCCACTTGTAACTTTCCAAGATGCATGTGCATGAATTCATGTAAAAACTCATCGTGATTCCCACGAATCCAGACCACAGGTATCTTTCTGGAAATGTCTAAGACCTTGGATATCACCTTGGTATGTTTTGCTCTCCAACGAACTCCACGGGACAGCGCCCAACCATCTACGAAGTCACCGTTGATAATCAAAATATCTGTGTGGTGTTCTTCCAGAAACTTCAAGAACTCAACTGCTTTGCAATCTTCTGTTCCCAAATGAACATCAGATACAATAATGGCTTTATAATGCTTCATATTAATCCCAATAGTTCACTTTTGCCTTCTCGAAGTGCTTAAGGTTGTTTCTATTGAAGAAATTCACAGTCATGTACCATATCATTCCAAGATATCCCAACTTGGTGAATCGTCGTTCATCTTGACCGAAGTAATGGTCAATAATCATGAACTTCTTTGCATCATACTGCTTGCTCAAAATGTAATCTTCTGATGTTTCATATTTGTTTGGGAACCCACCAAGTTCATCAAATTTATCTTTTCTGGTCAAGAAAAATGCTCCGATGGCAAATGGAGTTTTCTTGGTCATGATTTTATTGATAAGATTGAAACACCAGAAGAAGAATGACGCACGAAGATGTTCACCATAATTTTTGATATTCGCTGTTACCAAATCCAAATCATACACTCTCATTTTATTTACTGCATCATATATCGTAGATGGATGAAACAACCGAACATCAGCATCTAAGAACAAAATATATGGTGTGGTCGCCAACTTGGCACCATTGTTTCTGCCCACAGATACAGGTCCGCCTTTAATGACTTCTATGTTCAGCACATCATCATAAAGTTTCACCACCGAGAGAGTATTATCGGTACTATCGGCATCTGCGACAAGGATACGAGTGTTTCTGATACCCATTTGTTGTGACAAAGAATCAAATAGATGTCCAATATATTTTTCTTCATTCTTGCATGGGATGATGATAGTGAGCAAATCTTTCATTTCATTACCTCGTACACATCTCGGTAATAGAGTAGTTGTTCCACATGATGGTCTCTCTTGCTTTGAAAAACTTGCATGAATCCATCTGATACTGCAATCAGAATGGTAAGTCGATTCACAGGTATACCAGTACGTTCCTCAAACATGATGGCATA
>OGVZ01000076.1_pt1 | contig 14050 bp, 19 predicted proteins | sample 1575881 | NCBI WGS metagenome assembly OGVZ01 (sample SAMN07581520, study PRJEB24739) | freshwater metagenome | place: Singapore | collected 2015-01
TGTTCTTTACTTGGTTGAGAAGTGGTAGTATCAACAAACTCAACGTACTTATTAAGATCAATAGTCATACAATAAAAGGTTCTAGTTCAGATTGGGGTAAAATTTGTTGTGCTGGAAGTTGTAAATCATCTTCCAGTCTTACATGAGGAACATTAATTGTCTCTGGATTGAGATGTTTAACCTGGCGATAAGTTCGAGTTGAATCAAACTCAACCATCATAATAGCATCTCGGATACTGGCACAATCAACAATCTTTTTACCATTCTTATCAAATACCGAATAGTAATTCAAAACTTAAATCCCTCAAATGATTTCTTTGGTTTTCTTTCTTCAAAATCATACTCCTCTTCTTGTTTATTGTCAAGGATATCATTCTGAGCAGACTGTTCACAATCATAGAGACGCATCTTTGCACGATCAATACCAACTACAAATCTCTTATGAATTGTTGGATCATTGTAACGATTCTTGAGTTGTTTTACAAGAATCTGACCAAGTTCTTCAAGTTCTTCAGTTGAAATCAGAGCAAACATCAAGTCAGCAGTTGCAGGAAGACCGAAAGATTCCGAAGTATCAGTCAGTTCTACATCAGAAGAACCATAACCAGAACGAGTAGTCTGAGTAGCACTTACGATAGGAACATTGAATTCCACAGCAAGACCACGAAGTTCTTCTGCAATTGCCTTAATGTAAGAATAAGAGTTCACAGAAAGGTTACCTTTGTACCTTGAGGAAGCACAAATGTTCAGATAGTCAATAAAGATAATGTCTGGACGGAAAGACTTCTTCAAAGCAAGTTCATTCAACAAAGATTTGAAATGTCCTGAGTGAGCAGAAGCAGTAGGATACTCTTTAATGATCAGAGTTCCTTGAGTCTTCTTAGCAAGGTTAGTTACCTTACTCTCGAACATCTGTTTAGGCAGATCTCCAATGTCCTGGATAGGGACGTTCAAGAGGTTCGCGTCAATTCGTTCAGCAATTCTTTCCTCCGCCATTTCAAGAGTGATGTAGAGAACGTTCCTGCCTTGCAGTAAGACGGAAGAAGCCACATGGCACATAAAGAGACTCTTTCCGACACCCGTACCAGCCAGAGCGATATTGAGAGTCTTATTAGGTAGACCACCTTTTGTGATCTTGTTAAAGTATTCAAGGTCGAATTCAATTTTCTCCTCCTTCTTGTGATAGGACTCATAACGTTGTTCATAATCTAACAGATAATCGTGACCGATATGAGTATCAAAGGATACAGCAAGAGCATCAGAAAGAATACTTGGAATACTGTCACGACTCTTTTTCTCATTTTTACCATCAGCAATATGAATGGATTCAATGAGTGCGATATAAATTGCCCTATCACGACACCACTTTTCAGTAGTATCAATCAACCACTCAAGTTCAATAGGAACATCATCAAGATTTTGAATCAGATGAACAATATCTTTAAAAGAAGTATCGTTAATATCCTTACGGTTCTCTACTTCAATACAAAGAACTTCTTTTGTAACTGGTTGATTGTATTCTTGAATGAAGGAAAGAATTTCCTCAAAGACAATTCTTTGATTAGTATCTTCAAAATATTCGGACTTAATAAATGGTATTACTTTACGAACATAATTTTCATTATGTAAAAGGTTCCTAAGAATTAGAAACTCAATTTGATCAAAGTTACTAATCATAATTTAAACCTATATTGAAAGATATGCTAATTCTAGTACAATCTTCATCAAATGGATCCACTCCATGAAGTAAATGAGATGGAAATACTAACAAAATTGATGATGTTGGATACATATGACTTGCTGAAGCATTATAATCATTACGTTTTAATACCGATAACGTCCTAGATTCTGTATATGATGGACTTAAAAAATACAAACATCCCGGAGAATTATTTTCGTGAGGACGATAAAATCCACTTTTAAGTAGAGGTCTCTCAAAATTACTATAATTAAAAGTTGGCTCATTGTTTACTATCGATTTTGCCGGATAGTAAACTCCCGTCAAATAACTAGTTCCATGATGATGAATTCTATTAGAACTTATTTTTTCATTTAAATTAACCCATAGTCGATTACAAAAGATATTGGAATTATATCCATAGAACTCACAATAATGCCTTGCGGAATTTTCAATTAAAGATTGAAGTTTTTTAAAACTTTCATATCTTTTCTCCATTTCAAAATTACTATGCCAACCATTAATATTAGTGCGATTAACTCCATTAGGATCTGATTGTCTTTCAACCAAACTATCACGAACTAAACTGCAATTTAATTCATGGTTAGAAGGACCAAAATTATAAATTCCTAATGGAGTTGGAAACAATAATTGAGGTAAAAAATTGCAATCAACTTTCTCCATAACTAAATTCCTTACGTGCAATTTGGTCTAGTTGTTGCATTACTTCTTCAGTAAAGTATTCTTCAGGATTTGCAAGAATCTGTTTCGCATAGATCTTCTTACCATCCATTTCATATCGACCTGCGACATTTTTCCACAGACCGCCAATCTCACCGAGTTCAAGTAGTCCGTAATATCTGTCCAGACCACGTTCATCATAAAACAAACGAATCTCAACATCTTTATTCTCTTTACTCAGACGCGACTTAGCAGTCTTAGCTTTGATAATATTGCCGACCACTTCCGTTCCATCTTTTTCTTTCTTTTTGCTGAGATAGATGATTGTAGATGCTGCATATTTGAGTCCAGAACCTCCTCCCATTTCTTTCGTTGGTACGTAAGCTCCGATGACATCGTATGTGTGATTTGTGACAAGAAGTGGAACATTCGCTTGACCTAGTTTAAGTGTTAGCATTCGGAAAGCACCTTTCACAAGTTGCGATTTAGTCATATCACGAACTTGCTTGTCGTTCAGTGCATCAGTGATTTCTTTCTCTGTAGAAAGCATTCCAAGAGAATCTAGCACAAACATACAGGGTTTGCGTTCTCCTTCAGGTTTTTTTAAGTAAAGATCTACGGCTTTGAGTGCCTTTCCACGAAACTCTTCAATAGTAACAACGTTAACAACAACCAGACGAGAAGTATCAATTCCACGGGATTCTACAAGTGATTTGGTAATAGCGGCTTCAGTATCAAAATAGAGACAATAACCATCGGGATTGGAATCAAGAAAATTCTTAACAACGGCGAGGCTGAAGAAAGTTTTTCCAGTACTAGACTCTCCAGCAATAGCAGTAATCTTGTTCCCAGATACACCACCAAATATGCTACCTGAAACCAGTGCATTAAAAATGTACGAACCTGTGTCAACATATTTTTCAGTTTCATCAATATCCGAGGCAAGTTGTGTATACTCACCACCAATTTCTTTTACAATATCTTTAAGGAAGTCCATCAGCTAAAAAATGATTCAAGGTTTGCAGTTTTTTCAACACTCCATCCAATAGCATCAAGGATGGTTTTCATTGGTTCAAGGAATGATTTCTCAAATTGTAAGTCGTAGTCAATATATTTGTCAATGCCCAGTTCATATGGAAAATCTTGAATGTATGAAATTACATTCTCATGAAAAGGATTTGGTTTTTTCAAATAACAAAACTTAATTTTCTCACCATTCTGAATAAGTGAATATTTATTTGTTAGTTTTTTCTCCTTGATATAGTGATTAAAAAGTAAAGCTCCACGAACATGAATTGGGGTTCCCTTTTCATAAATGTTTGAACTAGATCGATACTTCACAACATCAGAAGCGGACCGTGGAAAAGAGATAGATTCTGGAGGAAGTATCCTGAATTCACGGCGACATTTATCAATATAATCAATCACATCATCCTCAGTCCCATTCATCATAAGTTTGAGAGCATCTTTAATCATTTTACGACAAGGAGCTGGTGTAGATGATTTAACTGCTTCGATACCCATGATTTTGAGTTTGGGTTGATCATATCGAACACCTTCACTGTCCCAAACATTAAGAATGTACCGTTTCTTAGCTGTCCAGATTCCACGATCAGCAATATTCTCTCGCTTCATCTGCATCTTCTGGTCATATGCGTTCACATAGTCAGCCAATTCTTGGTAAGAACTTTCAATATATTTTTCAAATTCCACTTCACAGATCTTATTAAGGAACGAAACAATGCTTTCAGTAGTTTTCTCTCTTCCCTGGAATACACGTTCAACCAAAGGACCCATATTAAGATAGATAGAATCAGTATCTGAAGCAATAACATAATCTTCACCCTCCGTTTTTAGAATCTTATTGAGGTAAGTATTCATCTTTCCCTCAATCCACCGAATAGAAACTTGTCCAGACAGTGTAATAGCTTCTGCATTAGATAACTTATAGTACCTAAAATATTGATTTCCAATAGCACCATAAGCAGAGTTTAGCTGAATCTTACGAGCCATCTGAAAGTTATTAAACTTAGAGATATCTTTTTGTGTTTGGTCTCTAAGTTTAAGAAGTTGAGAATCTGTTAACTTACTGTAGTCAGTATCAGATACATTAATCTCATTCTCCTTTTCTTCTTTGTTTCCTCCAATCAAATATCCCATTATTTCAGCCCTCTCTTTTTCATTTCCGCTTCAATATCCACAAGGTTTTGCTTTGACTTGAGCATTTTCTTCTTAAAAGTCTTTCGGTCAAGATACATCTTTTCCATTAACTCAGGAAGAATGCCACGAGAATCTTTGCGATACATTGCGCCATTGGCACAGACAGCATAATCCTTATACATCTCAAAGTTTACTTCTTCATTCAGAATTCTATCAACAGTCACTGTTGGATGTCTTTCTTCAAGAAGAGTTTCTGGAGAAATGTTATATTGCATAATCAAGTGAGGATATAGAGAGTTCAAGTCAAAACTCACAACCCAATCATAAACACCTGGAGTAGGTTCTTTTACATAAGCACCAGCATACTTTTCATCTTTCTGAGATCTATTTTTGGGCGGAATTACAATATTTCTCTTTTTCAGATAGTTGTAGATAATATTATCCCACATCCGCACCTGGAAAAATACATCTTCATAGTTTACCTTAGCGTCATATGCCATGGTAATAGCCAACTCAATCAACTTCATCTTCTCTTCAAGACGATCCACGAGTTCTACGTCAATGATGTTATACTCAACAAACTTTTGCCAGTTTTGAGTATAAAAATCTTTGAAAGTATCAAACTCTGAGTGATCCAATTTTTGTTGACCAAGTTCAACTGAAGCGATGTGATCCAGACGATATGATTCCTGGTTTGTATAAGTAAACTTCTTATACAGTTCAAGGTAATCTAATTGAGTAATACCACCAATATCATAGTCAATGTGCTTTCTACCAGCAACATAAAATTCACCCTCAGTTACAAGACCCCAAGGAGAAAAAGACTTTGCAACTTTCTCACCAAGAACTCTATTCAGGCGACGACAAATATAAGGAACGTCATACAATCTAATATTCCACCCAGTCATTACTTCTGGAGTGTTGGATGACCAATAATCTAGAAAGTTTTGAAGCAGTCGGTACTCAGAACCACATTCAATATACCTTACATTTTCCTGATGATTCTTAAATGGGTGAACTCCCCAAGTAATAATCTCTTTTGTTGAGTAATCTTGAATGGTGATTATAAGGATTTCTTCCGCAGCAGATTCTACATCAGGAAATCCGTTCTCAGAAGCTACCTCAATATCAAGAGTCACTAGTTTGATTTTAGTAATATCAAACTTAATTTCTTCCTCAGGATACTTTTCTGAGATATACTGAAATACGTATCGATCATTTCCGTAGATCTTGAATCCATCTACATTCTCATACTTTTTATAAAACTCTCGACAGTCTCGAACAGAACCAGGAATAATAGGTTCTACATTCTCTCCATCAAGAGTCTTGTATTTTGATTGTTTTTTTGAAGGAACAAAGAGAGTTGGTGAAAACTCTTCTTTGAACATTACATGTTTACCATTATCATAACCACGGACGAGAAATTGATTCCCGATCATCTGCACATTGGTATAAAATCTCATTTAAGCAAGTTCTGATATTTTTCAAGGAGTGTTGGTTTGGGATCAGCGATTGTTAGAATCTTGTCCGAATGTATCATAAAAGTGTTTTGAGAACAAACACCAACTAACCATGGAGATAACGTTTCATCTTTTTCATTTAAGATAAATGGTTCAATCAACTTACAGTCTGGTTCTCCAAGTTCTGAGGGAACTTCTTCAATCTGTGAGATCAGAATCTGATTGTTCAGTAGTACTAATAGTTTCGTCATTTTTTTCTCCAATTTTTAATACATTTGTTTCATACAAACCTTTCAGTTTTTCAAGAGGTTCTACCAACGTAACCACCCAATCTGATGGAACCAGAACTTTTTCATCTTTAGTAAAAGGAATCCATGGAAGAAGATTAATATCATAAGAATGTTTAAGAGTCTCTTCGTTATTTTTGGAAACAATCTCAAGATCTTTTACAAAAACAGCTTGTGGTTTATAAAAAGAATATCCAATAACTCTACTATTATCCCCCTCACCAACTACCATCTCTTGAATATCAGAAATGATATTTTCTCCAGATTTCAAGTGAGCAATTTTTACGGTCATAATACTCCAATACCTCTTAACACTATACCAATAAAAAGAGGGGAAGTCAACTGGATTTTGCCAGTCGTTCCCCTGCGCCGACGATATTCAAATATATTTAGATATAATCTTTACGTACATGATGGTCTGGAACAATTTTTTTCAATTCAATTCTGAGAAGTCCGTCTTCGAATGTGACGTTGGAAACTTCTGTGTCGTCTGATAAAGTCCAGGCTCTTTTGAAACTTCTTTGAGCCAAACCCTTGTGGATAAACGTCCTGTCCGATTCGGAATCTGATTTTTGTCCTTCGACAAAAAGTTTTCCATACTCTGTGTACGCATGAACCTCCTCCTTTTTGAATCCAGCAAGAGCAATCTCTAAATGAGACTCTACATTACTTATCTGAACAAGATTGTATGGTGGATAGTTTGATGTAGTTTCATGAACATTAAAGATACGATCAAGGTACTCATCCATACCAATACTGTTGCGAGTGATCTTATCCAGAAGGGTAGGAAGATCCGATGCAGTATAACGTGCAAGGTTAGTCATTATTGTAGCTCCTTTAAAAGCGAGTTTGTGTTTTGTGGACCCTCTCGGCATCCACTACTAATTATAAGTCAAGCACAAAAAAAGGGAGTGTTGAACTCCCTACACAATCATTCGGTTTCCTGACCCTTACCTTTCTTACCAATATTGTACTTCTGTTCCAGAATCCAATCATTCTTATCCTTATATGCAAGAACTTTGATTTGATTCAAAGGAGCAATGTCTGAAATAGAGTCTTCTTTTACTACAGTGATAAGACCCCAATCCGAAAGAAGTCTAGTAATACGATTCCTACGTTGAACATCATTCACTGTAAGGTTTGCATGTTTACCATCCAGAGCAAACAGTTCCTTAAAGTGAACAACGTAATATCTACCTTGCTTATGAAGAATATGGCAAGATTGATAGAGTTTTTTCTCCTTTCTCGATGCAACTCCGATACGAGTCAAAGTTTCACGAACTTTCAGAAAATCATCAGGTTCATTCAAAACGACCTCCACCATCATATCGGGAGACCAGTTTACTTGTGGTTCAATTGTTTGAGTAGTCATTTCGTTCCGCCAGTTTCAAGTCGTTGTTTAATAAAATTAAGTTGTTCTTTATTTAGAATCTTCAAAGCTTGGGATGCCTTTTCATTACTATAACCATAGTATTGTTTAACGCATTCTAAATCTTTGACTTTATCTTTACGGAGCCAGGGAGAAAATCTCTTCCGTTTCCTAAGACTATTTAGATAGAAAGAATATTGCATATCTTTTGGAAGATGTGCATTCATATTCATCTCATTTGCAAATAAAATACAGTCAATATGCCCAGATAAACAACGATTGACAATAAACGGAGGATAAGAATTGATATCCTCAGAAAGATCTTCCTTAGTGAAGTTAACAGAATTTAACCAATCCTTAAGTTCCATTATTTAAACTCACACTCACACATTAGTTCAGTAAGAGCAGCTAGAAGATTTACTTCTTGGTCAGCCACGAACGCACATTGGTATTGATACTTAGCAATAACAAGAACGGCAGCAGGGATAGACTGGGGTGAAAGACAATCAAAAGAGGCGTCATAAATCCTGCGAAGTAGACTAGTAGCATCGTTGTCCAAGTTGGAGACCACCCACTTTCTGACTTCAGTAAAGTTTTTATCTTTGAGATTTTTAATAAGTTCATTTACAGAAACGTCAGAGAAAGATGCAAGAATACCAGAGTCAATTTTACCACCAGTTGAATACCGTTGGATTTCATTCAGGACTCGGCGGAAATCTGGGAAGTGTTTTGTAACCAGCTCCGCAACGACTTTTTCATCATACTCAATCTTTTCCGTATCCAGGATTGATTGAAGTCGTTGAAAGAAACTACCTGCAAGTTGAACTCTTTGCTTCCCTTTGATGGTGAAGTCGATGACTGCACATCGTGAGTGAAGAGGTTCAATAATCTTGTTCTTGTAGTTACAGGTGAAGATAAATCGGCAGTTGTTATAAAATGCCTCAATATTCGCCCGTAGTAGGAGTTGTACGTCGTTCCCTGTGTTGTCAGCTTCGTCAATGATGATGACTTTGTGTTTAGAAGATCCCGTAAGTGAGACGGTCGAAGCGAAGTTCTTTGCTTGGTTCCGTACAGTATCCAGGAAACGCCCTTCGTCGGATCCGTTGATGACATAATAGTCTGCCCCTAATTCATTACATAATGCTTTTGCGATGGTTGTTTTACCAATACCAGGAGGTCCTGCTAGAAGGAGATTAGGAATCTCACCTTTTGCCACAAACTCCTTAAAAGTTTTTTTAGTTTCATCAGGAAGAATACAGTCATCAATTACTTGAGGACGATATTTTTCCACATAAAGAAATTCACTTGTCATTTCCACTCCATCATAATGTTCCATTCACTTCTAATATGAGAATAGTTAAGATAATCCCAAAAAATATTTTGATAATCTTTTAATTCCCATTCTTTATCAGTACCATCATATTTCATTAAGTCTTTCCACAATTGGAAACATACTCTAAAAAGTTTCATAATCAAATCCAATCAGGTTTTCTTTCGGGCATACGAAGATAGTTGTCAGCAACCCAAGGTTTGGATGCGATGTACCGTTTGTATGCTTCAAATGTGTCGATAGTGTCGTCAAACTTCCATTCCTCAGGCATAGCACGAGCAAATGGAGTCACTTCTGTAATCTTACCCTTAGGAAACAAGTAGTATGCATCCACGAGGGTTTTGTAACAGGAGTGAGTTTTATTATACCTCAGGCAGTATTCATCAGACAAATTCAATCCCCACTTAATTAACCAGTAAGCATTGTGGATACTCTCCATTGCCCACTTGGTGCAGGGATGATTGCGGAAAGCTCCTTTGTCGGTCTTGTAGGGGGTTCCATCGGTCTTAGGAAGGGGTCCGTAACCATGCCCCCACTTCTCAGAAGCAACGATAGAAAGCATCTGACAACACTCTAATGGCATCTTGACCACATGTTTATCAGGGAGACAAATAGCACTCTCCGCAGGCCAAGGAGAAGTAACAAAGATGTTCATATCAAAAACAATACTTTTTAAGTACGTAATTAACTTTTTCTGGTTTATCCTCCATCCAAAAAGCTTCGTGTTCTAATTGATAAGAAGCTGTTGACATTCTAACAGATTTCTTAATGTCCTCCACCTTGTTCCATGGCAACGGCATAGTCTTGGGATCGATCCAAAAAGGTTTGTATCCATTACACATATGAGCCATGTGGACACCTTCGTGATAAACAGTTTCGTTGATGTAAAATTTTACATCAAATCCACTGTTTTTAATGTTATTCGTGCAGATGACCATTTTATCATAGTCACCATATCCAAACATTTTCTTATCTCGACAAAACCCAATGTTTTCTCGAACTGGATATCCTGCACGAATTACGTTCTGAACAATCTCACGACCGATAGGGGTCAAATATAAAAGAAATTCCATCAACCAAAAGTCGAATCAGGCTCCAGAGCAATATGATAAGTCACATCGAATCCAGTATTCTTGAATCGTGACAGAAGTTTACGTGAGATGACAACCTCATAGGAACCAGGAAGAATCTTGATATTCTCAACCCTGAAGTTAAAGGTAAATACTTCATCAGTTTCACCAACAACCACAGAGAAGTCGTTAGAAGTATCATTCTTCTTATCACGAACCACCAACTTCACCACACCTGCTTCACCAACCACAGACAAGTCAGGAAGTTGATACACAGCAGCAGCTTTAAGGAGTTTATCAAGTTCTTTGGTATCAAGAAGGAAACAAACATCTTCACTCGGCAGAACAATATCTTTTTCAGGAGGAGTGATGATTACATTAGGATCAGCAAAGAAATACTTAGAACGAGACTTACCTTCTTTGATAACAACATATCCATCATTCTGGAAATCAAGTTCAGCATTCTGATGAAGATTAAGTCCATTCAGAAACTGGTTAAGATCATAGATACCAAAATCTTTAGGAAGTTCTTCTTCAATTGTTGCTTCGGCAAGAATGTTTTTCATCACAGAAATCGTGCGAAGATTGTTGCCTTCCTTGAATAGGATAGATTGATTAATGGAAGAGAAGTTCTTCAGCAGAGTCAGAGTTTTGTCAGAGAGTTTCATAGTTTTATCTTGAAGTTTCATAATCAACGGAATTCAGTCAGACCATTATTTGTACGATTGTAATGTCCATCAAAGTGAAGGAGAAGCATAGCATAATGGATAACCTTCAGAAGGTCAATCTTATTACGACCATCTTTCTGACCATAACGACTACCATACTTAAGAATATTTGCTTGACAGAAGTTTGCAGCTAGTTCTTTTGCTGCCATTAAGTCAATAGTTTGAATATCTTTATAGCTTGATTCTTGTCCACAATAGTGACTTTTATAAGTTCCAGTCACATAGTCCTGAATATCTTTCAGGATTTTATCTTCGTTGTACTTCCAAAGATGATTAGTAGATTCAGTCATACTCACAGGTGTTTTTGCAATTTCAATTTTGTCATCTGAGTTCAAAAACATAGTGTATTGAAGATCAGAATAAGGATGTTCATCCATAATAAAAAGGAAGATAGTTTTACCTCCCCATATTATATCAGTTTACTTGAGGTTCGTCAACGAGCATCTGGAAATCAGCATCTACCTTGTCATACAGTTCAATGAAAGCCATCTTGGTTTCATCATCAAACCTAGCGGTACAAACATCAATTGCCTTTGCTTTATTTCCAAAGATACTGTAAGCACGAACGATGTGAACAAGACGACGAGTGCTGATGATTTCCTCAATACCACCATCGTAGAAGGTCTTACGGATAATATCTGCCCAGTCCACAAGACGCTTACAGAATTCAAGATCTTCAACGCCCAGATCCACAGCAATACCCTCCAGGATCTTCTGTTCTGTAGCGGGAGCGGGATATGACTGTTCAAAGGTCACAGGGAAACGCTCAAGGAATGCTTCATTGAGAACATTAGTGCCGATGAATCGACCATCATCACTACCCTTACCTTTAGTGTTGGCGGTGGCGAACACATTAAATCCATCAGCAGGTTTTACAAACCGACCAATCTTTTTCAGAAAAACTCCTTTGCCTTCCAGCACGGATTGTAGACAAAGGATTTTATTGGAGGCAAGGTCAATCTCGTCAAGGAGCAGGATCGCTCCACGTTCGAGGGCTTCAATAACTGGACCATTGTGCCAAACAGTGGCGCCATCAACAAGGCGGAAACCACCAATAAGGTCATCTTCATCAGTTTCAATAGTAATGTTTACACGAATCAATTCACGCTTGAGTTGAGCACAAGCTTGCTCCACACTGAACGTTTTACCATTACCCGAAAGACCCGTAATAAACGTAGGATAAAAGATACGGGACTGAATAATTTTTTTAATATCAGCGAAGTTACCAAAGCGGACGAAGGTATCATCTTTTTCTGGAATAAGATTTTGTTCTATAGGAGGAACTACAGAGGGTGCTTGAAAAGTTCGTTCGATTTCTTCCACTTTTTGTTGAGTTACCTCCAGATTCCATTTACCACGACCAACTTTAAATTGTTCCAACTTCTTAGTGACCGTTTGGTAGTTAGCGTCATTCAGATTACACCAAGCACGAATATCAGCCCCAGTGACACTACTGCCATAAAGATTTTGGAGTGAGGTTCGGATGTAGTCGGAAGAAAGTGCCATGTTTTTTTCGTTTCAACATAGTCATTATAGACCAAAAAAGGGGTCACTCAGGACCCCAGTGGTCAGTTTGCCAACTGGTTACGATACCTATTCAAGTATTCTTCTGTTGCTATTTTAGCCGTATATCCAGGATAATATTTACTTACCAAATTAGGAAGTCCCATAGCAGTAATGCTACTATCACACTTGACCCAAACTTCTTTAGTGTCATATTTTACTACATGATCAAAAGGAAATTTTTGTTTCATGCTACCAAAGAAATAAATTCACCAAGAACTTTCTTATTTAGTTTTTTGGTTTTAAGAGATTTAACAAATGCAGATTTGATTTGAGCCTTGGTTGCACATTCATGAACATCAAACTCAGTATCTTGAGAAAGTGCTGTTGCAGACAAACCAAAGTATGCATCATATCCAGAGTTAGTGATGGTAAAACTCTTCAACTTTTTCCAATCACTCTGAATTTTTTCATATTGTTTATCATCTTGAGAATGATACATTTGAATGAATCGACTCACATTACGACCCTCAAGAACACGAATACCAATAAAGTTTGTTGAAGAGAATTTATCTTTCAAATTTCTAAGAAGAACATCAGTAAACTCATGATATCCGTGTCCAAACCTATAAGTACTTCCCAGTTTACGATCACGGAGAAATGTAGAAATAGGATGAATATATCCTGTTCCTAGACGTGGTTCTTTTTCCCAGTGACGCTTAACTTCTTTATGGTAAACCAGTTGATTTGCTTCACCATCAGTCAAAACAATACACTGGACTTTTTGCAGTTTGTTTTCTTTTTGGAACTTAGGAAGAATTTGATGAAGAGTAATCAGTGCCTCATTCAAAGGAGTACCCGAAAGACCAAGACGGCTAGAGTAAGTATAAGGAGAACTATATGACCTACCAAAACAATAAGCAAGACGCCAGATATTCAGCATTTGATGTTCTAGTTCCTTACCTGAGAGTTTGCTGGTAAGAATATTCATCATAGCAAATGTTTCATCAATACAGATCAAACTGTCTTTCTTTTTGTAGTGGGGTTCACGATCAGCAGCAAGGTAACGATCATTCTCATAATCATATTCTCCACGACGCCATTCATTAGTGAAAGCATAAACCTCAAAGGGAATGGACACTTTCTTACAGAACCAAACAAGATTGAAGAGTTGCTTACAAGTATCGAGCATCACATCACACATAGAACCACTCCAATCCAAGACAAAAATCAAACCGTGATTTTTACCATCAGGAATCACAGAAACCTTCTTGAACAGATCTTCATTGTACTTGTAAGTATGAAGACGAGTTGTATCAAGAACCCCAGTACGGGCAATTGATGAACGAGAATATTGATCTGCTGCTTTACGACATTCAAATTCTTTTACCAGATAGTTCACCTCTTTTTGAGCAGAAGATTTGAACTTCTTAAAGTCAATATCAGATTCTTTGTAAAGATTTACAGGAGTATATCCTTTTTCTTTAGCATGTTCATTATGAATCTTTTGTTGATGAGAAAAAGACTCGTCAATATCTTTATGAACTTCAGAGTTTTTGCCAATAATAGTATCAAGATTTACCTGAGGAATCTCAACATAAACATTTTCATATCCATCGTCATTCACAAGATGTCGAATTTTATCCTCAAGAGAATCTGCTGTACGAACTTCAGGTTCATCTTTAGAATCTGCAGATTTTACTGGAGTTTGATCACCTTGTGCAGTACCACCGTAAGATTCTTCAGACTCTTTTTTAGAAGAGTTATCACTCTCACCTTCTTGA
>OGVZ01000077.1_pt1 | contig 13895 bp, 41 predicted proteins | sample 1575881 | NCBI WGS metagenome assembly OGVZ01 (sample SAMN07581520, study PRJEB24739) | freshwater metagenome | place: Singapore | collected 2015-01
TGGCAAGTTATAAGCTTGCATTTCAATGGTTGGTGCTATGTTGTGGAAAAACTACTTTTACATTTCCGTCACATCTTGGAGTTTAAACCCTTGATACTATCTCCTAAAACTGTCCAAGGGTATTATGATAACATTTAAAATTTTCGTAAGTCAAGACTTTGGACAAACTTTTTTATGATTAAGTAAAGTCATGTATGCAAAGCTGGATCTTACTTGTATTTCCGCCCCGCATGTTTCGCATATAACAATTTTCATTGGATCTATTTTAGCAAAATATGCACCAATAGTATAGTAGCTATATGCACTAATGGTATAGTAATTCTAGTTGACTATAAATTAGAATTTATAAAAATGTTAATATAGATTTTATTTGTATGATCCAGGATTTTTAAATGTCCGATTTGTCCATTTAGTGCGACCATATGACTAGTCATTGTGTCCTACATCACAAAAATAAATATCCCAAATGTCCGATTTGTTATATTTTGTCATATATTTTGGAGTTGATTTTTGTCGGTGGTAGGGTCTAGACTTATATATATAAGGGTTAGGAAATACCTAACAAGAAAGGAATTCAAATGAATTCACTAAAAATTAAAACTTGCGAATTATGCAATGCTGAAAAAACATTGTATCTTTCAATTAATAATCAATGGGTATGTAATCCATGCTCACAAATTCCTACTAACAAATGGGTAGGTGAAAACCATTGGCTATTTGCAGATGGTTCACCTGCTAAGAAATTAGGTGTTAACTAATGTCTGCTAATTTATATACTATTGAGGACTTGCTAATCGGTAAGTCTTATCGTTCCCGCTCAATTAGTGGCGTGATCGTGGATGCGGTAAAGCATCCCGAAGCCGTTCACTATGATAACGCTGAGGCGTATCTTGTCCGTGTCCGTCCGCAGGTAGGCGATATCGGGATTGTGTCCCGTGATACCTATCGTTCCGTAGCGGTTAGGGTGTGAGGTAACTCACACCAACACGCTAGGCGTGTCGCTTGCAAATGTCGTAACTATCTGATTTAATTCTCTTAATAACAAAACGAAAGGTAAGAAATGAACTTAGACGAATTCAAAGCCTATATAGAGGCACAGCGTAAGGCTTCTACTCAAGAGGCTATCTCAAAATTAACTTCTAGCGTAAAGGAAAATAACTAATGACTAAGTGGGATACTATTCAGGCAGATGTCGCTGATATGTATATCGGACTTGAAGAAAACCTAGCATGGGAAGAAGTAATCAAGGAAGACCCTAACTACTTCACACATGAGCAAGAATTAACACTAGATTGGGAGGACTAACAAATGCATTGTGATTGCTACTTCACAGGTAAAGCGTTACCAATAGGCTATCTATGTTCATGCAGCTGCCATAAAGTAAAGGAGAATAACTAAATGAGTAAGAAAGACTATGTAGAGATAGCTCGTATTCTAACACTATCTAAAGATAGTATGCCACATGGCACATACTTAGATTTGGTATATAACTTCGCAGATTTATTTGCAGAGGATAATCCAAATTTTAATGAAATCAAATTCGCAAATGCGTGTGGGCTAGATATAGTAGGTGTAAATAATTAAATGAATAGACTAATTACAACTCTTATTCAATTAAGTATGTGGGCGGTAGTAATAACTTGCTTCCGCCTAATGCTTCCCGCCCTAAAAGAAGATGTGAAAGAATTCACAAAACTTTTTCAAAAGTAATCGGCGTGTCGGATCTTCCCCCCGCGTTCGGGCGTGTCGCCCCCACAAAAGCTGTGGGGGCGTTTTATCCCTTATGTCCGTTTTACGCATTTTCCCGAAATTTCCCAGATCTTTGTGATTTTTCTCACATAGATTGAGCGTCTTACTATTTGGAATTACCCGCTAGTAAGTAGAAAAATGTCGGGCATCTATGATAGACTTTCGCTAGAAAGTTAAGAAAGGAAAACTTAAATGAATTATTTAGAATTAACCGATGTTGATAAAGATATCGCTATTGAATTTGGCTTAGAAGCCATCGGATTTGGTGGAAATAGAATTACACCTGAGCAATTAAAAAATGCTCAAAAGAAATTTCATGCTCTATCTCAAGAAAAGCAGGATGAAATTATCCTTGCATATTTCAACAAATTTGTGTGATTAACCTCACACTTCCCGCCCAGCGTGGCGATTAGGAAATGTCGCCACAATACGCTATAATTTCAGCATAACGAAAGGAAAACTAAATGTCTGCAAATGTATATTCAATTGAAAGCCTACTCGTAGGAAAAACTTATCGCTCAAAAACCTTAACGGGTGAAATTATTTCTGCCGTTTTGGATACTCGTGCCGTATGGTATGGTGAGGATTTAACACCTTATTTGGTAGAAGTTAAACCTAACAATTCAATTCACACTACTTGGCGAACCATAGCGGTTGGCGAATAGTGGAAATTTTCATCTGCGACACCTGCGCCACCCTTGCGGTGGTGTCGGTGGTAGGCGATACAATACAACTAACAAAATGCCAATGCGTAACACGAGAGGAAAACTAAAAATGAAAAAAGTAGTGCTAATTAGTTTTGTAACAGAAGCCGAAACAGATTTGGAAGCGGTATTCGCTCTAAATAAAATTCTTTACCAATTACCTGAAAATGATTTGGTAAAATTTGATGTCTTTGATGTAGTAGAAGCGGACGGAGTAAAAGCCTAATGATGACTAGAAAAGACTATATTGCAACCGCTGAAATTCTAAAGTATGGTAGCGATAAAATGCACCCTGCTTTATTTTCTAAAATGGTAGTTGATTTTGCGGTAATGTTCGCTTTAGATAATCCTAACTTTGATGCAAAAAGATTTTACAAGGCAAGTGGTTATCATGTTCCGCAATTCTCAAACTAAAGAAAAAATAAGACAAAAGTTGGAATTGCGCCGTAGTAATGCGGCGCAACCAATTCCATCTAAGAAAAAATACACACGCAAAAGAAAGCATAAAAATAAAAATGACTAAAGAACTAACTGAAAAAGAAATAGGCACAATTATTTTTGCATTAGAGGAATATGCAAACATTTTAGAAATTGAAAATAGTTTTGATACACGAAACTATGTCTACGAGTTGATTTGGAAATTATCATGACCGATTACTATTGCACAAATTGTTTAGAAAACTTTACTAAAGATACACTCTGGGATTTTTATATGTTAGATGATGAACCAGTTTGTGAAAAATGCTACGATGAATTGTGTGCTGAACTATGAAATTTTGTTTAGATTGTGGCGCACAATTAAATTCAAATGTTGAAATTATTTTACACAATTGCGATGTTGATGAAGCAAATGATCTAGAAAACATTTTAGATAATTTGTAAATAGTTGAAACTTCAACTAGCCCGCACATAACTGTGGGGGCCCTGAGCTTGTTACGTCAAGCCGACACGCTTCCCCAAATTTGTGATCTTAAACACATGAGCCTAGCTGGAAAAATGTCGGTAGCCTATGCTAAAATAACGATACTAACGAAAGGTAAAAACTATGGAAACTCTCGCCTGCTCAATATGCTTAGGTAAAATGAAAGTAGAAATAATTTCGCTATGCGATAATCATTATTTCGAATGGGTTAATGAAAAAATTTGTAATGACTTAGATACACGAGAGGACTATTTTCACCTTGTCTAAATTAAAACGCTCAAACGATAGGAAAGTTGCTAATGCAGTTTCAAAAAATGGAAAAACGCCAGCCATTGCTAACACATTCGGATTACCAGCAGGAAAAGATTTTTCTTGCCCTAATCAAACTCCCACATGCGCTTCGGTATGCTATGCAGGGAAATTGGAAAAAGTGTATAAGGGTGTTAGAGATGTTCTAATGCACAATTGGAATTTACTTAAGGACGCTTCATATGAAGAGATGTATTATTTAATTGAGGTAATGATTAAAGAATTCATCGTTGATTGTGAAAAGAAAAATGCGCCTAAGTTATTCCGTATCCACTGGGACGGAGATTTCTTTAACGAAGAATACACTAGAGCATGGAAACATGTTATTGTAAACTATCCTGAAATTCAATTCTGGGTTTATACTCGTGTTCCTTCCGCCGCCGAAATGCTAAAAAATATTGATAACTTATCTCTTTATTTCTCTACCGATGACGATAACCTAGAGCATGCTAAAGAATTAAAGCAGACACATGGCGTACGCCTTGCATATCTTGCTAAAACTTTCGCAGTTGGTGAAACTGTTATGAAAGAATTAACTGGTAAAGTTGGCGCTAAATGTCCTGAAAATAATAAGTCTATTCCACTTATTTCTACTAATGGTAGCGCATGTGTTACATGCGGACTATGTGTATTTAATAAAGCAGATATCAGATTTTCTGCAAGTAAAAAATAAAAGCTGCGTGTCCCGCTTGACAAAGCGGGATCATGCCCGCAAACAACTGTGGGGGCCCCGCCCCGTTTAAGTCAAGCGACACGCTTTCCCCGAAAGCTGTGAGATTAATCACAACAACTATTTGGGCGTTATGTCTTTATTTTGTTAAAAATGTCTGAGGCTTACGCTATAATTCTACTAAATAACGAAAGGAAAAAAATGTCCAATATCCGCCAAGTAGAACACACAATTAAACTTATAGCAGAGTTTGATACTGATACCATGCCATTAGATATCGCTTACGCTATGACTATGTTATCTGAAACTGAGTTAAATAAAATTTTAGCAGAAACTTTCATCGCTTCTATTGACCATATTGAGGGATTAGAAAAAATTAACGCAGGCAACCAATTCGCTACTATCAAATGGGGAAATAACTAATGATTAGCACCGCCGTAGATTTATTAGAACGCTCAAAGGCTTCTATGTTTAATCCTAGAAGTATGATATTAGCCAAAATGGTATATGAGGCAAGGGAGGCAGATGAGGATACTTTCGCTGCATTATTATATGACTATGCTTCACACTTGATTTCTTATACTGCCGCCGAAATGATGGAGGCATTACTAAGCGATGAGGAAATGTCTGACCTAGATGCTACAATTAAGGAAATGGATGAAATGGGGGAAATACTAAATGGGAAGTAATATGGCTTATGACTTGGCTTCGGATGAATTAAATTTAGATTTGGAAAGGGCGATTGGTTTTCACCTACAAGGTAATCACTATCCACCCGTTCCGCTTTCTATGGTTCAGCCTTGTATTGATGCAATAGATGCATATCACGACCAAGACTATAACCGAAAGATAGAATTGCCTGAAGGCATAACTTGGCGGGATCAAAATACCGCACCTGCTTCGGCAATTGTGGATGCTCACCACTTAGAGGCATGGCTTCCTGAGTATGAGTAATGAGGTGTGGGAAAACCTAATCACTGGCGAATTATTAGATGAGTTTGGTTATCTAATTGATAACGACTACGACTAAGATGTGAGCCAATTCACACTTAAATAACTAGAAATTGTCGGCGCTATCCGATATAATAAACCACTAAGAGAAAAGGAAACAAATGGCAACAACCCTAGAAATCGGTCAGACCTTCACAACTGAGAAGTCAGGTGTAACAGGTGTAATTAAAGCAGTAGATAATCACCCTTCAGGTGTTAATCGTGTGCTTCTTGATGTAAATGGAACTGAACGCTGGACTAGCGTTTATTCTAACTAATTAAACATAGACCTGAGTATGTCTATAAACTGCTCACCAAATTTTATGTCGGCGGTGGCTGATATAATACTCTCTCAACTAACGAAAGGAAATAATGTCCAGAAGCAAGGCAATCTCAGTAAAGATTGCAACAAGTAAAGTAATCAAAGCACTTGAGGCACGACTAGCACAAGTCAAAAAGGACTATGCTAATCAAGAGGCTAACGAAGCAAAATATGAAAAGGCTCAGAAAGCATGGGCTAAAGAAGTAGGTAAATTGGCATTAGCACAAATTACAAAGGCTGAGAACATTTCTGCACACGAACGCTATAATGGTATGCTAAATGTTGATTTTAATTTACCTGCTGGAACTATCAAACTTCCTGAACAGCCAAAGAAAGACTTTGTAACTATCGCTGAGTGGCAATATAAGGAAATGGTAGAGGAAATTGAGAACGCAATTCGTATTCTCAAGATGACCGACGAGGAAGTCGTTTCAACTTCTACTTACAACGCTATCGCAAGATACTTGTAAATAATAAGGGGGGCTAGACAAAATCTAGCCCCCTATGTTACAATTCATATCCCTACTAACAGAAAGATCAAAATGCGAAACAGATTTCGTGTTGAACTATATGACGCTAATAAAGCGCATGATATAACTCTAATGTTTGAACAAGGTGTTGATAAAGATTATCTAACTGAGTTAGCATATTCAAACCTTGCAAACTTTGAAGGCGATGTTAAAGCCTATGTATATGATGAATTAAAGAAACGCAAAACAACTGCAATCTTTATTCCAAATGAAATAGTAACTAGAGTTAAATCTAAATTAACTAATACTGCTAAGGAGTTGGGACTTATTTAGTCCCGCTCCTGCCAGCTCCTGCGGAGCTGGCCCGCAAATAGCTGTGGGGGGCGAAGCCCCTTTAAGTCAAGCGACACGCTTTCCCCGAAAATGTGATGTTGATCTCAATGTCCGATTTGCCCCAATGTATCTTTAATCCTAGACAAATGTCGGGGGTCTATGTTAAAATAGTTTTACTCTAACCTTGAAAGGAAAAATAAATGTTACAAAACGCTCATAAATCAGAAGTAGAATCAGGCGAAGTATCTTTTGCATTAGTAGATTCACGCACAAATCCTGCGTGGCATTCTTTTGCTAATAAAGTTTTTGATTCTGATTCTGATGTATCTGTTCAGGATATCATGGAAGGCGCAAAATTATCCAATTGGAATGTCCGATTGGAAGATGTTGCTCCTGCTTTCCCTGCTCATAACTTTATCACCGATTCTTATTTAGTCGTTCGTGATAATCCAAATAAGCAGAATGCTACAGATGTTTTATCTGTCGTAGGTTCTCGCTATAAAGTCGTGCAAAATGAAGAGTTATTTTCTTTTGCAGAAAATCTACACGACGGAAATCCAAATGTAAAAGTTGATTCTGCTGGTTCATTAAAGCAGGGTCGTATTGTGTATGGCTCATGGTCATTACCAAATGAACTTATCTTAGACCCACAAGGTGCTAACGATAAAACTTCTCTTTATTTAATTGTATGGACAAGCCATGACGGGTCTGTCGCTGTTCAAGCAGCAATCACACCTGTTCGTGTTCGTTGCCAAAATACTCTTAATCTTGCTATGAAACAAGCAAAACAATCATTCAAGATTCGCCACACACAGACAGCAGAAGGAAAAATTCTCGCTGCCCGTGAAGCGTTGGGAATGTCTGTTGCTTATTTTGATGAATTTTCTAAGCAAGCAGAAACACTTTATCAGCGTGAGATTACAGATAAGAAATTTTCTGAAATCATTAACGCTATTTATCCAAAGCCTGAGAAAGATAAGAAGGGCGCACTTAAAAAGTGGGAAAATAAAGTAATTCTCCTTGATGAGTTATATCATAACTCTAAAACAAATGAGAATATCAAAGGCACAGCGTGGGGTGCGTTAAATGCTTTCACAGAGCGTTTAGATTATTTCCGCACAGCCCGTAAAGGTAATGGCGAATCTCTCGCTGCAGGTGCAAGTGGTTTTGACCCTGTATTAACAGCAGAAAAAAATAAAATCAAGAAAGCAATTCTTGAATTAACTGCTTAACAAAATTTCCTGAGCATGAATTAAAACTGCTCACCTTATTGGTGCGTTAGATTAGTTTGGTTAAATCATCACACTGTCACTGTGAAGATCATGGGTTCAAATCCCATACGCATCGCAGCTAATGAAAGGCCCCCAAATAGGTAGGGGTGTGATTTTTATCATACGGGGATCATAAATATTTCCTGGAAATTCCTTGAAAATGTCGGACCTATCCGCTACAATAGCGGAATGAATGAAGGAATTAAATATACATTTGTCTGCGACCCAGACAACTGTGACACATTAATTGAAGTAACATGCCCATCTGGTTTTGATTTCCCAAATGGGGAAGTAAAAATGTTTTGCCCATGTGGTAGACAAATGGCATATATATCTGCTACAATTCAGCCAAATAACGAAAGGAAAGAAATGGAAGCAAATAAGGAAGAACTAGTAAATATGTGGCGTCAAGAACTTGAACTCACATATGGCAATCGAATTACCGAACTAGAAAATCGTGTTAGTGCTTGGCAACAGAAAGCCGAGAACTTTGAGAACATGGTCGAATCATATCGTAATAGATTAAATTCAAACCAATCACAAGTCAATCGCATTATTGATAATATGACACATGAGTATTTCTACAATCCAAATGTAGATAAAGAAGAGGTTCTTCGTGAACTTTGTGAAATTCTAGAATACACACCTAAGAAAGAAATTCAGTTCACTGCCGTTATGCATTTCTCAGGTCGCATTGATGTTGACCTAGCAGATGTCGAAGACTTTGACTTAAATGAGTTCTTATCTGATGCATATGTTGATGTTAATCATGGCGATGTAGTTATTGATGACTACGAACTATATGAAGCAGAGGAGTGCTAATGACTAGGGAAGATTTAATTGTCTTGTGTGAAGAATCTATTAATAACCTAGAAGAGATTCGTGCTTCATTAGTTAATGGAGATATCTAATGTATTTTGAGTTAACTGCTCCTAGCCGTTCCGCCTTCGCCCAAGCATATCGTGAGGCGGAACTTATAGGGCTAGACCCTGAACAAATGTCACCATTGACTTTCAATATCGGAACTGGTAGCATTGAGAAAGTAAGTCGTATTCGAGATAAGTTTAACTTAACAGAAACTTATTGGTCAGAATATGAACCAACAGGCTATAGGAGATAAAATGGATTACCAAGATGGTTTTGAAGATGGCGTTAAATTTACTCGTGAAGTAATTATTAACAACATTCGCAAATGGGCGGAAGACTGCATTGATGGCTCTGAAGGAGAAATCATGGAGAGCATTGCTGACAAAATTGAATTTGGGAAACTTGATGAAGATGCCTGATTTTAATGCCTGGATAGGTTGTGACCAATGTGGATCTGCTCAAGCTTTATATTTAATTAAACTAATAGACGGAGAATTAGCATTCTGCGGACATCATTATAATAAAAATAAAGCAGGCCTTGACAAAGTGGCCTATGAAATTATACAATTGAATAAGATAGAAGAAACACCTACATTAGAAAAGGAAGAGGTATAAAGTGGGAGATAGAGCAAATTTCGTATTCGTACAACCAAATGGAGAATCTATTGTACTGTATGGACATTGGGCAGGCCATAACATGTTGGCTAACTTGGCGGACGCTGTAGCAAAAGCACGTCCACGTTGGGGAGACAGTTCATATGCTACACGCATTGCTATTAGCCAAATGGTGGCAGACCAATGGGATATGGAAACTGGATGGGGTCTACAAGTAAATGAGATTTCAGATAATGAGCATAAGATTCCTGTTGTCGATTTTGAGCAACAAGCATTCAGTCTTCATGAGGAAGCGGACTTTCGTGACCCTGTCAACAAAGTACGTGGTATGAAGAACAAAGCAATATTCACAATGGATTTAAATACATTCGTTGAAAAATATGCTGATTCATTAATTCCTGTATAATTAAAAATAGGGTGCGGCTAGTAAGGCATTCGCCAAGTCGTTAAATAAAGCGGTTCTTTACTTAATTCCTTTCGTTTCAACCAGCAGCCCTTGTATAAAACCCCTGCATATCACTTGGTGCAGGGTTTTTGTATGCCCGCAGAAAGCTGAGGGTAACATTTCTCTGTTACGGATGTCAAGTTAAATTCCCCGAAATTCCACTATTTGAGATCAGCTTTGATCCTTTGTGATGCACATCATATAGACAAATGTCCTACCTTGAATATATAATTGGGACATGTCTGAATTACCTGTAAATTGGCGCAGAATGTCCGAAGCGGACAAAGATGCGTTTTTAGTGTCATACCATACTGCTACAATAATGTGTAATTGCTTAACATGTATAAACGAAAGGGAAACAAATGCCAAATTGGGTAACAAATAGTCTTACTATTGAGGGAAGTCCTGAAATAGTTAATCAAATTAAAAATAAGGTATCTAAGCCTTATGTTATGCCTGTTCAATCTATGGGGGATTTAAACTATAAAGTAGAGGATTATCCTGTTGATTCCCCCTTTTCTTTTTGGAATATCATTAAACCAACTAATATGGAAGATTATCCAAAGCAACCTAATTATTCTTCTGATAAGCCTTATTCAGGTGATGATTGGTATTCTTGGAATAACCGCAACTGGGGTGTTAAATGGGATTCTTCAAATGCTGAATTAATTGATGAAGTTGAAAATGGAGAAAACTTAGTTTTAGTATATAACTTTGAAACTCCGTGGGGTGTTCCTGTTCCTGTGTTAGTTGAATTATCTCGTCAGTTCCCATCCGTTTTGATTACTAATGAATATCAGGAAGAAACAGGCTGGGGCGGAAGCATGGAATTCCTTAGAGGTAAAATCACTGCTGAATCTGAGTATAACTGGAAATGCTGGGCATGCCACCATGAAGTAATAGGTGAACCACCATATTGTGATGACTGTGAATATGACATGTGTCCACATTGTAGACATGGGGAAGCAGATGTGGAACTACAAGAAAATTGTCCTACCCATAAGATACAATTAGCAAATGTCAGAAAGTAATAAAATGAAAGAATGCTATAACTGTGATGCACCAACTATTGAGTGTATATGGATAGATAATAAATATGTATGTGGTGAATGTCTTCCATATTATTTAGACGGAAAGGATAGAAAGTAATGGATAGTTTCTTAAACAATATAAACCAAATGGTTCTTGATGCAGAGATATCAGAAATATCTTCTGTGCTATTTGATGAATGGATGGATAGTAATTTAGATGAAGGGCAATTCTTTGCAGACCGCCGCTTTGCGGAGATGTCGTCATCTAATTATATTAAACAAGAGTTTAATAAGCATTGGGATTTAAATCCTGATGATGAATATTATATGGAGATAGAGTAATGTCTGTTCAAACATTTACTGATTTAGTTCCACATATAGGACACAAGATAGTCGTAGTTGGATATTCTAAAGAGTTCCAATATATTAATGCCGCTATCGAATGTGAAGATTGCTTTGAAGTTCTACTAGATTTTGATAAGGAGTAATAATGCTAGGTTATACATTAGATGATTTAGATAGGATGACTGCTTGTGTTAATTTATCTCAACACTATATTCCCGCCAATTCTTCAAATGATGAATTACGAGCTGGATTAGAAATGGCTTCTAGTTTCTTGCAAGGCCTGTGGGCAGAGGGGTATTTTGAATAATGGAACATAATATAGATGACTTCTTTTATACCATGTATGTTCTATTTGGACAAGATGCTGTAATTCATTTTGTTAAAGATCGTCAGGCGGCAGGCCAAATGGCAGATGCTACATGGCAAGATTGTGACGGATGTGATTGGCATAGCCCATTCCTAGATAATCATTGTTTAGTTTGTGGAGAACATAATGTCAGACCCTAGTGCTACAATTACTCTCATGGAAGAATGTGTATATTGTGAAGGTATGGCTGATTTTATACAAATAGAAGGCGGCTGGTATGTGTGTGCTAGTTGTATTAAAGACGGAGAAACGGATGTGGGAATAAATGAACGCATATGAGCAAAGGTCTAATCAAGTAATTGAATATATGAAACTTCATTTAATTAGTCTTGAACAAGATTCTGCTGAAATTAATTCTAAAATGGATTCAACTGAGGATTTGGAATCAGATGAATATAAGGTCTTAGATGTTATGGATATATCTATAAATGGTCAGATTATTGCTACCACCCATTTATTGTCGGTGGTGGCTGATATACTTGGAATTGAACTAGAGGAGAAATAATGATAGTTAAGGCGGACAATTTACAACCACATTTACAAAAACTAATTGACCTTAAAGTTCCAGGCATAGATATTATGCATGGTGAACTTAAGATTAAAATGCTGGAGGCAGAAGCCGAATATGAAGAGGCTCAACGCATTGAGGAAGAGAATGATTTCTCTGACGCAATGGAGAGCATGGAGCGGAAGTACTGGGAAGGCATGTTAGACGCTTATACAGCAATGTATAGCCTTACATATGACATCTCATTTGCAGAAGCACAAAGGGCGGTTCAAGAATGATTAATCAAATACAGTTAGAAATATTGGAAGTTAATTATTCTATCTCACCTGGAGGTATAGATGAGTTTGAGGTATATTCATTGGATGAAAGGGACTTCTATGACCCGCCAATTTTTACATCAACAAGTCTTGCCGAAGCGGTGCAATTCTGCTACAATCTAGGAAAAGATTTTGTTGTTCGTACATTTGCACAATGGGAAGAAAGGGAGTTAGCAAATGAAGCCTGATGATAAAGATAAATTAAACAAGTGTCTAGAGATTCTGGATAGCACGGACTTAGGCCTATCTCTGGTCTGGCTCTGGACATGGTCTACAATCCAAGAACTATTAACTGGTGGAGATTGGGACCAACTTGTATCAGAGGATGAGGCATGGGATTTACTATGTGAGGCGGTAGAGGCAGGAGCAGGATTCTCTCTAGAATATGGAGCAGACCAACACCATGAAGACGTAATGCAATGGATGTTCTCTCGTGGACTAATTGCTGACTTTGAAGATGTCGAGGACTTAACAGAAGAGGATGAGGACGAAGATGGAACTGACTAAAGAATTAATTAATAATGAGTTGAGCAAGGCCCAGGATCTCCTGTGGTCTGGCTCTCTTCATGATATTGACGCAGCTAACAACATCATTACTGGATTAATTAATGATCTGCAGCTGCGGGCAAAAAAATAAATAGGGGCCAAAAAAGCCTTTTACGATCACAACTTAATATCGGCGGAAATAGGGTATTTACAAAATCGTAAATTCCTGATAAAATATAATTGTCTATAGAAAGGACAAGAAATGACAACAAAGCGAGAATATCTAGCAAGCAAGGGTATCACAGTGGGTAAGCGAGGACGTTTCTCTGGAGCAGCAAAGACTGCCCTAGCAGAGGCTGAGAAGTCAGGAATCAAGTTTACTGCTGAGAAGCCACAGCCAAAGTCAGCAAGCAAGTAATTGGGCGGGTGGGTTGAGAAGGACTTGACCCACCCTATACCAAAATGTTACAATACAACTGCATATAGGAAAGGCGGACTATGGCTAAAAAGATTAACGAAGTTAAATTAGTTGAACTAATGGCGGAAGCAACAGATAACCATTGGTTCAATCCTGAACTAGTAGCACAATTACTAATCAATTATCCTATATACACACAAGATAAGATAATGGATTTAGTTAAAGAGATAATCAAGTTACAAGCACTCCGCTATGAGCGGGAAATACAAGATGAGCAAACATCTGAAGGTTTAATTTGGGCGGCAAGACTAAATGAAACCATAGAACTCTATGAACCTTTAGAGTAACTTGTAATACATAGATCCAATTGTAGGACATGTTAGACAAATTTGGCAGACATTGCCAGAAATGTCTAATGTGTCCTTTTTTCATTTTGATCTAAGGGCAAAAATGCCCCTTTACGAAGAAGCTATAAAAATCCCAGAATTTTGATCAAATTTAGATCAGAATAAATGAAAATTAATCTAAATATACATAAAATAGAATGATTTATCATCTTTTTAGATCAAAATTAATCTAAATATAGATCTAATTGTGGGCAAATTTTCTCCTTTACGACATGTTTACAAAATTCCCAGAATATGGTAGGTATTGACAAAATGGTTCAAATATGTTAAATGTGGGGGGAAATGGAGCATTATGGGTTAAAATGGGGAATCGCTCAGACAGTTTCAGGCGGTATCGTGACTGGGAAAC
>OGVZ01000078.1_pt1 | contig 13874 bp, 13 predicted proteins | sample 1575881 | NCBI WGS metagenome assembly OGVZ01 (sample SAMN07581520, study PRJEB24739) | freshwater metagenome | place: Singapore | collected 2015-01
GGTCTGGGTGCGAACACCCATCTGCTCAACCAGAACCATCGAATCACGATGGCCCATCAAGCAGATACGGTCAGCACCGCTGTTACCAGCGCCGAAGTCGGCATTGCTGGTCACAAACACGGGGATGCCGTACAGGTTGCCGATCTCACCATTGCGGATGGCGTTTCCGTCACCCACAAAAGCCTGCTCGGTGTAGCGAGCCAAGCCCATCAGGGTGTTGCGGCTCGACGGGGGGATGATGAAGAAACGACCATCCATCGGCACATCGTTGTCGTCCAGACGCTGAATGGTGCGGCGAATAGCAGCATCAGTCAGGGCGGCGGCGTTGGAAGTGGTTGAGTTGTAAGCAGTCGTGCCATCAGAGCCAATGTAGGCTTTCGTGGACGAGTTGCTGGTGGCGTAATCGTTAGTGCCAACGGTAGCACCGTTGAAAGAACGACCCAATTGCACCAAATCAACATCAATCTGCTTTGCCAATGCGTAACCAGCGTCTTCCGTGTAGAAAGAACGCAGGCTGGTCAGGGCTTGCACTTCAACGATGTCTTCGATCAGGCGGCTGTATTCGTAGTGCTTGTCAATAGAGACAGACACTTCGGTTTCAGTTGCAACAATCAAAGTCACTGCGTTGGTGGCAGTCTTGGCGTTGGCGCTACCACGGGTGGGAGCAGGAATGTGAACGGTGTCACCCTTTTTGCCCTTGAAGTTCATGCGCTTGACGAGGTTCGCCATCACAAGGTTCTTCTTATAGGCGGCAACAATCTCATCACTCCAAATCTCAGGAATGAAAGTTGCTGCGGTAGTGGTCGTTACACTGTTTGCTGGGGAAAAAGCTGTTGCCATGATTCAATCTCCAAAAAAAGTTACTTCACACGACCCTCTTGGTAAGCCTGCATGATCTCATCTGAGAGTGCCTCATACCTTCCAGGGTCAGTCATCTTCAGCCGAATAAGGTCGGCCCGTCGGTAAACTCGCTTTGTAGACTCTCCAGTACCACCACTGTCAACTCCAACAGCCTTTAGGTTCTGCTTCCTGAGTTGCTCTCCAGCATTCTCAGTCTGCTTTGCCTTCACGCCACGAAGCTGCTTATAGGTGGAAAGCAGTTCATTAGCCGCCTCAAAGTCATACTCAGCATCAGCTCTGGCAAACAAGGCAAGGCGCACTGAAGAGCCTTTAACCCAATCTGCAAAGCCTTGGTCTTTCACAATCTCGCCCATGTCTGGGTGAACTTGCGATAACCTTTGCTGAGTCTGCATCTTCCTGAACTCGGAAGCCGCTTGACGGGCCGCCAATACATCAGGATGCTTCTCAACAGTCTTCTGAACAGCCTTCTGAGGATTTTCAAAGAAATCTACTTCAGGCTCTTCCTCTTTAACCATTTGTTGCTTGACACCGAGGTTCTGTTTGATGAGTTCATCAGCAAGTTTGCGAACTTCGCCAACCTCTTGAGCCTGCTTACCAATCAACTTTTCAGCCTCTTGGTGCATCCTTACGATGTCTTCTAGGGACTTACCCCGATATTTCTCGGGAATCTCTGAAGTTGCTGGCTCAACAGACTTTTCTAGGGTCTGTTCCTCAATCTTGATTTCCTCACCCAACTTCTCGTCTTCATTGTCAACTAGCATGGTTTTTTCCTTTTCCTGCCGTTACGGTTCTAGGAGATATGAACTCGACAACACCTTGTTTATGAGTTCGCTTTTTGCTCTGCAGCCAACTTTTCACGATGTATGCGGTCAAACTTGTTAGCCGCACCTGGGAAACTCCCAGACCACCCTTCCAACTTGATTGCTGGAGCACTTAGTTTGCGTACTGCGGAGTTACCGCAGGCATTACACTGGACATCGACTGTCTCATAACCAGTCAGTTTCTCAGTGACATGGTGGCATTCACCACACACAAATTCATACATTCTTTTCATTCAGTTCCTCATAAGCTCGTTCGCTGACCTCTTTCAAGGTTTTCAGCCAAGTCAAGATAGACAATTCGCCTTTCTTGTACATGAGGTCTTTCTCATCCTGAACTACGGATATATTATTCAAAGCGTTTACCATGTTGTCAATATCCTCAAGTAAATCCTTCCATCCTTGAGTCGCCATCATGGAAAAACGATCTTCGTAATACTTTTGTAGTTCAGGGGTCATTTTTCTTCCGTTTAGGGCTTAACAGGCCATTCAACAGACCAAGGAAAACCAGCTTGGGTCGGCACATCACGCAATGCTTGTCGGTATGTAGCCCATGCTTGTTTATCAGCAGTGCTGTCAGACAGTTGCGTCCAATCGCTGTCTTTTAGGCGTTGGTCACGGTCATTACGCACAGATTTGGCTTGCTCTGCGTCTTTTTGAGCCTTGTATTCTGATTCTTGCTCTGCCGCAGTCTTAGCGGGTTGGTCAGCAGTAGCAGGGCGATCAGTAAAGATCGGGCCGAGCACATACTTGGTGTACCACTTGCCATCAATCTGCTCAACGCCTTGACGCTGGCTGTATTGGTAGACAGTGCCACCAGTAGCCTGTGGGCCTTCAAAAACAACATCAGCACCCAAAGAATTTAAGATTTCTTCGGTTGTTTCTGCCCATGTCGGGCCACCATTGGCTTTGATGTAAGAACGAAACTCGCTCTCAAACATCACTTGCCCGTCTTGTGTTCTGATTTCCATGATGCTTCCTTACGCTATCGCCAAGAAAATGAATGTCCCACCGTTGGCATTTATTGCCGCAGGTGCTGTGCTACTGATTTCAAAACCAGCAGAGTATGTGTCTACATAGTCGGTGTTGGTAACTTCTGCGGCTGTGTCATTCAATAGCAGATATGGGTCGTTACCCGCAACAATACCCCTAGCAGAGTCCCACACATACCAATCACCTGTGCTATCGGTGCGCTTGATAAGGACAAACCTTGCGCCGCCTGTAAACCCGCAGTCAATCTGCTTGGTAGTACCAGAGCCTGTGTATGAACCGACCTTGCTTACACCAGAACATGAAGCAAACAAGTAGGCGACAAATGTGTATCCGTTTCCATTAGTCCCAGCGATTGATCCGAGCGTAAATACTGATGATGTTGGAGTTGTGTTATTCCAATAACCACTGTTTGTTGCTGGCGCAATCGTACTGTTTAGTGCCATCGCTTTTGTATTGCCAACATCTTTGTGATAAACCAGCCAACTTGCAACATCATTCCTGATTTTTACAATCATCATTTCTGGAACAACGCCCAAGTTATGAGATTGCGTTGCTCCTGATGTTCCGTTCCCTGTGTAGCAGACCACATCCATGAAGGAAGGGGCACGCTGAAACATCCAATCAATATATGTTCTACTGCTGTCGTTAACCCAACCGCTTGCACTTGTTCCAAGCGTAATTGCAGTATTTGAAGCAAAGGAAGTCAAAGAAGTGGAATCTGTTGCTTCTGCCGTGGTATCAGTTGAATTTAAGGCTATTGTTGCTCCACGCAAACGGTCAAAAAAGAACTGACCAATTGTGGCGGTTCCTCTGTTTCCGTTAATAGATAAATCAACAGGAAATCCAGCAGTGACTGTTTGTGTCGCCCCACTTCCAGTGTAAGTAACTGGACTAAACACACTCGCCCCACTCGTAGGCGTTTTCATCGGCCCACGGCGAATGGCGATGTAGATGTTTGTTGCCGAAAAACTACTTGGCGTAAAACCAGTAGCGTCAATCTGTAAGTAGTTTGCTGAACTTTCTGCTACAGAAGAGTTGGCGTAAAGCCAATTTTGCGTGGTAATTGCCATACCACGCATATTGTCAACGATATACCAAGTTCCAGCAGTTGATGTACCCTCTTTGATAAGAATCCATTGAGGCTCCCATCCAAGTTCAACTCTTGATGTTGAGCAACTACCACACGAAATCACATTGTCTGTTCCAGTCAGACCAAAGCCACCAGCGTTGTGAGCGAATAAGTAGGCGACATAGGTAAGACCATTGGCGTTGACATTACCAGCAGTTCCAAGAGTGAACTCTGTAGATGTTGGGGCGGTGTCGTTCCACCTAGTGCTGTCAGTAAGTTCCGCAGAAGTACTGTTTAGCAATATATATTTTGTTGCACCCAAAGATCGGTGGTAGACATTCCAGTTGCCAGAGGCATCCGTAACTTTGACAAAAATACTTCCAGGTACGCTTCCAAGGTTATGCGCTACTGTTCGACCAGCAACACCATTTCCCGTGTAAGTCACAACATCAAAGAACTTAGCCTGTTTCCGAAAAGTCCATGAGGCGTAGGTACTCGTATTAGTGTTGTAATCAGCATCAGCGCCAATAGTAAAACCAGTTGTTCCAAATGCAGTTAATCCAGTAGATTCTGTAACTTCTGCATTTGTGCTATTAGACGCCAGTGATTTTGTAGTTCCTCTGGCAGTATCTGTAAATCGATGACCTGTCGCATCGCTTCTACCTTTAATCCAAACAAGACCACCATAAGTTGTTGTATCAATGTTATTAGTTATAGTTTGAGATGAGCCAGTTCCAGTGTACAGGTATGTGCTGAACACATCCTCAATGTAGTTGGCAGGGCCACCGCTTTTGGCAAACTCACCAAAGCCTTGTGAAGATGCAGAGCCTTTTGTTTCAACTACGGGCATACTAATCTCACTTGAATTGAGTTTGGCTGGCAAGAACGGTGAATGCGGCACTGCCTGTCTTGATGATCGTATAAACATACGCATCAATTCCACTGGCGTTACCCGCTGCCCATGCTGTTCCACCCTGATATTTCGGGGTTACAGATGAACCATCAATTTGCACTGCGCTGTTGTAGTAAGCCGTTGCGCCTTGAGTCACCAAAAACGCCACAGTCAAAGACTGACCCGTTGACATTAGCGTGTTCAGGCTTGTGCCACTTGAGCCTCGGAAATTAACAGTCCAGTTGGCAGATGCGTTGCTGGTGTAATACAGAACCGATTGAGTGGTCACATCGTAATTGATCGTGCCAGTTGCCGCAGTAGCAGATACTGTACAAACTTCAGCAGCATCAGACAGAATTGCACCAAGTACGCTAGATGAACCTGTAAGTGTTTGTGTAGCAGTGAATGTATTTGCCGCATTTGTTGCAGGAATATTTGCCGCAGAAAGAGAAGTTGCTCCTGTACCACCAGAACCAATAGGCAAAGGCTGCGCCAAAGTAACTACTTGATTTGTTGCAACAGTAACAGCAGTCGTTGTTCCATTGCTTTGCAAAGTCAACACACCGTTGCTTGCTACTCCATTGCTGTTTAGGGTGATTTGAGCCATGATCTACTTTCCTTTATGGCGTTCCGTTAGAAACAATGTTTGTTGCAGATGTGATTATTCCAGTGGAGTCCATTGAAGCAATTGTAGTTCCATTGTATTTAAACAGCAACTTAGTTCCACTTTGAACAATTGAAAAGTTCGTGGTTTCAACCGAACCCGCCGAACCAGTCGTATTCTGATTCAAAGTAGGAATGTCTGCCGCAACAATAGCCCTGAATGTAGGCGCTCCAGATGCTCCATTAGGGGCTGCCAAGACATAGTTGGCAGTCTTAGAGGCATAAGGATTCTGTGTATCGCCATAGCCACTAGCCAAGCTAATAGCAGGCGTTGTGCCACCACTAGAAGAAACAGGAGATGTTCCAGTTACGCTTGTAACTGTGCCATTACCCTTGTTATTGAAAGTCGTCCAATCAGTAGAGGTCAAATAACCACTAACAGTAGAACTTGCCGCAGGCATACTGATGACTGGGGTTGTGCCACCACTAGATGCAACTGGAGAAGTTGCCGTTACTGATGTCACACCAGTGTTTGCAAGAGTGATAGAACCAGCGCCATTAGTGACACTGATTCCAGTTCCAGCAGTCAGATTTGCCTTTTCCCACAAAGATGTGGTGGCGTTATAGATGATGGTTTGACCATTGCTTGGAGATTGGGCTGAGACATTATGAATCTCATCCAATTCATAGCCATTTTGAACCTTGACAAACAATTTGCCTTGTGTCGAATGTGCGTGTTCAACAACAGCAACATAGACCAAATGGGTTGGAGCATAAGGCTTAGTAGCCGTTAATGTTCCAGCAGTTGTGCCACTTAAATAGAGTTGAGCGCCATCTGTATAGGCTGATGTATCAATGTTTGTAACTAGTCCAATGACAGTAACATAGCCATTTGAATTGTTTGCTAAATCATCAGATATCAATCCTAAAGTCTGTGCAGATGCTGCATCAGAAGAAGCAAGTGCCTTAGAAACAGTTGGAATCTGTCCCGTTGCTCCAGAAATGTAGACTGCTGTACCTTTTGTAAGCGTTGCGCCAGTTGTATTACGAACTTGAACAATTACATTTGTCGATGAACCAGCAACAGCAACAGAAAGATCAGCAACTCCAGATGCTGTGCTAACCGTAACGCTTCCATCTGTTGATGTGATTGAGCCAATTGCATTTACATCTGTATATGTAAGAGTCACGGCCCCTGTTTTGCTGTTTACAGATGTAACAAGGTTAGTTTGGTCAATCTTTTGCCAAACAGTTCCATTAAATATTGCCCAGTCACCAGCAACCCAGTCTGTAATGCCATTCAGATTGGTTGAGCCTGATGTTCCAACAACATAGTAGTAATTGGTTGTTCCAACACTAGATGTTAGGGTTGGTGTATTGGTTGATGCGTTCCATGTTCCCTGATAAGACAGACCGCCAGAGATGGCATTGATCTGATTTTGCAGAGATGTCAGCGTATCCAGCACATACTGAGATGTGCCACCGCCATTCGTGATAACTTTGATGCGTTCTGCAAGGTCTAATGGAACAACCTCACCAGCATTGATCTCACGCCCATCAGAAAGCGTAATGACCAATGAACCATCAAAGTCAATCCTTGCACCAGTAACAGACACGCCATCGTTACCATCTCGCCCAGGCGTACCAGCAGGGCCAGCAGGCCCAACAAGACCAACACCATCACGACCAGGACGACCATCTTTGCCATTTTTACCATCCTTGCCAGGAGCGCCATCTTTTAAAGAGGCAACTTTGGTAGAAATTTGACCATTCAGACCTTCAAACTTGGCAATCAAGTCTTCTTCGATCTTTCTGATGGCACGAACAACCAGTTTTGTGTGTTCAGTGAGGCTGTTGGCAGTCTGCCGAGCCTTCATTTTGGCAACATTTTGCTCAATTTGAGACATCAACTCTAGCCTGTCTTCGTAAGACAGGTCTTGAATACCGAGTTTGGATTCAAGGTCGCTGATGTTCATCACTTCAACTCCTCAACTAATTTTTTCAGGAAGTCGTCTTCCATTTTAGCCATCTTTTGGCTTTTCTCAGCCATCTGCATCTCAACAATCTTAGACTTGTTCTTGATGTCAGCTTCTTTGAGCATTAGTTCAGCAACCTTGGCCCTGCGATCAAACTCTTGTTGCGCTTGATCAGGACGACTTGGGAGGTTTTGAGTCGTTGCAGCCAATGTTTTGGCTTGTATCTCAGCGGGAAGAAGCTGAGTTTCAACCATTGTCTGACTGGCTTCTGCACGATTGCGTTCTGCCTGAGTCGCATTGACCAAGGCTTGGGCTTGCAGAGCCTGCATCTCCAGCATGGCACGCTGTTGAGCCATCTGTTGCACTTCAGGATTGGGCTGAGACATCTGATCAAGAGCAGCCATCAACTCATAGCGGTTAGACAGGCTGGAATTGTTCAAGATTCCCTTTAGAATCAATGGTAAAACAGGGGTATTCGGGCCAAGAGTCTGCAACAGAGAGATGAACTGCTGTTGTTCGTACTCACGAGCAATGATGCCCAAGGTGGCAGTCGGAATGAATGTCATGTCCACAGTGGGATAACGCTCAGGGTCAAACTGCATATAGCGGTAAGTCGCCTTCTGGATGAACGGAATCAAGAAGTCTTCTTGGAAGTTCACCAAAGTGCGCTTGTATTTCTTGATGATGGAGGCAACAGCCATGCTGATACCGCCATTTCCAGCATCACGAGAGACTTGGCTAACCATGCCCTGAGAATCCAGAGTACCAGTCGCCTGCAACAGCATCTTTTCAAACGCCTGAGCAGTCGTGATATTTCCAGAATCCGTGTTGCCAAACTTGAATGGGAACAGGATTTCGTTGGGATTTCCGTTAGTCAGGATGGCCTTGCCAGGGCGAACCTCAAACTTAGCACCACGGGGCAGTCGAGTGGCATCCATCGCCATCATCGGGCTGGTTGTCAGCGCCAAAGAGTCAAGGTGTGTGCGAACTTGGGCATCAATAGCCATTTGGCTGTTGTAAGCCTTCTCAACAGTGCCACGACCAAGCAATCGATTGGGAACAGTGTCGTCCTGATAGGCAATCACAGGACGGTCTTGCATCATGTAAGGATTCTTCTGTGCCTTGAGCAAGACAGAATCGTTTGCAATCACAACAATGGCTTCAACAAGGTCAGAATACTCGTCTTGAATGCTGTCTTCAGGGAACAAGTCAACAACTTCTGCCTCATTGTTTTCCAGTTGTTCCAGATACTCACGGGGAACAAGACCATAGTAGGTGAGCAACTTCACCTTGTCGTCTTGGTACTGAGTCAGTTCTTGGGTGGGTTCTAGCCTATCGTCTAGTGAATCCAGCCCAAGTTCCACTTTGCGATAGATACCCTTTTCCTGACCCTCAACAACCTTGTGGATAGAAACATACTTTTCGATGGCAACACCCATGCACTCATCAATTGATGCTCCATTAGGGTCAAATAGGAAGTTCTTAGGGTTGATGGGATTGATTTTGACTGCAATGCGGTCTTTCTCAATCACGCCAATTGCGGCCTGTCCTGTCTGACCAGGGATTGGTTGCGTGGCAGGGACAAACTCTTTCTCAGTGGTGACGATGATCTCGCCAATGCCAGTGCCGTAGATTTCAGCCATCAACTCAATCTGGTCGATAGACTTGCGGATTTTGTCCCGCTTGAAGTCTTCCATCAGTTGAGCCTTGATCAAGCCAACATCTAGCGGAGTGCCATTGACATCACGAACATCGTCTTGGATGTCAAAAAACTCACCCTGACCAAAGATGGCTTCCATGATCTCGGCATGGCGGGTTTCTACGGCTTGCTGGGTAGCGGGGGTGACTATACGGCTACGCTCAGACTCTCGGGTTTTGTCTTCAGCAGCCCATTCGCCTCGGAAGATACGCTCGTAACGCTCCCAAAGCGTCAAATAGTTGGTGTCTCGCCAGTCTCTCCAGCGGTCACAATGGTCAACAACAAAGCTGACTATCTCTTTGTCTGAGTCGCTAGGCTGGTCAAACTGGTTTTCTTCCATCACACCCCCGATATTATGTCGACTGGCTCCCAATCGTCTTCGTTGTCGCCTTCAAAGTAGGTTGTGACATTCATCTGATCTATGTAAGAAAGTGCATCAGGCAAGTCATCATGCACTCCCTTTGATGGGAAAAGCAATAGTTGGTCTATAAACTCGTCCCAGTCTTCCTCAGAATTTAGCACAATTCTGCCATGTTCAAACCGCCCTTGCAATGCCCAAATTATCCTGTCTGCTTTTTTCTTATTTCCATGAGTCAAATCGTGGATGTGGGCAAAACAGTTGTTTTTACGCATCATGTCTGACAAATAGGGCATTACAGCGTTTTTTAGTGCTCCACGCTCAATGCCTACTGCCAACGGCCTGTATTCCCGAATGGCAATCAGAATCTTGGTGGCAGTCTCTTGGATGTCCCAGCGTCCGTGGACAATCTCTTTGACGAACCAAACGCCATCATCCGTGACTTTGACGACTGCTATGGCAGACTCATCTAACTTGATTTTGGCGTTCGCAGCGGCTCTAGCCACTTCTTCAAAGCCAGCCAAGTCACAGGCTATGTAGTAACTGCCATATTGAGGCTCAACCCCGTATTTCAGCCATTCTTCTTTGAAAACATCGGCTCCAGCATTGTTGAAACTCGCCTTGTATTCTTGGTTGAAGGCGAATGTAGACATGGTTTTCTTGGCATTTTCGATCTCTTTTGGGTCGATCAGAGGGTTATCAGCCGTGGTGAAGTGCCAAGACTTCCATTCTGGGTCTTCCTCTTCCAAACCTAGTTTGTACATATCGTAGAACCAGTTTCTGCCCTTTGGAGTACCAATGAACAGTCCTCTGCCTTTTTTGTCTGACAGGGCGGCTCGGATGACTTGCTCCCAGGCTTCAGGCTTGATGTCAGCCACTTCGTCTAAAACCACGAATGTCAGGCTCACACCACGAAGCGTATCGGGTCTATCAGCCCCACGGACATAGATTTTGGCCCCGTTGATCAGGGTGATGTCTTGGTTATTCACATGGCTACCAGCAATGACTTCACGCCCAATCTCTAGCAACACATCCCAAATGATCTGACGAGCCTGTCCGTTGGTAGGAGCCACATACATGACTGCCGAGCCAGCAGGACAGCGTAGACCTTCAATGATTAGGCTAGTGGCGGCAAGGCGGGATTTTCCACAACGGCGACCAGCGGCTACAACTTTGAACCTTGTTTTGTCGCCAAAGACGGTTTGCTGCCAAGGAAGTAACTTGAACTGTAAATCAGCCATTCTTGTCCTCGACATCAATGATTTCAGACTCAGGCTCATCCTGTGAGCCTATGGATATGGGGTTATCCCCAATGCCTGTGATATTGATGGTCACGGCACTTCTTTGGTTCTTTTCTTTCTCAAACATACTGACGGGCAATGTTCTGTCCATCAGGAGTTTGATCATAGAGGCTTGGGCAGGGTGTTCATCATTCATAGCGATTTCAATCGCTTTGTGGACGACATTTGTGCCAGCAGAATTAAGGAGGATGTTTTTCAGGGCTTTGAGTCTTTGCCCTTCAGTGACTGGTAGTAAGTCTTGTTTCTGTTTAGACAAGTCTTTTACAGTCATCTGACCAATTGTTTTCTTAGGTCGACCACGACCTCTCTTGACGGAAACATCACTCATTCTTTTGCCCATAGAAGGAAGTTATGGAGTAGGGTAAACCCATTGACAAAAACTGTCAAGACGCTAGAATATGGATTGTTCGTTCGTGCCGAACAAAGAGTCCATTGGCAGAGGTACAGCCCTTGCTTTGCAGGGGGCACGACTGTATCTCTACCAGTGGGCTTTTTTCATGGCAATCTACACAAAGCATGGCATGGCAGCAGTCAAGCTCAGTCGCAAGAAAAAGGCGGCTAAGGCTAAGAAAACGCTAGAAAAACTGGCAATGAGTAGTTCTGTCATCAGGGATTTGATCAACCAAAAGGCATCCCAGATCGGTTATGCCATAGCCAAGAAAAGCCAGCCAAAGCCAAAGCCCAAGTTTGAGCCAACCCCTGTCTATCAGGTCGGAATGGGCAAACTCTTCTATAAGACTAGGGAATGGCGGGAACTCCGTTACAAGGTGCTCGTCAGGTTTGGTAAGAAATGCCAGTGTTGCGGGGAAACTGGTGGTTATATCCATGTCGACCATATCAAGCCAAGGTCGCTTTTCCCAGATTTAGAACTTGACGAAAACAACTTGCAAGTGCTTTGCGAGGCGTGTAACATAGGCAAATCGAACCTCGATTTGACAGATTGGCGTTAAGAGTTAAAGGGATGTCGGGTGTGGCAGTCGCACCCTCAAAGGCATGAGATATACGGATGTCCCCACTGCGAAGAGCAGGGCAATCCTCACCAGGAAGTCAGGGGACGGTGGCTAAAGAATGGTACGCATTGAGGAAGCTCAGTAATACGACCTGATCGCCACCATAGGGACTAACTCACCCTAACCGCTAAACGACACCCACCACTTTAGTCAGTGGATTCTCAAGACCATGAGAATTGCTACGACTGCCTTCTCACGCCTATACTCTTCGTCCGACCTTCTTCTTGCACTAGTATAATCAGTATGTCGTTGTTAACGATACTATTCTATTACTTCTATATCGTAATAAGAGAATCTAAAAGACGCATCACACGTCACTGTTGTCTCTGCGTTGTCACCAACATTAAATGCGATAGACCCCAAATAGCAAGGAAACATATCGCGAAATTTAACACGATATCTTGGATTGTTTTTGTTTGAATAAATTGTAAGAGCACCGTCAGTATATACGACTGGTCTTTGATTTGTTGCCAAACTTTGTGTGTATGATGATCGTGTAGTTTTTGCAAGTTCAATATATTCTTTATAGTCAGTTGGGAACGTTGCTGCACGAATCCAATCGTGCAATTCTAACCATGAACTTAAATCTTCGCTTACAAGAAATGAAATATTGTAAGTGTCATAGATTGCCTTTTCTCCTGGATGAAACAAATCAATGAATGGAGTATTTCTTACAATTTCAGTCAATGAAATTCCAGGAACGTTTGCGTTTTGACAGAAATAAGTTAGATTCGGCAAACGATCAAAGACCATTTGAAACTTTGTTGTTTGCAATAAATCAGTATTAATCTGATTTCTTGTGAGTGCTGTCATCTATGTACTTCCGTAAATCTATGATGTTTTCTTTTTCAATTAGTTCAATGATAAGGTTTGTTAATTCAATATCTTTTCGAATAAAAAATAATTTTTTATTTAATTCTTCTAATCTATCATCATAATACTTCAGCTCCTGCTCTTTCTGTTTGCGCAGGTCTCGAAGTTCAGATAAAAGAATAATCGTCGCCATAAAATTATTTAGGGAAATAAAAAAGGGTGGGTCCTTTCGAACCCACCCCAAGTCACTTGCCTTATTATTTTTATAAGTTTGGCAAATTATTACTGGTTGATGTTCAACACGCGGAACTTGCGATAGTACAAGTTTGTTCCGTTTGCTAGAGCACCAGTACCTGCACCAGTTGCAAATGGGTTTGCTACGAGACCATAACGTGTCTTGAAGCCGATCTTTGGCTGGAAAGTACCAGTATCAACTGCACGAACCATTTGCAGAGGAACGTATGGGCAGTAGAACATACCAGCATCGTATGCGTTTGTACCCTTATAACCAATCACAGCAAACTCAGATGTTGAGCCTGTTGGGAAGTATGGATCGATGTAAACTTTGATACGACCGAACATTGTACCAGCAAATGTGTTACCAGTGTCGTCAACTGTTAGGTTAACTTGACCGTTTAATGCTGATTGATAGTCCAGAATACCAGCCATTGCAAGAGCAGAAGCAACATCTGATGAACAGATCATCATGTTACCTTTTCCTCTACGAGTTGTCTTTGCAATTGTGTTAGCTTCACGTTCGATTTGGAATGCAAGACCTTTGATCTTTTCAACCATCCAACGACCGTTAGAGTCAGTGTCTAAATTGAAAGTACCTTTTGTTGTTGTACCAACTTGAGCACCTGTCTTAGCAACTGCATAAATTGTACGAACAACTTCACGGTTGATCTCTGCAAGAATTTCTGATGACAGAATGTTTGACAATTCTGTTTCAGCGTCAAGACCATGAACTGCTTTCAAGTCTTGTGCAAGTTCCATTGAGTATTCTGCTTTCAGAGCACGTGTCTTAGCAGTTACAGTTACCTTCTCGATTGAGAAAGCCATTTCTTCAAACGCTGGTGAACCTGATGTACCAAGAGTTTCAGCATCTGCTGTTGCCATTGGAGGTCCTGCAACGATTGTGTTTGCAAATACGTTATCTGTTGCTGATGTATCTGAATCAAGTGTATATGTAACAGATGTAGCAGATTCAGCACCTGAGTGACGAGTGTTAGCCTCGTTATAGAATGCTTCAGTACCACTTTGTGTACCATAACGTGTACGCATTGCGAAAATCAGACCTGTTGGTCCTGTCATTGGCTGAACGCCGCAAACATCGTATGCGATTAGGTTAGGTAATGAACGACGAACTAAAGAAATGATGATTGGGTCGAAACCAGCTACTGGACCAGTAGCAGTTGCAGAACCACTAAAACCGCCTGTACCAGCAGAGTTAGTTGGTGCTGTTTCTACCATGAAACCAG
>OGVZ01000080.1_pt1 | contig 13813 bp, 12 predicted proteins | sample 1575881 | NCBI WGS metagenome assembly OGVZ01 (sample SAMN07581520, study PRJEB24739) | freshwater metagenome | place: Singapore | collected 2015-01
CGCTCACCATCTTGCGTTGTTGTGAAACCACAAAGTTCTGCATCACAGAGATGGGCGCGCGACATGGTGGAGACATCTTGGCACTCACCAAGATTGCAGATCCTGATGTGGGAGCAGTTCTGAAAGTAGGAAATGCTCATATCGGTGAATTTGGCTCGCAGGAGAATATTGCGGCCGCAAAAGGTGAACTGATCGCAGGACTTAAATCTGGTGCAACTGCAATCTTAGGTACATACGATCGATTCACTCCTGCGATGCAGATTCCAAGTGGAGTCAAAAAGGTTACTTTTGGCGAGAGCCATGATTGCTTTAAAGACAGAACCCTCCTCAGACAGCAACGCACCACCAGGAGCTTCTTTAGGAATACCTAGTTTGTAGGTCTCACCCTTTTCAGTAGGAATACTGATACCGAGAGAAGCTGCCCTTTGACCACGTTTTGCTAGTTCTGTTTCTTGCTTAGCTATTTTCTGCATCTCTTCTGGCTTACCACCAGCTTTGACATACAGACCAGCCAAGGGATCTCCACCAATAGGTGTCCCAAGGGCACTTGGAGGTAAAGCCTGTGCTTGTGCTTGAACACCTTGAACAAATTTGGTTGGAATTTGAACTGCAAGTGTACTAAGCGTTCTCAGCGTTTCATCCCACCAACTAGGAGCTTCCTGTTTGGGTTTAGCAGCAGGAGCTTTAGAAACTTGTGCTGGAGCGGGTTTTTGTTGCTTAACGACAGGTGCGGTTGGCTGAGCTTGCTGCAGCTCCTCTTCTAGTTGTTCCTCAGTTTCGTAATACTTAACGGTGCCATCAGGGAGGATAATACGCGGCATCAGAGAGTCAGCCTATTTACAAGGGTGTTTTCAAATATTTTACGCATCTCAGACTGGGTTAGCCTTCGACCGTTCCGAACAATATTGATATCAAGGTGAACACCAGCATTTGGAGTAGCAGCTTGATCAATACCAACTCGATAAGAACGTTCATCGTGTTGATATCCCCAAACTTCACCTGGATACAGAACACGTCCAGGTTGGAGAGTTCCAAAACCTCTAGCGTGTCCAATGCTAAGAATGTCACCAGCCTTTAAACCACCATAACTTTCAAGAACACGAGCTCTTGAATAATTACCATAGTTACCAGGAGCAAAGTTAACTTCAGTGATTTGCATTTTTACTGGAGCTGCAAAAGGTACTCGCATACTCCTGGTTTTCTTGTCTTCAATCCAGAAATCAACAGCACCAGGATTATGGTTGTGACTCAAGCCACTATTTGTGTATTTAACTTGAGTCGTTCCTTTTGGTTTGCTTACAGTATCAGCAATTTTGTTTTGAAGTTCTTGTAAACGCTTAGGACTCATTGGAAGAGGTTTGTTGTTAGCACCTCTGATATCAAAGTTCTTCTTGTTGAACTGGCCTTGGAGAAACTGTTGAAGTGTTAGACCAGTATTCATTTGAGTGGCAATCTTGTAACCATCTCGAAGGTCGTTAATAGCATCAGTAGAAAACGGCTTTTGACTGTTGATTGCAGATGCAATGTTTGAAGCGCTTTGATTGCTAATCATGGGTTGGTTAGCCCAATACCACTTAAGCTTTCCACTGCTCAACAGTTTCTTATTAGCAGCTATGAAATCAGCAGGAGACAGTAGCCTCATAGCAGTTTCTACTTCACCCGTATTTGGATTACGAGTTACAGACATATAAGGATCTTGAACTGCTGTAGGACGAACACCAGGGAACGACTGACGGGGATCAACAAATAGCTCATTACTGCTCATTGTTTTGAGCATTCTGTTTTTAATAGCAGTATCCCAATAGTTTGGATTTTGAAGGTCTGCTGGAGAACCATTCAAAATGACACTACGAGCGTACCTACGAGCAAACTCCCTAGCTTCGTCTTTTTGAATTTTCAAAGCATTTGAATATTTAGCTTTAATAGCATTTTGAGCTCTACCGCCGCCTGTTACTCCTTTAAGAGCCTCTGCCAACGCTGCTTTATTGAGGCGTTCAGCTTCAGCTGCAGCACTAGCTTCCAAATCACTGATTTCAGCGGTCCATTCCTTTTGAGTGAAGTTATCTCGTGATTGGATCTTTTTGCTATTAAACCAGTTCCACTCAGAGCTACCTGGGTAGTAACGACGCAAGATGTTATCAGGTATGTCTGCCAAGGGGTTGTCCCGAAGCAGCTTCATAACTTCTTCTTGGTCCCTTACGTACTGACGAGGATCAGATGGAGTACCCTCGCCAAACGTACTCTTACGAGCCTCATTAAGATCAAAACCATAAGGAACACTAAAAGACTTACGAACTACTGCACCTGTTTCGGGGTCCTGAGTTAGGAGGTCAACTGTCCCACCATTGGTTCGAGCTTGCTCAATTTTGTTGTAAAAGCTTTGTTGGCGGTCTAAACGCTCTTCCCCTTCAAGACCAGCAAGCTCGCGGTCTAGCGTAAAACTTAAAGCATTTCCAAAAACACGCTTAGCCCTAAATTCTTTTTGCTCTGTAATGTTTTCAATTTTACTTTCAAGCTCCAAACCAGCAATCCGCTGCTGAGTAATAAGAGTTCGGATGCTTCTACCTGATTCAGGATCTGTTAAGTCAAGAAAGCTGATGTCACCTAGTCCAGGTAACTTGAAATTGAGAGCACTTTTAAGATTGCTTTCGAGGCTTTTATCAACAATGTCATTTACACCGTTATCGTCTTTATCAATCAAAAACGTTTTAGCCCAAGGTATAGCAACCTTTTCGGTCCAATCAGCGCGACTAAAACCAGCGTTAGTGTAATCAGTTTGACTTTTAAGAACAGCAGCTTGAAGGGCTTCGTTAGCTTGCTGCAAAGTGGTTGGGTTTCTACGACCTTGAGAAGCGATTGCAGACCAAACACTTGTGGCATCTGTAAGGGTTTGACGGCCCCTTTGTTCATTAACTTTCTTCTTCCAAACAAGGTGCTTTTCTGCAATACCTTCAGTTAATTTTGGAAGCGCATTGGCAAGTACAGGAGCCACAAGACCCGAGTACATCTGCACTGGGATATCTGGGTAGTTCTTTTGGTAATACCCTTGAGAGTACTCTTGTAGACGTTTAGTAATATCTGTTGGATCTTCAATTTGCTCCAACTCACCCATATTGGCGTTAATCCAATTTTGGGTATTGATTACAGTCTTTTGACCAGCAAACTCTGCTTTGCTTTTCAGCCACCCATAACGGAACCAAGGATTTGTAGAAGCAATTTGATCGGCAAGATCAGATTTACCTTTCTTACGTAGTTGTTTAGCAGCTTCCCCAATTTCAAGCGTGTCAACTTGATACTGAGCAATTTGATCAAAAAGGCGAGCAGCAGTAGCTACCTGCTTTTTAGCATCTTGTTCAACAAGAGATGTACTAAGGCCTGTAGCAGCTTCAGTAAACGATTCGATTGCTTTAACTTGCTGAGCCAGCTTTAGATCTGGTTTAAAGGTTTGAAAATCAAGAACCTCTCCACCACGTCGTTGAGGCGTTAAAGCAGGTTCAGCCGGTGCTGCAGGAGCTGCTTGCCTTTCTGGAGCTTCAAAATAGTCTCGAACTTGACGTTGAGGTTGGATACCAAAGCTGCTAGTCATTTACTTCTTTTCTCCTTCAGATGGGGCGGGAGCTGGTGCAGGTGTGGGTTCAGGGGGCTTTTCCTCTGGTTTTGGTTTGTCGTCTGGCTTATCGTCTTTCGGTGGTGGTACAACTGTTATTTGAGGCGGTTTCATATCCATATAGCTTTGAACAGCACCAAGCGTTGCTCCAGCAATGTCAAGGATGCTAAGAGTACCTGAAACACTAGGCTCTTTAGGCAGATAGGTTTCAGTTGGAATAGGCGCTAGCGGTTGAACTGGATCAGCATAAGGCCTTGGGTTGTAAAGAGCTACAGAGTTAGTTTTGTTTTGAGCGTCAATAGCCGCTGCTTCAGCTGCTGCAAGCTTGTCTCCTAAACGGAAATCCCGAGTAATCTGCCTATTACTGGCGTTTTGTAGCCATTGTTGGTGGTACGAATTACTAATCCTTTCAATAGTTCGACCCACTTGACCACTAGCTACCTTAGAAGCTGCATCAGCAATTGATTTGGTTCTAAGAGCTTCAAGTTGAATTGTTGCAGCAGCTTCCTCTTCGTAAAATTTTGCATCAAGGTCTGCAAGTTGCTTACCAAGGTTTTGAGTAGCAGCTAGCGATGTTGCAGTTTTTAGCTCAGAAGCTTGTTGAGACAATTTGGACTCATACTGCCGAAGCTGTTCAACGTAATTAGATTGCTTAAACCAGTTTTCAAGATCAACTGAAAAAGCTCTGAAATTCTGTTTATCAGTTTCAGTAGCTTTTCTAATTGCTGTTACAGTTTCAGATTCCCACTGACTCCAAGCCTGTCTAGCGGTAGCTGACTTTGAATAGGCAGTAGAAGCCAAGTTAAAACCAAGTTGCATTACAGATTGCGTACCCGGACTTAATAGGGTTGCAAAAGCGTCTGCCATTAGCCGTACTTCCTAGCAACATCAAAGTAAAGACCAGTCCACTCGAGAGCGATGAACTTAGCCTGGTCGATGCTGTCGTTCACTAGCTCCACTGTAACTTGGTCATTCTTGCTTTGAATATAAGCACGGAACTTAGCCTCTTCAAACGGTTCCTCTTCACTAATTACGATGTTGCCGTTAAGAGGGTCTCGACGGTCAAACTCGTAGGTCACCTTATCCCGATGCTTAGGAGTCACTTCAACAGTGAAGTACCTCGCATCGTTGTAGTAAATATCAAGATATCGAAGCTGCAGACGACCAGTACGATTACCAATGAAAGTGTTCTCAGTCGCTGTTCTGCTGTAAGGCATGAGCTGAGGCGGTCGATAGGTGAACGTAAACTTCTCACCAAAGACCCAAGAGCTGCTTGAAAAATCCCCAAGGCTATCGCAAACAAAACTAGTAACACCAGCCGGGACACTATTAGCCACGATCCAACGCTTCTTAGCTTCATTAGCATCTGAGGCATTTACTTTAATGACGGCAAACTGACTAACGTTAACAGTCCGATACGGCAGGTTAACTGTGGTTTTGTTGGTACCAGCGTTGTAACTAAACGTCACAGCACCAAGGTCAGTCGTAATAGAGCTCGACAACTGACGATCAAGCAGAAACAGGTCATTGCTGTCTTGAGGCGGTCTAGAGGCGTTCAGACCTTCTAGGTAGTACTCAGTAGTACCAGAATTGTTGTAACTAACAAGGCTGAACAGGGTACCCTCAACAAAGTCACACCAATAGATGCTCTTGTTGGGAAACGTCCACTTATGCCAAGCGTTCTGTCTGTTGGTCAAAGAGCCACCAGAGGCTTCCCAGAAGAACTGGTAGATATACAAAGAATCTGGATCGTCTTTACTGAGAGCAATCAGATATTGATCAGTACGGCTTACAGCAAGTGAATCAATGTTCTTTGGAATGTATTTAGGAATGGTCTCTGTAATAACTGCCGTTTGACCAAGGTTGATACCCACCGTACGGTCAGTCGTAATGAACGTATGTAGACCGGTGTAATCACCTTCTTTAACAGGGAAGATAACCTGTGGACCCACCTGCTCAGGCTTTACATAGGGCTCCATGCTGATGGAGCTAATACGGCCTACAGAGGCTGTCTCAGGGCTAAACGTAACGTTGTCACCAGAGTAAAGACGGAACTGGTTCTCATTGGAAAACAGTACCAATTCATCCTGCTGCTGAAGGGCGTAGTTCAACACAGCCACATCGTTGCTGACCGCTGTGAGATCAATAGGATCGTTATCTACAACTTGTAGAGCTGACTGTTGCCAGAAGTTGTAATAGGAACCAGCTTCACTCAGGATGACGTTTTCACCGCTTACAAACCCCAAGCGGTTCTTGAAGAACACAATGTCGTTAATCGTGTTTTCTACAAACGACGGTCCTGGTAGCTCATCAGCATCACCAGCTAACCTTTGCTCCCAACCAGGGATATCAAACGAAACGGTGCTATCGGTATAAGTCGTTCCGCTAAACGGCTGGAAGGTAAATTGTACAAGACCACTTGCGTTTCGGTAATAAATGAACGCATGAGGCATTGTGTTGTCATCAAACTGCCCGTTGGTACCCCAACCAGCAGATTCTTCCCACACACCACGTCCAAAAGTTCCGTTAGTGGTTGTGTTCTCAGCGTTGAATTTCAGGTAATAAGAACTTTGATCTGAGGAGCCATCAGGGGCTACAAGGACCGTATAGCCTTCCCAAGACGTTGAAGGCAACTCTGTGATGCTTGTAACTTGACTGGAGAAACCAGCCATCAAGGTGTTACCTCGAGCATCAGCAGCAACAATGCTTTTGAAGTATCGAGAAGAGTTTGTAAGGCCAATCAGGATTTGAGAGCCTTGAACACTGAAAGTTAATTCATTATGAATATCAGTTTGATCAAGACCATCTCCAAGAGTCAGGGTAATAGTTCCGTTGTTTGTAGCGTTAACAAGGGTTCCTGCTTCATTAACCAAAGTAAAAGTATTGGCTACACGATCAACAGTTCCAACAAAAGTATTAGTTGGAATATGGGATCCGGTAATTAGTTCTCCTGGATAAACCTTTTTAATATCAGCAGCGGTAACACTGGTAATAGTTGAACTACCAGTAGAAGTTGTACCAGTAATAGTTTCAGTAAAACTTACCAGTCGAGCAGCAATATCTTCTGAGCTGACAACGTTTGCATTACCAGCAGAGTCAGTAAGAGAAGGAGTCAAGTAATGACCATTGATAACATCACCGTTATCAAGTTCAATGTTGACCTCATACATCGTGTCGTAATCAACCAGCTTGACCCACACCTGAGCTTTGGTAGGTCTGTAGGTGCTGCTGATGTTACTGATGTTGTACCTCGTTAAAGTCTCAGTGCTGTCGTAAGCAACCTCCTTTTGGATATTGGTTACGAACACATAGTCTTGAAACGACGTAGCCCTAAACCGATCACGAGCCCTACCAGATCCACGTAGGTAGCCAAGATTGGTGGAGGTGATGTTAGTAAATGATTGCTCAACAGGAACAACAGTGGGAAGGATTCCACTAATCGGTTCAACATTAGAAACGCCAGTAACAAAGGTGTAGCTGGATTCAACAGTAAGAGTTACACCAGTTGTCGTAGCAGTTGCATTTTTGCTGAGAGTGACGCGAGAGCCAGCAGTATCAATATCAACAATTTTGGTACCAGCAGGGATACCACTACCTGTTACACCAGCTCCGACAAACAAATCTGTCATAGAGCTTACAGAAGCTACTACAGCAGACCCATTTGTTATGTTTCCTGTACGAGAAACAGTTCGGCTGTCATCAGCAACAACCAAGATGAACCGTTCAGAACTACTACGGTTGTAAACAAAGACCCAAGCTTCGTTCCATTTAATAGGAGCAGTAAGACTAAGACCCCCAGCGTTCTTCGTAAGGGTATCAATACGCTTTACAGGTACAGATCCAAGACGCTTCTTAAGACCTTCTACAAGGTCACAGTTAGCGTTTTCAAGGACTTTGGCAAAACCAGGCAGCACAAAGCTATCTGCTTGTTGGTTTACGCCTTTATTAAGAGGTCCAATGATTTGACTAAAAAGTTCTCGTGACATCAGCGGCTCAGGATATCGGGACCAAAGTTAGTAATTACACGTCCACCGTACATATCATCGGGACCACTGATGTAGTTATAGTTCTGCGCCATATCCTCAGTACGCTTTAGGGTTTGAAGAGCTTTCTCTTCGTCGTCTCTGGTGTAGGCCTCAATGCTTGAGGAGGTCACAGCACGATTTGAGAACATCCGTGCTGCACGAATAATGATGTACCTACGACCTGTTTCAGGAATACTGTCCCAATCAAGCTCCTCCACGATCTCAGCAACAAGATCACTGGTGTTACCAGTAACGGCTACACCAAGACTGGTCCTCAAATCGTATGTATTCTTAACGCGATCAAAAAGCCGCAAACCGCGAAGAACAAATCTTTGTGAAGGATACGAAAGCGGATTGAACCGCACCGCAAGAGTGTTGCTAGGAAGTTGGGATTGACCTGTAGAAGCGTCCAGAGGAATTGAGTCATACAGCATCGTGTTCCAGGACCAACCTGCTCCTTGAACTTCACGACTGACTTCATCCAACGTACGCTCAGCAAGGCTTGCGTCGCCAGTTAGAGGTGGGTTAAGGGAGTTAATAGGAGCCTCACCAATAATGGCAAGAAGCGTATTAACTGCACTGAGTTTACTCGTTGCCATTATTGCAATAAAAAGAGGGGAAACATTTGCCTCCCCTCATTGTATTGGTAATTAACTAGAAGCTAATTATCAATAAGGATTGCCATCGTGCAGGAGGCTCACAGCGCACTCAGGGCGCAGGATGCCGTGACCCACAGCGTAGCTAGCAACCATCATGGTGCTCTGAGTCATTGCTTTGTACTCAGAACCAGTCATCTGCATCGAAACGTCCTTCAGGGACACAGTACCCACAGCTTCTTTGGTGAAGCACAGGCCGAAGCAGTTAGCGATGGAGGAGGTGTTACCCTGCTCATCCTGGTAGTAATCGTAGGTACCAGCAGCAGCAGCGCCGTCAGAACCGTCCTTACCGTTGATGTAGTTAGGACGCTCACCACGGGTCACAGCAGCTTGGTTGCTCAAACCCACATAGGTTTGACCGTTGGTATAACCGTTAACGCCCAGGTGGTTGGAGGTCAGAAGACGGAAACCAGCCACAGAAGCAACACGGTTACCACCAATAGTTCCGTTAGATCCGTTACCACCGTTCCAATCAGTGTTGATGGCACGGTCGCTGTTCAGAACGTCGTAGTAAGCACCAGGGGTCAGAACAACCACACGGCCTTCCTTAGGAGCGTCCTTCTCATCAAGAGCCTGGCAAGCTTTGAACAGGTTCTCAACAATCAGATCGCCACGAGCGTTACGGTCAGCAGCACCGTTCAGATCAATACCAGTGATGGAAGTACCACCAGGCATCGAGTTCAGAACAAACAGACGCTCACCCACAGTGAATTGAGCGTTAGAACCGGTACCGATAGCACCCAGGGGGTTGATACCGAAGGTGGCTGCACCGTTGGTAGGAGCAGTGGTGATAACACCATAAGCACCAGAGGTCTCGCCATACACCACTTCACCCACTGCCCAGTAAGCCAGTTCAGCGGTTTGGAAGTTAGCGCTCAGGGTGACGACACCAGAGGTAGCCGAAGAGTAGGTACCACCGTTCAGCTGGAAGCGCTTGGAATCCCAGTCCTTAACGCGACCATCAGACTCAGTAGCAGCCAGGATGGTACGAGCAAGGCGTTGATCATAAGCACGAGCCAGGGCACGGCCAAGCTCAGTCGAATAGATCGAACGCACGTCCCAATGAAGTTTTGCTTCATCAAGGTCGTAGATGCTTGCATCAGCGATGAGCAGGTCATCAATGGTGATGATCTTTTCACCGATCATGCCTTTGTTACCTTGGCCGGTGATAAAGTCACCAGGACGGTGGTAGCGGCTGGAGAAACGACCCGTGATCGGGAAGCTTGCAGATTTGCCCGAAGAGATCGAGCGCTTCATGGTCAGATCTTTGAAGATCGTCTCACGGTTAAACGTGGTCAGAACTTCGCCAGAGAAGATCTTGAGGAAATTAGCGTTTTCCTTTTCGTAGTTACCGGAGGCGGAACCAGCGTTATATTGAACGCCATTAAGTCCACCCAACCGGCTAAGAGATGCAAAGTCAGGCATCGTTAGTTAGTAGGTAGGAATGTTTAACGCGCTCGCTTTCACTGTTGTTATCGCCTCAGCGGCAACAATGTTTACGTTCGCTACGTAAATATTAACCCCTAGGACCAAGAACGTCGCTACGAAGCAACTTATCTTGTACGTCTTGGGTATATGCAGGGTCCTGCAGATAGCGAGGATCGTTCATGGCAGCCATTACTTCTTGGCTTGAACGGAATACATCACTGCTATTACCAGAGAGTTTCCCACCAATCAGATCAGGCTCGTACCCTGAGTTCTCTTTAAACGCAAAGTAAAGCGATTGAAGAGCGTTGCGAGCTCGGTAGTAGTCACCGCTATTTACTTCGCGGTTATACGCCTCAAGCTCACCAGCGTCGAGGTTTTCTCGAGCCCAAGACTGCATGGAGTTAAAGGACTCTTGACCACCAATACTTTCCATAATGGTGGCCTCTTCTTCTTGAGACAGAACAACAGGTTCTTGGTCCTGCTCTTCTACGTCATTAGAAGAATCAACTTCACCCTGCTCAGCACGGCTACCAAGTTTCTTCTCAAGTTCTTGATAAGCCTTAAGAAGGTCATCAGGGCTCCTGAACTTGCCACCAATCAATTCTTCTTGAGCTTGCCGCTGTTCAGCGAGTTCAGCTTCTTGAAGAGCTTCAATGTCTTGCTGGTTGTAAGGACCAGTTTGTTCAGACAAGAAATTATCAGCGATAACTTCCATGACGATCAACCAATGCGAACGGTCAGATCAGGATAGATCCAAACAGGACGTTTTGCTTTGGCTGCTGCTACGTACTGCTCATAAACCTCAGGCTTCTTAGCCTTCAGTTCTTCAATGAGCATATCCATTTTGGACTTAGGTGCTTCCTTTACGGGAGCTTCTTTAACTTCAGAAACCGGCTGCTCCAGCAGCGACTTCTTGACCGGCCCGGATTGAGTCATTTTCGGCTTTAACTAGTGCGGCTTGTTTAGCAGGATCGTTATTAGGATCTTGCATAGCCATTTGTTGCTGCATCATCATAGCTTGCTGTTGTTCTTCTGCCATGAGATCTTCGTCGCTCTTGATGAGTTTGTACGTATCAAGGCCATCAGAAGCAGCGAGGCGAGTAATAAGCTCTCGACTATTAACGAACCGTGCCAAAGTCTCTGGACCAAGAGTACCGGCGATGGTTTGTAGGAACTCAATAAGCTTCGCTTTGTCGTTACCTCGACCGAGGGCGTCAAGACCAGTGGTGATTTGAGGTTTAACAATGTTCTTAGGAAGCTTCGGAAGGCGACCCTGACGTTCCATAAGAGCCATCTTCCGGTTGACCAGCGGGAGTTGAAGCTCAACGCTGAGGATGGAGTATATGCCGCCCAGTCCTGCTTCCAGTTCCTGTGCAACCATTCGTATCTCTTCTGCTGTCACCCGGTCACGACCGCTAGTACCAGCTTGAATAGCACTGTTAAGCAGGAACGCAAAGCTCAGCCGCTGTTCGATTCGTGCAATGGTGTTGAGAGCAACCGTGAGATCTGCTTGCTTCTGCATTTGCAGAGGAGCCACATCATTTGGGTTGCCTGCCACAATTGATCCATTGGCAGCCCGAGCAAGAGCGTCAGGGCGTGTCGTACCGTTTGGATTGCAAAGGAAGATGATCTTGGCTGCTGCTGCAGATCCTTCAACGATGGCTTTGCTGAGGTACTCAAGGCTCTTCAGGTCTCCTAGAAGCTCTTCGCAGTAGCCACGTCCATAAGCTTCATGAGCCACACGGAACATCCGAAGAGGAATCCAAGGGCTCTTTTCAATAGGAACAGAACCAGACTTACCAACTTGCTTTCCGTAAGCTTCTTGATACCAGTTGCAACGATCCTTTTTGTATTCCCATTTGACGTGGGTGTAGAGAAACACCGTCTTATCTACAAACCCACCTTCAGTGCTTTTAGGTGCAATACCTTGTGGAAGAACATCTGGGTTAACTTCTTCCCGGACAACAACCTCGAGGATATTACCTTCAGGATCACGATTAAGTACAAACGATTTGAGTGGATATACCCTGGTACCATTCTCAGAAACGTAAAGCAGTGCGTTGCCACCGATGATAAGGTGCTTCAGCGCTTCAAACAGTGCAGTGCGATCACCTGACTCTTCAATGTCCCGCATGACGGAACGTTCCATCAGGGACAGTTGCTGATCAAACTGCGACTGAAGTTCTTTGTAGTTATCCAGTTCCTGCTTCAGCTTCATGTCGTCTACAGAGAGACGGAAGAAAGCTTGGTTAGGAGGCAGCAAAGCGATCAGCAGTTTGCTAGCCAGGTTATTGACACCACGAGCACCAAGACCTTGGTAGGTGGTAGCAATCTTGGTGTAGATGTTTTTGCCAGTGCTACGGTCGTTATCGGTAATAAGAGTCGGCAGAGTGTACTTACTGCACTCAATAGCACGATCAAGGTAAATAGACTTTTCCGGCTCTAGTGCCGAATAACGAGCCGCAGCATTAGACATTCAAACCACCAGTTAAAGTTTCTGTTCCGATGCCAAGGCCACTACTTGCCCCAGTAAGCGGAGATTGTATCTCCAAATTAGTACGCATGGCTGCTGGTGTACCAACACGACGCCGGGCTTGCTGACCAAGATTGGATGCTTTTTGTTGCTGTTGAATAGCTGCCTGCAGTTGGCTTTGTTGAATAGCTAAAGCAGAGGCACTTCTTTGTTGAGCAACTTGCTGCATTGCCGACTGCTGAGCCATCTGTGCAGACCTAGCAGCTTGAGCAGTTTGTTCTCGACTTTGCTCAATTTGTGCTTGAAACTCCTGTGCTCTTTGGGCTGCGTCAGCTTGCATTTGCTTGACTTGAGCAGACGCTGCTTCACGAGCTTGAGTTGCAGCCCTACGAGAAGCATCTGCTTGTTGACGAGCAGCTGAAGATGCTTGATAACCTGAATAAGCAGTTGCAGCTGCTGTTGCAGCGATTGCTAAAGGAACCCAAAAAGCCATTTGTACTACCGGTTAGTTGTACTTTGTCTCCTCTTGGAGGCTGTACTGATCTTTTAAGTGGCGTACAACTGACACCTGACCAGCAGAAAACCAAATAAGTTTCTCTTCCATACTAAGGTTAGGGGCCTTATCTGGATAAAGCTCATCCAGGTATTTAATGATCTCTGGATCAACGTAGGGAATCATATATTCAAACCAGTTGGATTGATTTTGCCAGCGGCTGTACCACCATAACCACCAATACTGATTCGAGTAGCAACTCTCGTTTTAGCAATACCCGGTTGACCAACAGTTTGACCTGCTTGCTTTGTTCTGCCTTGCACAGTAAGACTAGATTCCCTTAACTGCTGTTGAGCTTGAGCTGTATCTAGTGAAGTTTTAATGCGCTCTCTTGCGGCGGTTGCTGCTGATACCTTTTTAGAAATATCTGCTTGCTTTAAAGCTTCTGCTAAAGCAGCATCTTGCTGAGCTTTAAGTTCTGCTTGCTCTTTTAATTGAATATCAAGAGCAACTCGTTGTTCAGCAACAGCTGCTTCTGCTCTACGAGATTCTTCTTCGTATAAAGCTCGTGCTTGATCTATTTCGCGTTGAGCTTCTGTGTTTCGATTTCGTTCACCCTGACCAGACCAGTCACCACTCCAAAATTGACCCCAAGTAATAGAAAGCTCAACACCAGAAAACTCTGACGCAAAAGGATCTACGTAAAAACTGGGATCTACAAATTTGGAGTCGTGACAAAACATAGCAACCCTTCAGCCGTATCTCAAGCGCAGCTCGGTAGATCGGAGTTACTCATCTCGAAAAACGCTGGCATACGAGCTCTTTGCGTCTCAATGAGACCTTCGGCTTTACCTGCGTACATCAAGCTGTCACTTTGATCCAACCAGAACTGCCTGTTCAGGTATTTCTCAGATGAATTACCCAGAGGCTGCATCACCCAAGCAATTGTTGCTTTCCTAAGGCGATCCAAACTAGGAGACACAGTGAGACCAAGTTCACGACACACCAAACTATTTGTGGCGACGTGGACTTGTTCATCACGGCTAATGTCTGCACTTACTGTTCGGAGACCAGCATCACCGTTAAAGCGAAAGAATGGCAGTAGTACGAAGAAAATCGCACGTTCGGCAA
>OGVZ01000081.1_pt1 | contig 13599 bp, 7 predicted proteins | sample 1575881 | NCBI WGS metagenome assembly OGVZ01 (sample SAMN07581520, study PRJEB24739) | freshwater metagenome | place: Singapore | collected 2015-01
GTCCCCAGGTCCAAGTGACCAGCGGTGACGTGTCGGTGATCTACCAGGGTGACGTGATCCTTGGCCGTCTGGCTATGGGCGCTGATTACCTGAACCCCGCTGCTGCTGTTGAGCTGTACGTGGGTGCTACCGCTCCTAGCGGTTTCTGATCTTAATTAATGATCAATACGGGGGATCCTTCGGGGTCCCCTTTTTTTTATTCTTTTGTGATAAGAGATGCCCTTTCCTACTTATGCTGTGTCCACCGAACTGGATGCTGTAAATCAAATACTTAGCTCAGTGGGACAGGCTCCTGTCACCACACTAGATCTTCAGAATCCTGAGGTATCTATTGTATTGAATACGCTTCGGGAAATCAATCGTCAAGTTCAAGCTGAAGGTTGGATCTTCAACACTGAACGGGATTATGAAATGATTCCTGATTCTACAACTAATGAAATCCAGTATCCGTACAACGTTCTACAGATGGATGCAAATGTAGAGCAACATAAAAACGATTACGATCTGGTACGTCGTAATGGTAAGTTGTATGATCGACTTCACCACACCTATGAGTTTACCGAGAATGTTCATGTCGATCTAACTTGGTACTTTGACTTTACTGATGTACCACCTCCGGTACAAGCTTACATCGTTGCACGTGCTGCTCGCATGTGTGCTACCAAACTAATTGGTGATCAAGAAATCAACAAACTACTTGCTGAACAGGAAGTGTACACCAGAGCAGCTGCTTTGGAATACGAATGTAATCAAGGTGATTATTCAATGTTTGGTTTCAAAGATGGTCACAACTATTACACAAGCTATCAACCTTACCAAGCTTTGATGCGATGAGTACAATTTCCCAGAGAATCCCAAACCTGTTTCTTGGTATCTCTCAACAGCCTGATAGCAGGAAGTTTCCTGGACAAGTCCGAGATGCTGTGAATACACTACCTGACTTTGCGTTGGGTATGTTGAAGCGTCCTGGTGGTGAATACATTGAGTCGTTGACAAACGCTACCACCACTGGTCGTTGGTTTTCGATTCTTAGGGATCAAGATGAGAAGTACATTGCTCAATACGCAAACAATGTATTCCGTGTTTGGAGTTTGACTGATGGTTCCCCCCGTGCAGTAAACATGGGGAGTAACACAGGTGTACCTGGTACGTGTGTTATTGCTGATGTAAAAACTACATTGGCTAACTACAACACTGCAGTTGCTACCAGAAAGACCAGGCTGACTGAACTTAATAATGCTCAGTCTACTTACGCTGAAACTCTTGCTGGTCAAAACCCTACCACAGAAGAACTGTTTAGTGTAAAGTATAACTACACTCCTCCTGCTACTCCTAACACTGTCTATGATGTTTACCTGTATTCAGGTATCATTAAAAATGCTGCAGGTGTCTACACAGTTAAGAACGCTGACACAGTGGTGTCTATAAGCGCCTCCTTGCCCGCTGGATATACGCTTGGGACTGAACGTACCGACGAGCACCCAAGGCTTGCTGCAGACGGTTACAGGGTCTTTACAGCGATCCATGAAGTAGCTGCTACTCATAATGCCGGTCAACTGTCTGCAGCTCTTGCTGCTATGAATACAGCACAGACCAACTATAACAACGCAGTCGCTGACGAAGCTACCAAGCTAGGATTGTACAATACTGAAATAGCTGATTGTGCTATTACTACAGTCCCTGCTAATGCTTACCTGAAGGATGCTAATCCTGAAGATATTGAAGTACTGACTCTTAATGACTACACGTTTATCTTGAACAAAGGTAAGACGGTAGCCATGGATGCAACTACTACAGCTGCACTGCCTCACCAAGCCTTTGTTGTTCTGTCGATTGTAGGTACTGGTCATTACCAAATCAAACTTGATGGTACAGTTCGCGGTTCTTACAATGCAGGTTCTGGTGGTGATGTAGATCAAATCCTTACTGACCTTGTTGGTGATATTCACAACCAAACCTTTGGTGGTAAGACTTACACCGCTGTTCGTGTTGGTGCTGGTATCTACATTAGTTGTACGGCTGCCTTCTCCATTGAAGCTGTTGGTGGTCCTTCACAGGATGCCATGTATGCTTTTCAGGATACCGTAGCCACAGTTTCTGCGCTTCCTAACCAAGCTAAAGATGGCTATCTTGTAAAGGTTGTCAACTCTGGTGATGTAGAGATTGATGATATGTGGCTACAGTTTAATGCTTCTTCAGGTGCAACCTACGGTGTTGGTACTTGGGAAGAGACTGTTGGTCCTGGTATCACTTATAAGCTAGACCCGCTTACCATGCCACACCAGTTGGTACGGCAAACTGATGGTTCCTTTACTTACGGTCCAGTTACTTGGGATGATCGACTTATTGGTGATCTCACTACTAACCCTAACCCTAGCTTTGTTGGATCACAAATCAGACACATGTTCCTTTATAGGAATAGGTTTGGGTTCCTATCCAATGAAACTGTAACGATGAGTAGAGCAGGTGACCTGTTCAACTTCTTTAACACTACAGCTCTTACTGCTACTGATGACGATCCAATTGATATTTCGGCATCTACTGCTAAGCCCGTTACTCTACATTATGTACGACCTACTGCTGTTGGTTTGATTCTGTTTGGTGATACTGAGCAATTCCTGCTTAGTACTGACTCTGATATTCTGAGTCCTAAAACAGCTAAGATCAACACCATGTCATCGTATGAATGTGATCCGACGGTTGAAGCTGTTTCTACTGGTATCTCTACTAACTTTATTGCTAAGACACCTCTTTACACTAAAGTCTTTAATCTAGGTGAGGTAAGTAATGATAGACCACCTCTGGCAGAAGAACTCACGTATAATATTCCTGAGTTGATTCCAAGTACAATCGATCACTTTATCTCTTCGGCTGCTGCATCTATTCTGTCGTTGGGAACGATTGGAAGTAATACGGTTTATCAATATAGATTCCTGCAACTATCTGAACAACGTGTACAGTCTTGGTACAAATGGACCTTAACTGGTACACTGCTAGATCAATTCTTTGATCAAAGTACCTATTATGCTGTAATTGCTAACGGTACAAAGGTAGACATTCAATCCTACAATCTTCGTCAATCTAGTGATGAAGGGTTCTTGACTCTTCCTACTGGAGAAAAGACTGATGTGTTCTTGGATTATTGGTCTATCAATCCTTACCGTACTTACAACTCAGGTACTGATACTACCCGTGTGTTTCTACCTTATGAAATGGTAACTGGTAAGACCTTTGTTGTGGTTGCCCTGGGTGGCTACATTGGAGGCAGTAACGTTACTTCTAGTCAATCCGTTGGTGCTGTTCTATCGCCAACAGTAGCAGGTTCATCGGGTGCTTACTACGCAGATATTGATGGGGACTATCGTGGACGGGATTTGATTATTGGATTCCAATATGAAATGTCCTTAGAACTTCCTACGTTCTACATTACTAAGAAGGAAGGAAATTATGTCAGCAGTGATCAAACTGCTGATCTTGTCCTACATCGTATTAACGTAGCCACAGGTCTTAGCGGACCAGTGACTTATGAGATTGATTTGACAGGTATTCCTACTTGGGAGAATGTAGTTTCGACTACGCTACCTAACACTTATGTACTGAATAACGTTAACCTTTCTGCAGGTTCTGTTCACATTGTTCCTATTTATCAACGTAACAAGAACACCTCTATTAGAATCATTGGTGATAGTCCTTTCCCAGTGAGTCTGCTTGATCTGACGTGGGAAGGTAAATACAGCAACCGTTTCTATCGAGGAGGTTAACCTTGACTAATTCCACCCCAGGGTTCAGCGTCAGACCTGCAACCTTAGAAGATGTACCTTTAATAGCAACAAACTTATTAAAGGAAGGGATTGAAGACTTTAATAGGGCTGGTATGAATCCAGTCCTGTGTATGGCTTATGATACTTTAGAAAGCAAGACCTTTCTTTTAATTAGTCCCGATAACAAACCTGCTGCTCTATTTGGTGTTTATGACAATGGGTGTATATGGATGAACATGACTTATGAAGTCCGTAGACACCCTAAGTCATTTATTATTTGGGCACGGGAGTTTGTTAAGACCTTGGGACCAATGCTTTGGAACAGAGTAGATATTCAGAACAATAATCTAAGAAAGTTCTTGAGGCTTATTGGTTTCAAGGTAATTAACGTCGTACTGTGCGACACAAAGAACATCTATTATGTGGAATTTGCTAAGGTAAATTATGGCCCTTGGAACTACTACTACTGATCCTACTCCAAAGTTTAATAAGGAGAAATTTGGATGGGGCGCAGCTGTTGGCGGCGCAACAGGCTTGCTAGGCATCGGCCTAGATATGTGGAAGGCAGATGCTGCTTACAACGCTTCTATCCGAGAATGGAAGCAACAAGCTGACGCCACAACTCGTGCTAACCAACGTCAAGCGTTGATGATTCGGGAAGCCAATACCCGAACTGCTGATATTTATGGTTATCAAACTGGACGGTTTGCTCAAAACCTTGGTTTCATTCAAGAAGAGTATGCACGTGCTGGTGAAGATCTGCAGCGTCAACTTGGTGCAGAATTTGTCCAATCTGCTTATGCTAAACAAGCCCAACTAGGAGCACTGGCTCAAGCTGTAGGCTACAACCGTGCAGCCTTTGAAGGTACTAGCCGCTCTCGTCAACGCGCAGATGTAATTGGAACCCTTGGTGCATTTGGTCGTAACGCTGCTATGGAAGCTGAAAGGCTTGCTGGTGTCGTCGGTCAAACTGGTAGAAGCCGTGAAGCACTTGGGCGTCAAGCAACACAATCTATCTTTACTGCTTACGGAGATCTTGGTATTCTTCCTGAACTTCAAAGTTATGTTGGTCAAGAAGTCGCTATGCGTCCTGAAGCACCTAACATGGGTATGATGATCGGAACTGGTTTGCTGAACACTGCACAATCGGCACTTACTGCTGGCTTGGGAGCGTTATAACAAATGGCACTATCTAAAGAACTACAACTACAACAAGGGTATCAAAGCCCTATCCAAGCTCAAGCGTACAACCCACTTCAAGTTGCTGATGCTTCACAACAGATGGAGCAGAACAGAGCTACGGCTCTTGAGAATGCTAGGCGTGAAGATGCAGTCCTTACTAAGGCTGATGAGAATGCTATTGAGTTTGCTCAAAAGATAAATGCACAGCAACTGACAGATCTCTCTGCTTTGTCTAAGTCTCTGAAGGAAGCTTCAGAAACTGGGATGAAGGTTTACTGGCAAGCTGAAGCTGCAAGAGGTATCAATGCAATCCGGGAATCGGGTGTACCTTTTGAGGAGTATTTAAATTGGCATAAAACTAAGAAAGATCTAGAAATTGTCCAAGCTGGTAATAATGCTTTAGCTACTCAATCACTTGCTGCTGGTGAACCGTTTGAAGTCGCTAACTTGTACAAAGGTCTAAGTGGTATTGCTAAGATCTACGCTAAAGAAGAGTTAGCACGTCAAGGTGCAGACGCTTACTTCCCGTGGATTCAGGATCAACTTCAAACTAATGATACTCTTGTCCTTGAAACCAAGGATGGTAAAAAGTTTACTCCAAAGGATACTGCTGACGATCCTGTAAAACGTGCTCAAGCAATCCGAGCATTGGATGATCGTTTCATTGAGCAGTTTGGTTTTCTTGGCATCAATCGTGTAATCCTTCAGGATCATGCGTTTGAAAAGATGAATCAAGGCCGAACCAAATTGATTGGTGAAGCTCGCTTTAACTTTGCACAAAAGGAATCAGCAGCGGCCCGTGAAACTGCTATGGCGATTCTAAGGGGAGGTGATTATCTCGGAGCTGTGGGAGCTTTGGCGTCTACCGTGGATGGAGAAGGTAGGGTTATTGGGCGGGCTGCTGCTCATGACCTTGTATTCAAAATGATGGGCGAACTAGACAAAGCGGGTTTGATGGAGGACGCACTTTATACTAAACTTAAAGGGCAGCCAGATCTTGATACAGGAAAACCTGTAGGAGAACGTTGGGAAGTCAGGTTTACCCAATTTGAAAAGGATCGACAAGCTCGTAAAACTGCTCAATGGCAAGCTGATCAAGCTGCGAAAGATGCTGAAGTAGAGAAAGTTGAAGATGAATTTAAACAGCTTTTTGATAACGATCCTACACAACGAACTGAGTCAAACATTAAAGCTGCACAAGAACGTTACTTCTTTTTGTCTGGTGGTAAAAAGAGTCAATACCTTGAAGGACTTCAAGCCGAATACAGTGTTGATGCCAAAGCTAAAGCAGAACTGAATGATAGGTTTGAGAAACTTGCTGAGCAGAATCTACTGACTACCGATATGGTAGCTCAAGCTCCTTGGAGTGTTCAGACTAAATGGATGTCCGCTGCTAAACAGCAAGAGGCTAGCAGAACTTCTACGTTTAAAACTGAACTCAAAGCTATTGAGCGTGCCGTCTTAGACGATCCTCGTGTTAAATTGTCTCCTGCTCCTGCTGCTGCTGGTATGGCGACTCTTGTGGCTGGGGAACTACAGGCTAAGTTTAATCGTAAGGTATCTGAATATGTTGGCGGCGGCATGGATCCAACTAAAGCTGCACAAACAGCAGTTAACGAAGTACTAACCGAGTTTAAAGCTGCACCCCGTTATGCAATGAATAGCAGGGGTGAGTTCTCCAACTTTACGTTTGGTACTGCTAAAACTTCAGCAGCTATCAACGGCAAGTTGAATAAGATTCGTGCTTCGATTGCTGGTGGTGGTAAAGCCTCTCTTAACAAGAAAGCTGGACTTATCTTTAACGCTGCAGAACTAACTGCAATGGAAGATGGTTACGGTAAGCCTGGTTGGCAGATGCCTTTGGAAGCACAATACTGGGGATCTAAACTTGGTATTAGTGGTCTTGAGGTTATCAACCGTCAACGTGATGCTGCAGGTATGAGGCCACTCATTACCCCAGCTTCTATGGAAGTAGCTAGTACAGCTCTGACTTCTGAGATGCAAGCACTGCTTAATCGTCTACCGACGTATAACCGCTCTGTACGGGCTCTGAGCAGCATGGGAAGCTTCCAGGCTGCCATGGTACCCAAAGGTCTTGGGGACACCATACAGAAGGCTGCAAAGGCCAATGGTGTAGATCCATCCATTCTGGCTGGTATGCTTGAAAAAGAAAGCAGCTGGCGTGACGACATTATCTCTGGAAGAACAAAGTCTGAGGTTGGTGCTACAGGCATTGCACAGTTTATGCCTGCTACCGCCCGAGAGATGGGAGTTAATCCACTTGATGTAAATTCTTCTATTAATGGAGCTGCTAAATACTTAGCTAAACTAACCAAACAATACGGCAGTGTTAATGCAGCAATGGCTCATTACGCTGGTTATGGTGGTAATGCGCAGGATCCTGAGTTTATTAAGAACTACTTAACCCCAGTGTTAAAGAGCGCTGCTAAGTATGGCTACGGTCAAGCTTGGCGTAATCCCGCAACCATGCGTCCTTCCGTTGTGTATAAGATTGGTAATTTAGGGTATGGTTCTACGGGACCACACCTTGATCTAAAACGAGTTGATAGAGGCACATCTACGACTACAGGTGCTGTCCAGATTAAACCTAATGAGATTGATAACTTCGCAGAAGTCAATGTCAATGGTAAATGGCTTCCTTTATCAAAAGGTACATCCATAACATCTGGTGAAGCCGCTCATAGAGAAAGAGCTAAACCTTCTTATGGGATAGATTACGCAGCCCCTGCTGGTACGCCAGTACGGCTGAAAAATGGAGCACAAGTTGTTGAGGCATTCAAAGGTGATGAAGGTACTGACCATCTCATCATTGAACTTCCTGACGGCAGACGGTTCCAATTCTTACATGGTACACAAGTGTAAAAATGTACAATCCTTACGAGGACTTTAACGCGAAGGACGAGCCTTTAAGTGAAGACGTTAAAAACCAACTTCTTCAAGAAAAGGCTCAGTCTGAACAAACAGTCATGACTATGCAGGCAGCTGAACAAGAGGCTGCCTCACCTACTGCTGCAGCGGGTACGCCTAAACCAGCACAAGCGGGGGCTTCGGCTCCCGCCTCAGCTACACAAGCTAAAGAAGAATCTACAGGTATTATCCCTAAGGATGTAGGTCAAGCAGCACGGAACATCTTTGAAGGTGGTCTAGCTGCTCCTACTGGTATGGTTGACTGGGCAGTGGATTTGTATAATGTACTGCCTACACCTGATCTTCCTAAGATTCCTAAATTTAAGAATGAGTTGTTCCAAGCAGCTCGGGAAATCTCTTCAGTTGTTCTTCCAACTATTCTACTTACCAGAGGTCTTGGAGCAGCTGGTGCTGCAACCCAAGCTAAAGTTAAGTGGGAACTTGGTAAGAATGCACTGGTAAAGTGGTTTGGTGAAGCTGGTGTGGCTGCAGGTGCAGGTGCATTTGTTGATGCCACAAACAAGCTGAACGAAACTGATGACAACCTTCAAGGTAGTCTGAAGAAGATGTTCCCCAAAACCTTCAGCTGGATCTCAGATGACTGGGCTACCCTTGATGCTGATAGTCCTGATGTAAAACGTGCTAAGAACGTTAACGAAGGTGTTGGTCTTGGTATTTTTACTGACCTTCTGGTTGGTGGTGCTAAGCTTCTTAAAGCTACTGTTGGTACTAAACAAGCTACTGGGTTCATTCCAAAAGATGAACAAGCTATAAACTTCAAGAAACAACACGACACAGATACTCAATCAGCTGCTGATGAAGTGTTTGAGTCTGCTGGGCGTCGTGAAGAAGTTCTTGATGAACGAGCTGACTACGGTGTAGCTAACAACAAAGAAGGTGCTTACCTTGGCATCCACGATGTATTCGATTCAGAAGAATCTGGTGTTCGTAGTGTAGACCCGTTGGGGGTTGTTGGTGCTGCTGTAGACCAAACACGTATTGCTAATAACTACGGTACTGTCTACGGAAGACTTGGTAACTTCTTCTCTGAACCAGCTATGAAGTATGTACTTCGTAATGCTGATCCAGATATGTTTGATGCAGTTGATCAATCACTTGTTGATTCACTCAACTCTGCTGGTAAATGGGAATACAAACTGAGTGATGGTAAGACCATTACATCAGACGAAGCTATTGCTGAAGCACAGAAACTTGGTGCAGTGCTGTTGGATCCCCGTATGGATCCTGAAGCCATGCAAAAGATCTTCAAAGAGTTTACTGAAGTTGTAGACGGTGCTGAGAAGTTTGTTGCGGGTACCAAAGGTGATCTTGCTGCTGGTGGAGCTTTGGTTGCTTTGCGTGGTCTTCGTGAAGCTTACATTGATCTGAATAAAACAGGCGCTCAAGGTTTGCTTGCTACTTCACTGGCTGGTCAAGTTTCTGACTTGGCTGAAGGTGCACGTCTTATGGATGGTACTGCAGCTATTGAACGTGCTCAAGAACAGATCCTTGATAAGATCGAATATCTTACTATTATTCACGGTAGGAATAAACAGATTAGAACTGAAGGGTTTGGTAGCCTGAAGGAAATCTACAATCATCTGAACGAGAAAGAGTTCAGTAAAGTTATGCAGATGATTGATAGCTTTAATGAAACCAAGAAAGCAACTGATCTTGAAATCATTGAGCGTGCTAAGCGTACCGTTGATACTCTTCGTCAAGTCTCTAAGGAGCGTCCTGAGTATCTCAAGCCGTTGGAGATGGCGTGGGAGTTTACGGACGGTAACGTGGATACAATGGCTAAGCTCAACAGGTTTGTTGATCAAAGCCTTGGTGATTGGTTCCCTAAGTTCTTTGTTGATGGTTCTCCTGAAATCCCTAACGTTATTGTTCAGGGTATGTGGAGTAACATCTACAACTCTATTCTGACTTCTGTATCTACTCCTCTCAAGGCTGGCTTTGCTAACGCTGCTTTGCTGCTTGAAAAGCCTGTCTCTGTTCTTGGTGGTGCTATACTTGGTGGTGATATTAAAACCCTTAAGCGTGGTTGGTATCAATACTCAGCTTTTGCTGATACCATGCAGAAAGGTCTGAAGCACATGACCGATGTGTACCGTAAAGCTGCTGCTGATCCTAATTCTGTTGGTTACATTATTCGAGATGATGTGATGCAGAAGAATGAGCAGACAATGGATATTCTCCATTCGTATGCTATGGCTGCTCAAAAGTCAGGTAATGAAGGTCCGATGGCTCTTTATTACAAGGCTGAGGCTTTGCAGGATATGGCTAACAATCCGTGGCTTCGGTTTGGTCCGAATATGATGACGGCATTGGATGGCTTTGCACGAGCTGTTATTGCTAACGCAGAAGTTCGTGGCCAGATCTACGACAAGTTCATTGATGGTGGTCGTAAACTTGATGCTGATGGTATGAAGAAAGCCCTGGATGAGCATTACAGTAAAATGTTTGACTCTTCTGGGATGGTTACCAACGAAGCAGTTGATTATGCCACTCGTGAAATTGCCATGAACTTGGATAGCCCCGGTGTTGAGGGTTTGTCTAGTATCATCAGGCAGTATCCAGTTTTAAAGCCATTCTTGATGTTCCCACGAACAAGTATGAATATCTTGGACATGGCTAATAAGCACAGTCCTGTTTCCATATTTGTTAAAGAGTACAACGAGATTGCCTACAAGCCTCTCAGTAACTTCACTGTTGATGAAGTACAAACCATTCTTACTAAGCGTGGTTTGCCTGTTGATGACAACATGATGGATACGTTCAACACTCTTCGTGCTGAAGTTCGTGGACGTAAAGCTATCGGTACTATCACTATGATGGCTGCTGGTGCTATGTTTGTTAACGGCGGTCTTCGTGGTAATGGTCACTACGATGAACAACGTAATAAGGTTCGTCAAGAGCTTGGTTGGAAACCCCGTACTTTCAAAGGTTGGGACGGTAAGTGGTACAGCTACGATGGTCTTGGTCCTATCTCTGACTTTCTGGCTTTGACTGCTGACGTAATGGATAACTTTGATTCCATTACTGAAAACGATCTTGAAACAACGATTAATAAACTCGGTTTTATTCTTGCTGGTAACCTGACTAACAAGTCGATGCTTGCTGGTATAGAACCTATGAACGATGTTTTGTCTGGTAACCCTGCAGCAGTGAGCCGTTGGGCAGCATCTTTTGCTAACTCTCTTGCTCCCCTTTCCGGTGCACGTAATGAGCTTGGTCGTCTTATGGCACCGTCTTTGCGTGAATTGGATATGGAGTTCACTCAACTTCTTCGTAACCGTAACAAGTTCTTGGATGTTGTGGATTCTAAAGGTGCATTGCCTGATAAGCACGACTGGATTGACGGCAGTAAAGTTGGTTATCCTGAGAACTTCTTTGTTCGGGCATGGAATGCTGTGTCTCCTATGAAGGTTTACGAAGGTCAATCAGCTGAGCGTCAGTTCCTGTTGGACATTGAATATGACTCACGTCCTGCCTTTAACAAAAGCACCAAAGGTGTGGAGTACACCCCTAAAGAACGTTCTGAACTCTTCTCTTTGATGGGTCAACAAGGTTACTTTAAGAGTGAACTGCAACGCATCATGCAAGGTACCGATGCTAAGGTGTGGCGTGAATCAATTAAAACTGAACGTGGTAACGGATCTCGTATTGATCCTAACCAATGGATGAACTTGTATCGTCAAATTGACATGGCTTTGGATCGTGCTAAGCGTATGGCTGAAGTTCAACTTAGCAACCGTGATGAGGTGATGCGTCGTCAATACGAGCAAGGTCTTGATAAAGCCTATCAGCAGCGTGGCGTATCCATTCTGCAATGGCAAAACAAATAGTGTTTCGTATACACTCAACTAATCCACCCATTCCCAATTACTTACCTAGCGTAAATGGCTACTACTCAAAACACATATACAGGGAATGGTTCAACCACAAACTATTCCTTCACTTTCCCATATCTTGAAGAGACTGACATTAAGGTAAGTCTTAATGGCACAGTTACAACTGCATACACCCTTGCCAACGCTACAACTATTTCGTTCACCACTGCTCCTGGAGCTGGTGTAGCGATCAGGATCTATAGGGACACGGATACTGACAATCTGCAATCTACTTTCTTTGCAGGTTCAGCCATCCGTGCCCAGGACCTAAATGATAACTTCCTTCAGTCTAATTACACAGTCCAAGAAGTTAAGGATCGTTTCCTTGACCGTACTGGTGGAACCATGTCTGGACAACTGGACATGGCTAACTACAAGATCGTTAATCTTGCTACCCCTACTAACAACGCTGATGCTTCTACCAAAGCATATGTAGATAGTCAAGTTGGTTCAGTTAGTGCGTCTGCAACGGCTGCTGCTGCTTCAGCTTCGGCTGCATCTACGTCTGCTAGCAACGCATCCACGAGTGCATCTAACGCAGCTTCGTCTGCTAGTGCTGCATCTACTTCAGCGTCTAACGCAAGCACTTCTGCAACCGCTGCAGCAGGCTCTGCAAGCGCCGCTAGCACGTCTGCAAGCAACGCCAGTACCTCTGCCTCTAACGCTTCTACAAGCGCCTCTAACGCCGCTACAAGTGCCACTAGCGCAGCTAACAGTGCAACCAGTGCTGCTAGTTCTGCTGCCTCTGCACTTGCTGCGTTTGACAGCTTTGATGATCGTTACCTTGGTGCTAAGGCGAGTGATCCAACCGTAGATAACGACGGTGATCCTTTGAATGCTGGTGACCTTTACTACAACACCACCAGTTCGGTGATGAAGGTTTACACAGGTTCTGCCTGGGTAACCGCCTATGTGCCTGGTGATGCTACGAACATTAGCTTCACTCCATATGGCACTATTGCTTCTAACAATGTTCAAGGTGCTATCCAAGAACTGACGGATGAGAAGCTCAACCTGACTGGTGGAACTCTTACCGGCAACGTTCTTCTCGACAACCAATCCGATCTTCGCTTTGGTGAAGCAACTGGTCACGGTGGTAACTGGGTAGCTTTCCAAGCACCTTCCACTGTTGCAGCCAACGTTACCTGGACTCTTCCAAACGCTGATGCAACCGTTGCTGGTCATGCGTTGAAATCTGATGCTGCTGGCAACCTTAGTTGGGGTACTGCTGGTGGAGCTGCAGGTGGTGGTACGGATGATGTGTTCTACGAGAACTCTCAAACAGTAACTACCAATTACACTATTAGTACAAACAAGAATGCAATGACTGCAGGTCCTGTGACTATTAACAGTGGCGTTACGGTTACTGTTCCTTCTGGCTCTTCTTGGGTGATTGTTTAATTATGTCTATTACTATTAACGGAACAGGTTCTATTACAGGACTAACGGCAGGCGGATTGCCGGATGGAAGCATCACGACGGATGACATTGCAGCCAATGCGGTAACGGCAGCCAAGCTGGCAGCAGGTGCTGGTGGGAAGATTTTGCAGGTGGTCCAGACTGCTTACACAGCTGCGGATTCAACAACAGCAACAGCACCCTCAAGCTTTACCAGCACAGGATGTACGGCATCAATCACGCCAAGCTCTTCGTCAAACAAGGTTTTGGTGATGCTAAGCATGAGGACTTACAAAAATCCTGGCAGCGGTGAAGTTGCCGCACGAATAATGAGAGGCAGCAGTGCCGCATTTTCAGGAATATCGTCAGATTACTATTCAACAAGTGGTGGGATTGGTGGTAATATCAATATCCAATGGCTCGACACGCCAAGC
>OGVZ01000082.1_pt1 | contig 13590 bp, 19 predicted proteins | sample 1575881 | NCBI WGS metagenome assembly OGVZ01 (sample SAMN07581520, study PRJEB24739) | freshwater metagenome | place: Singapore | collected 2015-01
GTTTCCCAGTCACGATACAAACCAGGTGAATATGTCTCTACAGATTAAGCGTCGCGGTCGTCCGTCCAAGGCCATGCTTGCCGAGCGTGCCAAGCTCACCATGAAGAAGGCGCGCACCGATGTGGAGGTGCTGACCGACCTCAAGGATCGTTTTGAAATGTTGGGCAAGCTCACAAACGGTGCCACGCAGAGCAACATCCGTTCAATGGTGGTGACGGGTGCCCCCGGCGTGGGCAAGACGTTCACCGTGCACCAGACTCTCAGCAAGATTCCTGAGGAGCGTCGTGAGTCGGTGAGTGGTGCCATCAGCGCGGTGGAACTGTACAAGCTCGGGTACCGGATGCGGAAGCCTGGCTCCGTGATTGTTCTGGATGACGCCGATAGCATCTTCACCGACGAGGATGCCCTGAACATCCTGAAGGCTCTCTGCGACTCATCTCCTGTGCGTCGGGTGTCCTGGTTGAAGGATTCCCACACCCTCCGGGAAGATGATGTCCCGCAGTGGTACGATTTCCATGGGTCGTTCATTTTCATCAGCAATCTGGATTTCCAGAAATACGTGGATGAGGGTGGCAACAAGTATGTGAAGCATTTCGAGGCGCTGATGTCACGCTCCCTGTATCTGGATCTACGTTTGCATGACCGTCAGGCCATTCATCTCTGGGTGGAGCATGTGGCTACAGCCGGCAAAATGTTCCAGCGTGAGGGTGTGAGCAACACTGTAGGCGCCAGCATCATGGCATTCCTGAAGACCCACCGTGATGATTTGCGTGAGTATTCACTGCGTACTGTAATGAGGTTGTGTGCTCTTGCCAAGAGTCATCCCATGGATTGGGAGAAGATGGGTCGTGTTCTCTTACTGCGAGGTGTTTGAAATGGAACCGCTATTTCAGCTGGCTGTGGAATTACAGAAATGGGAGCGATTGGAAGCTGAACGCCAGCGCCTGATTCAGGAAATCATAGAGCTGGAGATAGAAGCCAGCCGAACATACCACAAGGAGTAGGACTATATCCCGACTATGGAAATCTCTAGTCGGGATTGGTCATGAGGACGACATAAACCCCCTATTGGCTGGTTCCCTTTTCCCCTTCACCATGGTTTTCACCCTTTCTTTCAGGAGTTCTATATGAAAAAATTTTTCTGCGCAATTTTCTTCACCGTAACCGCCTGTCAACCCGTGTTGGAACCTGCCACCCCTGTGAACAGCGACTATCTGGTGATAGTGGAAAGCAATACGCCTTGGCAGGGCAAGATTGACACTTTCACTGTTCAGGGTGACAGCATACACTGGTTCCGAGTCTCACGTCCCACCTGCTGGGACATTCAGAAAACCTCGGAATTAGGGATGGTTCGTGTGTATGCCAGCACTCTGAACTTTCAATATGGATGGCGTTTGGAAGAACAGAAATACCCCATGTGGGATGATAGCAACACCACTGCTCCCTATGGCACGGTGCGTGGATGTCATCCTGGTGTGGTACGCTGACATGCGACCTCAACGGAACACCTATGTCTACACCGCCTTCACACAGAACTATAAATATTCCACGGTGGTGTACGCCACCAGTGTGAAACAGGCCCGTCAATATGGATATCGTGAGGCGCTGGCTGTGATGGGCCGATGTGCTGTCATTCGACGAGATTTAGTGGAGCAACAGAAATGAAAATACCTGATTTAGTGGAAATTGCCGTGGCCTGGAAACGAGCCGCCAATCCCACACCTGAACAACAACAGGTGGCGGAGCAACGCATCCAGATTTGTGACGGATGTGAACACAAGAAATTCAGCAAGTTGAGCATGAGTTTCATCTGTGGTGCCTGTGGATGTCCCCTGAGCAAAAAGGTGTACAGTCCCAAAGGACCTGAGGCCTGTCCAGAGAAGAAATGGCCTATCTGAACTGCAACATCCCTGTGATAAGTTGCCTGGTTCGTAGTGAATATCTCCAGAATCATGAAGCGGGCCATGGCGAGTTTCACCCCTGTATTGCCTTCGGGGTGATTAGTCGGCCTGGTGAAGCCACGTTGTTCTGCATCCTGATGGAAGATGGAGGTGTCTGGTGGGGTGTGCCTGTGAGTGCGTTATGCTGGAAGGAGTGTGAACACCGAGAGCTGCATCAACTCCAGCTCTGGAACAACTTCAGCTACAACGTGACTGTCACCACGTTTGCCGCCTTGGATCATCTGAGCTGTGTGTACTATGACCGAGACAATCAGAAACATGCTGGAGAGTACCTGTTCACTCTGGATTGGGCTCAGGGAGACTACTCGGAACTTCGATATGGCTATGCCGAGACACCTGACAATCACAAATGTGGTCATGTCGTGAAGCTGGACTCAGGCCATTTCGCCATACAACCCAACAACAGAATGCGTTTCTTTGACCCCAGCTTCACGGTGAAACGAGAGCTGGTGGTGAACCGGTTGATTAATCATCAGGTGTATCGTGTGGAGAACCAGCCTAAATATTCCACGGAAGATAGCAACCGTTTCTACTACGACATCATCCAACATGGCTAATCTCTCACCCACAGAAATGTTGAAGGAGGCCTCAGGCCGCCGTCCTGACCGCGTGGCTGTGTTTCTGAAAAAGTATCAGCAGAAAGAACCTTTTCAATTGGATGGTGGGAGCATGGTGACACTCCACCCCTCACTAGCCATCATTCAGAAATTGCAGCAGCTAGTGAAAGTGAATTCTGCTTCCAGAAACACACGACCCAATCAACAACTGTTGGGTGCCTTGGTGTTTCAGGATGTTCAGAAAAAGAAAAAATACCACTTGGATGATTTTGCCAAGACAGCAGAATTTGGCGGCGGAGGTGCAGGTGCCAACACTGAACTGAATGAAAGTGCACAAGCAGTGTATTGTGCTGCTCGTTGGCAAGGAAAAAACACGTTCCGATACACACCAGATGTCATCAAGGAGGCGTTGGAGTCCTATGATGTGGACATCTCGTTACGCACACCGCATGGTGTGGTGAAGAAGCTCCCAGAAAGCTGGCAGGAGTCCAGTCGGCTGATTGCCGACAAATTGTACACAGAGTATTCTGGCAAGAAATACACATTTCATCGTGGTAGCAGTTGGGTGAAAAAGTTGGAAGACCATTTCAAAAAATTGAACAAGGAACTTCCTCAGGCTCAACAATTCTCCCAGGTGAATAAATGGACTCCCGCTGACATCTGGATGGTGGCTAAAGGTAAAGAGAATGCTTTGGATTTCAGAAACATCAAGGATATGTTACAGTTGAATGCTGAACTACTGAAGCATGCCAAGTCCGGAGACATTCTGGGTGTGAGTTTGAAATTTGTAAGTCATACACCTAAATTCACAAAATTGAATTTCACAACAATTCGTCCTAAAATAAAATTCATCAGCATGAATGTGGATGGAGGATTCGGTGGAGCTGCTGATTTCTTTCGAAACAGCAACGTTAGTGTGGAATTTTCTGATGATGGTGAGATACGATATCGTACCTTTGGTACCACAGAGCGTACACCCAACTTTGCAGGTGAAATTGCTGGTGAGGAAGCTGCTCAAGGAAAAATTGGATTAGGTGTGTTATCCAAATTCTATCGTATCATTCTAGGTAAACCTGCTCCAGAATATCAGGATGTATTGGATGGGTTGAAACCCAACAACAGAAAGAAATTTTTTACTGATTTCCATAAATTTGCCAAAACACTAAGCAAAGATTCCAATGTGTCCAGGATGACCACCAGTGAATTCGAGAAACAGATAGCAGCAAAACCAACCCTATGGATCATCAGTAAATACATTGGGTGCCATATCATGTATGACATGAATCTGGCTACACCAAAAAAACGAGATGATTTCATTTCTGCCACTGTGCTGTATGCAGCATCTCAAACTGAGCTATCAGCACCATTTATTAAATTAGGTGGCTGATACTTGACAAACACATAACACAGTAGTATATTTCAGTATACCCTTTCAGGAGGATGTATGCGAACTTGTGCTCGGTGTAAGTCCATGATTCCTACCAGTCGGTTGGAAGTGCTTCCAGAAACACAGACCTGTGTCACCTGTTCAGGTGTACAGAAGTATGTGGGTGCCATGGTGTATGACCACAAGACGGCAGGTAGAGTGGTGTTCGTCCGTCCTGAAAACAAGCAAGCAGTTCATACTCTCACACGGTTTGTGAACCGAGGCCGCTAATGAATATTCACGTTACGGATTCCGCATTATCTGAATTGCGTCGTGCTAAAGAGCAGGACGTGCAATACATTCGCATGGGTGTGTTACCTGGCGGATGTTCTGGATTCAAGTACACGCTTCAACTGGAAGAATCCACCACAGAAGATGATGTGATTCTGGATGTGGCAGATGACATCAAGCTTCTGGTGGACCCTTTCAGCATTCAATATCTTGATGGATTGAATCTGGACTACATATCTACGTTGGAAGCTTCAGGATTCAAATTCTCTAACCCTAATGCAACAGGCGGCTGTGGTTGCGGGAGCAGCTTCAGCGCCTGAGGATAAATTATGATTCGTCATGCAGACATTGTGGTGGATTTACAAGCAGGTGATACAGGCAAGGGTAAGGTCTCTCACTGGTTGGCCAAGACCTACAAATATGATGCTGTTCTTCGTTACAATGGTGGAGCCAACGCAGGCCACACCATATACCATAATGGACAGAAAGTGGTGACTCACCAGGTCCCTGTGGGTGTGTTCTATGGCATCCCCAGCATCATTGGCATAGGATGTGTGGTGAATCTTCCCAAGCTTCGTGAAGAAATTGATATGTTAAAACAGCTGGGATTTCATGCCCCCATCTACATTGATGGTCGGTGCCATGTCACACAAGAAAAACATCTTCAGGAAGATGGTACTGACACCAAGATTGGCACCACGAAACAAGGAATTGGTCCCACCTATCGTGACAAGTATGCCAGAACAGGCACTCGTATCAAAGAGATGCTGAAATACAACAGCTGGGACCTTCCCTATGACATGATTGACACCTACCAGTATTTTCATGGTGACAATCGTGATATCAATGTGTTATGTGAAGGGGCTCAGGGATTTCAGATTGACATTGATTGGGGTGATTATCCCTATGTCACCAGTTCACACTGCACCTCAGGTGCCGTGGCATTGAATGGTGTGCCTCCCAGAACCTGGAGAAACGTCTATGGCATCATGAAGGCCTATGAAACCTATTCTGGATTCAAAACATTCAATGACAAGGGAGACCAGGACATCCTGGACAAGATTCAGGAAGCTGGACAAGAATTTGGCGCCACCACAGGAAGAAAGCGTCAGGTGCGTTGGATGCATCTTGACGGCGTGATTCAAGCCATGTATATTAATGATGTCACAGACCTCATCATTAACAAAGTGGATGTGATGGAACAAGTAGGAAAGTTTGGTGTGGTGTTTCGTGGTACTCGACATATGTTTGATACAGTAAATGAATTCAAACAATTTGTGGAAAACACCATTAGATGGCATTACAGGTCAGAATTGAACAACATAACATGGTCCACCACTCCGGAGGGAGTATGAGAATTCTAGTGATGGGACTACCTGGCTCAGGTAAGTCCACCTTGGCTAAGACCTTGGCAGAAAAAATGAATGCCGTGTATCTGAATGCTGATGATGTTCGGAAACAATACAATGATTGGGACTTCACTGCTGAAGGTCGTGTTCGGCAAGCCCAACGCATGGCAGACCTAGCCTGGGTGGCAGAAGATTATGACAAGCACGTGGTGGCTGACTTTGTGTGTCCCACCGAGGAAACGCGCCGCCGATATTGTGCTGATTTCACTATTTTCATGGACACCATTCTAGATGGACGATTTGAGGACACCAACAAGATGTTTGAGCGTCCCATCCATCCGGATTACATCATTACTGAGTGGGGAGATGTGAATCAACAAGCACGTGACATCATGTGGAGAATCAACATGGGCGTGGCCTTTGATAGCAAGAAGCCCACAGGTGTGATGATTGGACGATTCCAACCTTTCCATGATGGTCATAAGAAGTTGTTCGAGGAAATTTTGAAGAAGCAAGGACAAGTGATGATTATGGTTCGTGATACTCATGGTACTGATGACAAGAACCCATTTGACTTCACCTTTGTGAAGAACAGAATTCATGAGGCATTGAAGGAATACAACAATAAATATATCGTCATTCAAGCACCCAACATCTGTGGTGTTTACTATGGGAGGGACGTGGGCTATGAAGTTGAGAGAATTCACCTGGATGCGGAAACTGAGAGCATTTCTGCGACTGATATTAGGAAAAAGATGGCTGAGTAACCGAGTGCTGTTTGCAAAAGCAGTCATCTATCGGTTCTTCTCGGTTATTGTGACATTCCTGATTTCATTTGCTGTCACTGGTAGTTTACAACTTAGTCTAGGAATTTCAGCTTTGGATTTCATTGGAAAGACACTGCTGTATTTTGTGTTTGATGTCAGTTGGAACAATTTAATGAAGAAGATGTGATGTACTGTATTTTTCACCTACCTAGATGCGGTTCTCATTACGTTCACAGTTTGGTGAAAACATCTTTGGCATTGAAAAATGCCATTCACCTGACAGATGAAGATGAACCGTTCAACCCAGCATACAACACATTGGATCAAGTTCATGAGAAGTATCAGAAAATGATTTCTCGAACCCCCAGACCTGTTGTGAAAATGGTTATCAATCATTACCCCTGGTTGGCTGAAAAATTTCTGGAAGATGAAACGTACACCACCATTTTCATTGAACCTAAAAATTACAGAACAAGATTGCTGAAGGCATTAGTGGAAAAACAGCTAGGTACTTTCAGTAATGGAACGGATAGAAAAAATATCAGGGAACGTTTTCTTGGACAATTGGAATTCACAGAAGATAAAATTGTGGAACGTCTGGAACATTATCAGTCACACATGATGTATCGAAACAGATGTGATATAGTAGTGCTAGATGAAGATGTGTTTCAACATCCGGAACAGTTGATGGTGCAATTGAATTTGGAATATGTAGGTGCTAAGTACAAAAGAAAAGCTCCTTACTACTCAGATGAATCAATGTTGAAAGATGTGAACCAATTCAATGAAATGTATGAACAACTTAGCATGAAAATCATAGGTAAAGTATTATGAATGGCAAAGGCGATAGTCCCAGACCTCTTAGTGTAAAGAAACAAGAGTTTGATAATAGTTGGGATAGAATTTTTGGTAAGAAAGAAAAGATGTGTGAATACAGCGGATTACCTAACACGGAGACATATGATGTTACACCCAAACGAAGTGAAGATAACCAGGGAGAATTTCCCAGAATTGATGAAGATGGCAACAGAATTGAGTGGACAGCATGTTGAAGCCATCAAAGAACAAGCCACAAGACAAGGAGTGAGCTATGCCACATCCGCATAAGAATCGTCCACGCCGTGGTCGTAGAAAGATTGGTAGCAAGAAACGTAAGGCCCGTTCCAACCGGAGGAAACGCTAATGGGAATGTTTAGTTACATCAAAGAACACACACGAACCATCAAGAAGAAAAATGGTACTAGCAAAAAGGTTCGTGTGAAGTCCAGTTACAAGCCTAAGAAAACAAAAAAGAAGTGATGTTTTCAGTTCCAACTGATAAACACATAGGAGTGTTGATATCCGGAGGAATGGATAGCGCACTCCTATTGTTTCTTGTGGCACAACAACATCCACAGAAGATAACCACCTTCACGGTGCCAAAGCATGATGGTGCATCTTTGTATGTGGATGATGTTGTGGATTGGATCAATGAAAAATTACAAGTGAAGATTCCGTATTCCATTCGCGTAGGCAACCCAGATTTACATCATAGTGAAATACTGAATGATGCGTTACCACAGATAGAACATTTGTGTGATGTGTTTTATCTGGGAGGCAACATCTATCCAAAAGATGTTCTACCAGGCGGACCAAATAGAATTCGAAGAAAACATCCCAAAATGATACAACCCTTTCTTCACTTGTTCAAGACCGACCTATTGCAAATGTATTTGGATCTAAACATTCTGGAGCTATCTAGAATCACACATACTTGTACTGAATGGTCCGTGGGTAGATGTAAACAATGTTGGCAATGCAAAGAACGAATCTGGGCCTTTTCCACTCTGGGAATAGAGGACTTGACAAACACCTAAAAAAGTGTTATATTTCAGTATGACTTCAAGTGAGGTGTTATGCCACATCGTGTTGGGTACTGCTGTATCAATCTCACATTAGGCAAACAAGATGTCACCACAGGTAGGACGTTACGGCAGGCTTCGTTCCGTCAGGACACGAAACTGGAACGGACGTCCTCCCTTACTTTGCGTAACGCACAGGATCTGGTGAAGATTCTGAAATGGAACGTTCAGAATGATGTTCGTTTGTTTCGTATTGGTAGCAACATCTTTCCCTGGTTTGAGGAGTATCATGAAACCGACCTCCCAGATTATCCTCAGATTCTACTAGCCTTGCGTGAGGCGGGTGAAATCATCATGGCAAGTGGTATGCGTGTGAGCTTTCATCCTGACCACTTTGTGAAACTGGCATCCAGCAAGCCCGAGGTGGTGTCTCGAAGCATCAAGAATCTACATCATCACAATTTGCTGTTCACATTGATGGGGATTCCTGTGAGCCATTACTATCCTTTGAACATTCATGTGGGCATGAATTATTCCGAGGACATTGTGGAAAAGTTCTGCACACAGTTTGAAAACCTGAACACAGAAACACAACAGCGTCTGGTGGTGGAGAATGATGACAAAGCCAATTCCTTCTCAGTGAAGCAGTTGTATCGTGACATCTATTCCCGTATCAAGACTCCCATCACGTTTGATTATTTTCATCATGAATTTCATCCAGATGGATTATCTTCCAATGAAGCTGCCGCCTTGGCAGCCTCCACTTGGGATACTACACCATTGTTTCATTACAGTGAAAGCAAAAACTTGAACGAGAATGTGGAAGGAAATCCTCGAGCACATTCTGATTATGCGTTCTTGAAGATTGATGATTACGGTCTAAATATAGATGTAGATTTGGAAACCAAAGCCAAAGAATTAGCATACTTTAGATATCTGGAGGTAGTATGAAGAAACGGTGGTATCGAATCAGTAAGGAAGGTAAGTTAGGTGGTGTTTGTGCTGGACTAAGTGAAATGTTAGATGCGGATGTCACACTGATTCGGTTCCTATGGTTCCTCGCTATTTGGACACCGTTTCCTGCTGTGGTGGGATATATTATAGCATGGTTCATCGTACCAGACAAGGAGAAACTCCATGCTAACGTTAGCACTAGCACTACAACTTCTAGCACCGCCGGTAATAAAGAATTTCTTGCCGGGTAAGACGTTACGAGACACCACACGTAATTACATTGTAGTACACAATGACGGAGCAGGCTTGAATGCCAAAGCCACACGTTATGTTCTACAAAGAAGAAGATTGTCCTATCATTTTTTCATTGCACGTAACGGAGATATTCACCAATGGAAAGATTTGAAATATGTGGCACTCCACGCAGGACGTTCCTTGTGGAATGGAATAAGCGATTGGAATACTTTCAGCATCGGTGTTTGTTTACAAGGGACAAACTTTTTACCGTATACGGAAGAACAGTATCAGGCCTTGACATTATTGAAGAACTATATTAATTTAAGATATCCGGATAGCCGAGATAAACCCATCCTGGGTCATTCAGATGTGGCATATCCGAAAAACAGAAAGAAAGACCCAGGTGAACAATTTTATTCATGGAGATTATATGACCCCTTTTCCCACCACCCCGGCAGATAAGTTGAAGCTGCTTGATGGGTTGAAAGAAATTTCTGCCAGCATGACACGCATGGAGGCAGAACGTGATTTGATTAAGAACGTGAAGAAGGACATTTGTGATGACTTGCAACTGAACAGAAAGGTTCTAAATAAGTTGGCAAAGACCTATCACAAGGGTAACTACAGTGAAGAGGTTGAATTACACAAGGACTTTGAATCCCTTTATGAGACGGTAACCAAGAAAGCTTAAAGAATGTTTAAAGTAAGTTTAGTACAACCTAACTTTCCACAAGGACCCAAGAGCAAGAACGCCTACTATCTCCCGTACAGTGTAGGCGTTCTTTGGGCGTATGCCAAACAATTTTCTGAAGTTACAAATTCTTGGGAGTTAGATGAACTAATCTTTCAACGAGAACCCATAAATGAAGTGGCGGAGCGATTAGCCAAGTCTCATCTAGTAGGATTCAGCACCTACATCTGGAATCGTCAGTACAACTATCAAGTTGCCAGAAAAGTAAAACAACTGAATCCCTCATGTGTGATTGTGTTCGGCGGTCCAGAACCAGAAATCACTAACCCGGATATATTCAAGAAATATCCTTTCATGGACCTAGTGGTGCAATCTGAAGGAGAAAAAACATTTCATCAAATTCTTCTGAAGTTTGCTGAAAAAGATTTTCCATCCATCCCTGGTCTACTCATCAACAATAATCAAGAAGTATTGAACACTGGGTATCCTAACAGAATAGATGACCTGGAAACCATTCCTAGTCCTTATCTGTCTGGAATATTTGATGACCTAGTGAAGAAACATCCCGCCATTGAATGGAATGTCATTTTGGAAACCAATCGTGGGTGTCCCTATCAATGTACATTTTGTGACTGGGGTAGTTTGACCTACAACAAAATCAAGAAGTTTGATTTGACACGGGTGAAGAATGAGTTGGAATGGTTCGGCGCCAACAACTGTGGTTTCATGAGTGTAGCTGACGCCAACTTCGGTATTTTTCCTGACCGAGACAATGAAATTGTAGACAAACTAGTGGAAGTACAGCAACTAACAGGAAGACCTTACAGAATGAACGTGGCATGGGCCAAGATGCAGAAATCAGAAGTTGTGGACATTGCCAAAAAGTTGATGGGAACTGCCTTCAATAATGGGTTGACCTTGAGTGTACAAAGTCTTGATGAGACGGTGTTGGAAAACATCAAGAGAAAAAATCTAGGTATCAACAAATTAGAAGAGGTGTTTGAGTTGGCGTCCAAGGCCAATGTGCCTGTGTGTACGGAATTGATTCTGGGTCTACCAGGTGAGACACCTGAAAGTTGGAAGAACAATTTTTACAAGCTGTTTGAAATCAATCAACATAATGGCATTGAAATTTTTCACTGTCAGATTCTGGAAAATGCTGAAATGAATCTCACACAACGTGAGAAATTTCAAATCAAAACCATCTCTGTGGATGATTACATGAGTGGTAGCTATGCCAGCGATGAAATTCCAGAAACGGTTGAAGTGGTGGTGGGTACAGACACCATGGGCCATGACAAAATGTTGGAGAGCATTTTGTTCTCCTGGTTCATCAACACGTTCCATATTGGTGGTTTCAGTCAATTGTATAGTAGATTTGTCAGAAAGCATCTTGACTTCTCCTATGAAATGTTTTATAATGAGTTACATCAATATCTGAACACGTTGGATTGGTTTCAAAACGAGACCCAAGACATCTATAATTTGTACGACCGTTGGATGAAAACAGGAAAAATTCGTTCCACTGTGATGGGAAGTGTGGAAATTCATGGTTGGAATGCATTCAGCAAGACAATTCTTGACATTCATGCCAACAACAAGTATGATTTGATTCATGACAGTGTGGAAAATTTCTTCAGAACCAGGTTCTCTGACAGAATTTCCGATGACCTGTTGGAAAATCTTGTGGAGTTACAGCAATCCTACGTGGTTCGATACGGACAATTTGAACCACAACAGAAACATCTCTCATACAACCTGTATGATTATCTGTTGGGAGCTGAGTTGCAACAACAACCCACCACTTATGTGTTGGATTTTCCTGAAGATAAGACACAAGACAAGTCCACGTTCCTACAAAACATCTTTTACAGTAGAAGAAGAAACTTTGGAAAAGTGAGAATACAACGTTATGACAGTTAAATTGGATTTTGATGATGTATTGATTGTGCCACAATTCTCAGATATCACCTCCAGAAGTCAAGTGGATGTGAACACCACGATAACAGGTAGATGGGGAGCATCCATCACCGGTGTTCCCATCATTGCTGCCAACATGGATGGCGTGGGAACCTTCAGTATGCATCATGCTTTGAAGAAATTTGGGGCCTTCACCGCCATCACCAAGCATCACACACTGGCAGATTGGGTGGCGCAGAGAGATATCAGTCATGCATTCATCACTATTGGCATGAATGATGGTGAATTGAATCAGGCAGATGCTATTGTTAGTACCTGGAAAGACAGAATTCCCAACTTCACCCCAAAAATTGTCATTGATGTGGCTAATGGTTACATGAATCCCTTCTATGATTTCATCAAAAAAGTCAGGGACTGTATTCCTGATGCCTTCATCATGGCAGGAACCGTGGTTACACCTGAAGCAGTGTACAGGACCATCACTTGCGGTGCTGATTTAGTACGTGTTGGCATTGGAACCGGCGCTGTTTGCACCACTAGGCGGGTGGCGGGTGTGGGTTATCCTCAATTTTCCGCTTTGATGGAGTGTGTTCCTGCCGCTGAATCAGTAGGAGGGGGTGTGCAAAGTGATGGAGGGTGTGTTTTTCCTGGAGATTTCTCAAAAGCACTCGCAGTCGGGGCTAAAATGGTGATGGCCGGTAGTATTTTCGCCGGCCATGAGGAGTCCGAACAGGAAATTCATGATGGTAAGGTGACTTTTTATGGAATGAGCAGCCGTGCAGCTCAACAGCGTCATAATCAAGTGAAAAATTATCGTGCATCTGAAGGTAGAGTGGTTCAATTGCCTTACAAAGGCTTGGTGGAACACACCATGTCAGACATTTTAGGTGGAATTCGTTCAACGTGTGCCTATGTAGGTGCACTAAATATTTCTGAACTGTCGGAAAAGGCACAATTCATTCAAGTAAACAACCAACTTAATCGTTCTTTGGAAAGGTATACTATATCATGAGAGCTTTTTTATCAGAAGAAAAAAGTTTACTGATTGTTACGCCGTTCAGGTGTGGGTCCACGTATCTATCCGATAACGCATTAAAATTTAAACTGCGTTCAGTTGATTTCCACCAAGAAAATTTGCCTAAGAACATAGAAAATAAAATTTTTATGTATCGAGATCCTTTGGATCGGTACCTTTCTTTGTATCATAAGTTTTGTTTTGAGAAAAATGACCAGATTCAAGGTGACCTGACAACACTTCTTTCAAACCTTCTTTCTTCAGAAAAAAAGCAAGACTTTTGGGAAGAAGTGTATTTAAGTATACCCAAGTTGAAAAGAAATTTTCAAAGAGATCCTCACACACAGACTCAGTATTCCTATTTCACAACAACAGGTGAAAATATTGATAGTTATCGTATATCAGATGTAAAAAATTTTAGAGAGATTATCTATTTAAATTTTGCAGAAAAAGTTTCGGAACACAAAACTAAGATAGATAGTGTTTCTATCAATTACAAGACCATCATCTATTTGAACGAAATTCAAAATGTTATTAAAAAGATTTATCAAGATGATTATTCTGAAATACAACCACGATTAATGACTTTATGACTGAACCTATTGATTTCAATCTTACAAAACTTATCGTGACTGGGAAAC
>OGVZ01000083.1_pt1 | contig 13561 bp, 10 predicted proteins | sample 1575881 | NCBI WGS metagenome assembly OGVZ01 (sample SAMN07581520, study PRJEB24739) | freshwater metagenome | place: Singapore | collected 2015-01
TTCCCAGTCACGATATTGGCTCAATAGGTGAAATGGCTCAACCAACAGTGGAACAATTCGAAAATAATCTTTTCGAGATATTTTACAAACTGGATCCCTCAAAAAGAACCTGGGTGGAAAATGAATCAAGATCTATCGGAAGGGTTTTTCAACCCCAGGGTTTCTGGCATCAATTCAGAAAATCAACTTATATTGGGCTGGTTATACCCTTCGAGGAGCGGTTAAAATATCTGGTGCAGCATTATGGCACCTGGATATTGAAGAGTTCTTGGAGCTTCGTAAAAATACCGGTGACGATCGTCGTCGTACCCACGACATGAACACGTCCAATTGGATCCCTGATTTGTTTATGAAGCGGGTGATGGAAAACGGGGAGTGGACTTTGTTTTCTCCATCCAGCACTCCTGATTTACACGATAAGTATGGCAAAGCTTTTGAGCAAGCTTACATTGCCTATGAGAAACGTGCCGAGGCAGGAGAAATTAAGCCATCGAAGAAAATCCCTGCGGTTCAGTTATGGCGCAAGATGTTAGCGATGCTGTTTGAGACTGGACATCCTTGGATTACGTATAAAGATCCTTGCAATATTCGTAGCCCCCAACAGCATGTGGGTGTGGTTCATTCATCCAATCTGTGTACCGAGATTACCCTCAACACCAATGAGACTGGGATTGCTGTATGTAATCTAGGCTCAGTCAATCTCACCGCCCACATGACCACTGATGCCAATGGTCAGATGGTGCTCGATCACGCTAAGCTGAAGAAAACGATTCAGACCGCGATGCGAATGCTCGATAACGTAATTGACATCAATTATTACGCGGTTGCTAAGGCTCGTAACTCCAATATGAAGCACCGCCCAGTCGGCCTTGGAATTATGGGCTTCCAAGATTGCTTGCACATGCAACGCATTCCGTATGCGAGTGAGACCGCGGTTAAGTTTGCTGATACATCGATGGAAGCGGTTTGCTACTATGCCTATCAGGCGTCGAGTGAACTTGCCAAAGAACGCGGTAAGTGTGTTGACAGCGATAAGACACGTTACGGGCAAGGAGTGTTCCCCTGGGAGTTACGTGCTAAAGGTGTCAATAGTCTTGCCAATTTCAAACCTGAACTTGACTGGGAACCACTCCGTAAGGAGATGAAAGAATATGGTGTAAGAAATGCTACATTGATGGCAATCGCCCCTGTAGAAAGTTCAAGCGTAGTAATCAACAGCACGAACGGCATTGAGTTGCCTATGTCATTGATTAGCGTCAAAGAAAGCAAGGCGGGTAGTTTCACGCAAGTCGTGCCAGAATATCATAGACTTAAAAATAAATATGAACTCATGTGGGAACAAACTGACTGTTTAGGTTATATCAAAACGGCAGCAGTACTTGCCGCGTATGTTGATCAAAGTATTAGCACGAATACGTTCTATAATCCAGCACACTTTCCAGAACGTAAAGTGCCAACAACATTGATTGCAAAGAACTTGATGTTGGCACATAGTTGGGGATTAAAAACATTTTATTATAGCCTAATAAACAAGGCTGGCGCAAAAGTAGTTGAAGAACAAAAACAAGAAGAACCACTAGTATGTGATATAGCAAACGCGGATGATTGCGAGAGTTGTAAATTATGAGCAAAGAACAATATAACCTAAAAACAAAAACAGATTATCTAAATCGCAAGATGTTTCTCGACCCTGCAGGCCCAGTAACAGTACAACGATTTGAAGAAGTAAAATATAATAAGATACAAAAACTTGAACAAACAGCAAGAGGTTTCTTTTGGGTTCCAGAAGAAACAAGTTTGACAAAAGATGTTAATGATTTCAAAGATGCAAGTGAGGCTGTAAGACATATTTTTACTAGTAACTTATTACGCCAAACTGCATTAGATAGTTTACAAGGTCGTGGTTTTACCGGCACCGTTAGCACCAATGAGAGTAACGATTTCACCTTGATTAACGGTGACTGAGATGCCTTTAATGGCTTCGATTTTTCCATAGTGAACATGGAGATCTTTAATTTCAAGATGCATCTTCAGGCACTCCTAAATAGGCTTCAATAACACGCTTATCATTTTGGACCACTGCAGGTAGATCATCAGCAATCTTTTGACCAAAATCAATTACTATTACTCGATCAGAGACACCCATAACCAAAGACATATCGTGTTCGATTAGCAAAACTGTATACCCAGCATCGCGAATCTTCTTGATGGTCTTGGCCAATTCCACCTTCTCTGCAGGATTAAAACCAGCAGCTGGCTCATCAAGCAATAAAAGTTTTGGTTCAGTGCCAAGTGCACGAGCAATCTCAAGTCGACGCTGCACACCGTAAGGAAGATTCTTTGCTAAACGATCTGAATATTCGCCGATACCAATGAAATCAAGAAGTTCTTGAGCTCTCTGGCGATCAGCTTTCTCTTCGCGTCGCGAAACTGGTAAACCAAAAAGTCCACTAACTAAGCCTGAGCGCTTGTGAGTATCTGTTGCGGTAATAACATTTTCCAAGGCTGTCATATCTCCCCAGAGACGAATGTTCTGGAAAGTACGCGCTACTCCTCCACGGGTAATCTTGTATCGCTTTATTCCACGAATAGATTTACCTTCGAAGGTGATGTCGCCCTTAGTTACTTGGTAAACACCAGTAATCACATTGAAGATTGTGGTCTTGCCAGCGCCATTAGGGCCGATGAGTCCAAGAATCTCTTGTTTCTTGATCTCGAAAGTAACATCATTAAGCGCAACCACGCCACCAAATTTCATTGTGACGTTCTGTAATTTCAAAATTGTTTCACTCATGATTGCCCTTTCTCAGGAAGAGCTTTCTCGCGCTTCTTGCGAGGCAATAACCCATCCGGGCGTAGGTTCATCATCAAGACAAGAACCGCACCGAATACAAGCAAGCGAGCGTCAGAGATAAAGCGAATGCGATCGGGGAGGTAACCAAGAATGACGGCACCGAGGATGACTCCCCAAATATTGCCCATTCCACCAAAGACAACACAGGCAAGAATCAGGATTGATACTTGTAGCGTGAAGTTATCAGGTGAAATAAAGAGTGTTTTTGAAGCGTAAAGTACGCCAGCTGCGCCACCTACAGATGCGCCGAGAACGAAAGCCCAAATTTTGTACTTGAAGGTAGGGACGCCCATCAACTCAGCAGCATCCTCGTCTTGGCGAATTGATTCCCATGCGCGACCTGCACGGCGTACAGAGAGTCGGCGAATCATCCAAATAGTTAGCAATATGATGATAAGGAAGGTCCAGAAATAGAGTCTGTGATTATCGAATGTGTATTCCAAACCAAAAATAGTCGGGGGTGTTGGAATTCCGACAATGCCGTTTGCTCCACCAATTGATGTGAGATTCAAAGCGGTGATGCGGACAATCTCGCCAAAACCAAGAGTGATGATTGCGAGGTAATCACCACGTAAACGAAGTGCAGGTACGCCAAGAATCAGCCCTGCAAACATCGCCATCGCGATACCAATGGGCAGTATCTCCCATGAATTCAATCCAGTTTTGGTTCCAAGGATTCCCATGGTGTACGCACCAATGGCAAAGAATGCAACATAGCCAAGATCAAGCAGACCACTTTTGCCAATAACAATATTTAAGCCAAGTGCCATGATCACGAAGATGGCGACCGGGAAAACTAGAACTGAACCGTAATCAGCAATCGGCGTGTTAAGGAAGGTGCCGCCTAAAAGTGGGAGGGATGCTGCAATGGCGATTGCACCTAAAGCAATGAGGACACGTACGGGGCGTCCTGAACGCTCCCAGATTCCAGCTCCCCAGTCTCGTAAATTAAACATTATGCCCTCGTCTGCGTGATTGCTTCACCGAACACGCCATTCGGACGGAAGTACAGAACTACAACAAGAACAATAAAGACGGTGACCGCTTTCCATTGGGTACCTAAGAAGAATGATGCATATGTCTCGAGCAGTCCCAAGACGATTCCACCGTAAAAGGCGCCCTTGATATTGCCGATTCCACCAAGAATTGCAGCGGTGAAGGCGGCGATTCCAAGTTCAAATCCAATATTGAATGAGGTGTTTTCGTATTTGAGAACATAGAAGAAACCTGCAGCTCCGGTCATAAGACCACCTACGAGGAATGTTCCAGAAACTACGAAATTGAGATTAACGCCCATGAGCTTGGCTGCATCTTCATTCATTGATACGGCGCGAATCGCCTTTCCAAGTCGAGTACGTTGGACGAATTGGCTAAGGGAGATAAAGAGAAGCAAGCCCGCAATAATGATAATCGTGTTATCAAGTCTTAACTCAGCGCCAAAAAATGTACCGAGAGTCTTCTTCTCCATTACTCGTGGACTTCCGACGTAGCGAGAATCTGTGAGGATGCGCATGAACTCTGCAAGAACGATTGACATGCCAATTGCAGAAATAAGTGGCGCTAGTTTGTTTGAACCTCGGTTGCGAAGGCGGCGATACGCAACTATTTCGAGGAAGATTGAAAGGATTCCCGACATCAACATCGAAGCGACAAGGCAGAGGAAAAGAATGTAAACGAGGCGAAAACCTGTGGCGGGTTCAGATTGTTGTGTGAACCCGAATAGATCTCGAATCACAATGATGGTTGCAAATGTTCCGTACATGAATACTTCGGAATTTGCGAAGTTGATCATACGGAGAACGCCGTACACCATGGTGTAGCCAAGGGCGATAAGAACGCAAATGAAACCGAGGCTTAACCCACCAACAGTGAGAGATGCGAATTGATCTACAAAATTATTGAGCACTTATCCGCTTTCTTTGATCGGATTTAGAGACGAGCGCCCAGTTTTTCAACTAGGCGCTCGCTCACGAACTTCATTCTCCTAAAGGAGAACTTATTACTTTACTGCTCCGGTGTACTTGATAGCGCCGCCCTTGATTTCAAAGCCGTTCATTACGCCACCAGCGGTATCTCCGTACTTATCGAAGGAGAGTGAGCTACCGGTGATTGACTTGCCCTTGTACGACTTAACGCACTTGAGCATGCCAGCACGGTCCTTAACACCCTTTGCGATACAGCTTAGGAAGATATTTGCTGCATCGATTGATTCAGCAGCATAGGTACCTGAAGAGACGCCCATCTTTGCCTTGAAATCATCTTCAAGCTTCTGTGAGATTTCAGCTAGAGGAACGGTTCCACCGGTGAGGCGGACACCTTCGAGGATTGATGCGCTAGCCAAAGTCAAGATACCTGGGCTGAGAACACCATCGCCACCTGCAAGAACTCCTGTGTAACCAGAGTCGCGTAGCTGACGGAAGAGTGTTGCAGCCTGTGCGTAGTAACCGGTGAAAATTACGACGTTTGCGCTTGCAGACTTGACCTTAGAAATTGTTGCTGACCAGTCAGTGGTCTTATCTGGAACTGAATCAGATCCAGCGAGCACTGCGCCACCAAGCTTCATGTATTCAACGAGACCGACACCATATGGTGACTGATCATCGATGACGAACACCTTTGGAGATGAAACTCCACGTGTTGCGAGCTTGTATAGAGCTGGGCCCTGAACGCGGTCAGTTACTGGAATACGGTGGAACACAGGGAAACCAATGAGGCCCTGTGCTGGATCAGTAATTGATACGCGAGTAGCAGATGGAGAAATCAATGGAAGATTTGTCTGCTTGTAGAAAGGAAGTGAGGCAATTGTTGCGCCTGAATATGCAGGGCCAACAATTCCGAGGATATTCTTATTTGATGCAGCACCTGGAGCAACTTTCGCTGCTTCAGTTCCTGAACCCTGATCGTCGATTTCAACGATCTTTACAATGAACTTACCTTTGTTCTTCGCATTGAAGAGTTTGACAGCGTACTTAACGCCGTTGAGTTCATCGATACCGACCTGAGCTTCTTCACCGGTAAGTGGGCCCTGGAATCCGATCGTAACCACTCTCGCTGCTGCATTCGATGCTGGAGCAATCGCAACTGCAGAACCTGCAGCAAGAGCGATTACGGCAGCAACAGAAATTAAGCGTTGCTTCTTCATTTGTTGCCTTTCATTCATGATCATGCCCCCTTGGGACAGGGAGGGGTGAAGGCTAGCGGTAGCCTCGCGCCAGGCACAAGAAATATTGGCGCTCCCCCGCATAACTTTCCCGTTATCTGAGACAGATGCTTATCTATTAGCTACTTATCCAATGTGGCAGAGGGGTTGATGACCGCCTCGGATACCTCTTTCATCGTGATACGGCGGTCCATAGCGGCGCGCTGAATCCAAGAGAAGGCTTCTGGCTCTGAAAGATTGAGAGCTTTCATCAGAATTCCTTTTGCACGATCAATGACTTTTCGAGTTTCAAGTCGTTCATGAAGATCAGCGACCTCCGTTTCCAGAGACTTCATCTGTCGATGTCGGCTAATGGAAATTTCAATGGCGGGTACCAGATCATTAATGGTGAAAGGTTTTACGACATAGGCCATCGCACCAGCGTCACGTGCACGCTCAACCAGATCTTTCTGACTGAATGCGGTGAGCATGAGGACTGGAGAAACTTCGATGATCTTCTCTGCTGCTGATATTCCATCCAAAATGGGCATCTTCACATCGAGGATCGCAAGATCTGGTTGTAAAGATTCTGCAAGCTCGATGGCTTCTCTTCCATCGCTTGCGGCACCAACAACGTCATAACCAGCTTCGCGAAGCATTTCCACGAGATCCATCCGAATCAGAGTTTCATCTTCTGCAACAAGAATTCGGTACGGGGCTGCAGTAGACGATGTCACGTGCCTCGAGTCGGATTTGAACCGACACTATGCAGTGTTTGAGACTGCCCTCTCTACCGTTGGAGTACCGAGGCGGGTGGAGTGAAAACGTATTCTAGCGATATGCGGCAGCGACGCCACCGACGGCGTCTCCCACACGGTGAACACGCATAGCGTTAGTGGAGCCAGGAATTCCCGGAGGTGATCCCGCAACGATCATGATCTGCTCACCTTTTGCAACACGTTGTGTTTCAACGAGAATCGCATCTACTTGCTTAACCATCTCATCGGTTGTGGTTACCAATGGAGTGAGTATCGGTTCGACTCCCCAGGTCAATGACATCTGATTAAAAGTGGCTGCATCTGGAGTGAGCGCCAAAATAGGAATAGGTGAGCGCAAACGTGACATCCGTCGCGCCGAATCTCCAGTTTTGGTAAATGCCGCAAGCACTTTTGCGCCAATCGTGAGGCCCACTTCTGTGGCGGCTTTTGTGATTGCGCCACCCTTAGTTTTTGGATTGTGTTGGAGCGCTGGAATGAGATGAAGCGCTTCTTGCTCGGTCTTCTCAATAATCCGCGCCATAGTTTGAACAGCTTCGATGGCGAAAGACCCAACGCTTGTTTCGCCCGAGAGCATTAACGCATCGGCTCCATCAAGTACTGCATTCGCACAGTCAGTTGCTTCTGCACGTGTGGGGCGTGAATTCGTAATCATCGAATCAAGCATCTGTGTTGCGACAATAACTGGCTTTGCATATTCACGAGCCAATATGACGCACCGCTTTTGCACTAGTGGAATATCTTCGATTGGCATCTCTACGCCAAGGTCCCCGCGCGCAACCATGATTGCATCAAAAGCTTCAACAATCTCTTCTAAGTTTTCAACCGCTTGAGGTTTCTCAATCTTTGCAATGACAGGTAGCCGAATTCCTTCTTCATCCATAATTCGATGAACATCATCAATATCTTTTGCAGAACGAACAAAAGAGAGCGCAATGAAATCTGCGCCGGCCTTTAATCCCCAGCGAAGATCGTCGATATCTTTTTCTGACATTGCAGGTACCGATACTGCGACTCCTGGAAGATTAATTCCTTTGTTGTTGGAAACTGGACCGGGTTCGATGACTGTGGTGATGACATCGCTTCCTTTGACTTCGAGTACTTCAACGGTGACCTTTCCATCATCAATGAGGATGCGATCACCTTTTTTGCAATCTCCAGGTAGACCTTTATAAGTCGTTCCCACTCTTTCTTTGGTGCCGGAAATTTCCTCTGTTGTGATCGTAAAAGTGTCACCACGTTTGAGTTCGTGTGGACCATTCTCAAATCGGCCTAGCCTGATCTTGGGTCCTTGCAGATCAACCAAGATCGCAACGGGACGACCAGCATCAGCTGCAGCTTTCCTAATTAAATTAAGTCGATTTTGATGTTCTTCATAGCCACCATGAGAGAGGTTGAGGCGCGCAACGTTCATACCGGCAGCGATCAATTCAGCTGCTTTTTCCGGACTTTCCACCGCAGGACCCATGGTGCAGACAATTTTCGCGCGGCGCATGTTCGTACTTTATTCCATCGCTCTTCGATTACCGAAATCAGACCATCAAAGGACGAGCAGTCGGTTCGATTGGCGCAGGAAGTTGTGTCTCCCCCATCAAATGTCGATCGACAGCTGATGCAGCGCTACGTCCTTCGGCAATCGCCCACACAATCAATGACTGTCCTCGACCTGCATCTCCACACACATAAACGCCGTCATCATTTGTGGCATGGTCGTTATCACGTGCAATATTCCCACGTTGATCAAGTGACAACTCAAGATCTGTGACTAATTGATTCTTCTCGATTCCAGTAAAGCCCATGGCAAGAAAGACGAGATCTGCTGGAAGTTGACGTTCTGTTCCTGGAACCTTCTCAAATTTACCGTCGACAAACTTTGTCTCAACAATCTTCAATGCGGTGAGGTTTCCTTTCTCATCACCAATGAATTCCTCAGTGGAGATTGAGTACAAACGTTCGCCTGATTCTTCGTGTGCACTGCTGACGCGGTAAACCATCGGATACGTCGGCCATGGTTGTGAACTTGGGCGTTCCTCAGTCGGACGCGGCATGATTTCAATCTGGGTGATGCTTGCAGCGCCCTGACGAATTGCGGTTCCTAAACAGTCAGCACCGGTGTCGCCGCCGCCAAGAATGATCACGTGTTTGCCGTGTGCGTTAATCGGCGGTTCGCCGGGAAGTTCGTTCAGCGCTTGTTGATTACCCCAAGGTAGATATTCCATCGCTTGGTGAACACCTTTATTTTCGCGACCAGGAATATTGAGATCACGCCATTGTGTAGCGCCGACCGCAAGAACGACTGCATCGTATTTTGCCCGTAGTTCTGCTGCAGTTATGTCGACGCCGACATTGACTCCGGCGCGGAAGCGAGTTCCTTCGCGTTGCATCTGATTGAGACGGCGATCCAAGACTGACTTCTCCATTTTGAATTCAGGAATTCCATAACGTAACAAACCGCCGATTTTTGGTGCACGTTCGTACACGACGACTGTGTGACCTGCGCGTGTGAGTTGTTGGGCCGCGGCAAGTCCAGCCGGGCCAGATCCAATGACTGCAACAGTCTTTCCTGTCATGCGATCTGGTTGGAGCGGTTTCACATTTCCAGAGTTGAATGCCTCTTCAATCGTGCGTAGTTCAACTTGCTTAATAGTGACTGGGTCTTGATTGATACCAAGAACGCACGCGGTCTCACAAGGAGCTGGACATAGTCGCCCAGTGAATTCTGGAAAATTATTGGTGGCATGAAGACGATCGATTGCATCAACTTTTTCATTACGCCAGATTAAGTCGTTCCATTCCGGAATTAGATTTCCGAGTGGGCATCCTTGGTGACAGAAGGGAATGCCACAATCCATACAACGACCTGCCTGCTTTTGTAGCGCGCCAAATTCTTGCTCTTCATAAACTTCGCGCCAATCTCTTATGCGCACATCGACGGGACGGCGTTTGGGCGTTTCGCGTCCAGCTTTAAGGAAACCACGGGGATCAGCCATTGAGCACCTCCATAATTGCTTGTTCTGCTGATCGACCTTCACGTTCTGCTTTGTCGATCACGTTCAAGACTTTTGCATAATCGCGTGGCATAACCATGGAAATTCGTTTTACCGCACTCTCCCAATCGTCAAGAAGTTTCTGCGCAACTGCCGAGCTTGTTTCCGCGTGGAACTTAGAGATGATTGAGCGAAGTTTTTCCGATTGATCTTTGGGAACGCTCAGTACGTCGACCATTTCAGTGTTAACTAAATTTGGATTGAGATCGAGAACGAAGGCGCGTCCGCCAGACATACCTGCGGCGAGATTGCGTCCTGTCTTGCCGAGAATCACCACAGTGCCACCAGTCATGTATTCACACGCGTGATCGCCAACTCCTTCTACTACTGCAGTTGCGCCAGAGTTTCGAACGCAGAAACGTTCACCAACAATTCCACGAACAAATATCTCCCCCTTGGTTGCGCCATATCCAATGACGTTTCCAGCAATCACATTCTCTTCCGAAGCAAAGCTTGCTTTCTCATCTGGGCGCACGATTAATCGACCACCCGAGAGTCCTTTACCTAAATAATCATTTGTGTCGCCGTACAAGCGAATAGTGAGCCCGCGCGGGATAAAGGCGCCGAGCGATTGTCCAGCTGAGCCATGGAAAGTGATATCGATTGTGTCTTCTGGTAATCCTTCACCACCACAACGTCGAGTTATCTCTGAACCAAGCATGGTTCCAACAGTGCGGTTTCCATTACTTATCGGAAGTTGAAGTCGTAGCGCTTCTTTCTTCTCGAGCGCTGGAGCAGCAAGGTTAATCAAAGTGTTATCGAGCGCTGCTGCAAGTCCATGATCTTGTGTTGTTGTGTTTCGACGCGGAGCCTTTGGGTCAACTTTCGGGAACGTGAGGATTGGAGCAAGGTCAAGTCCGCTCGCTTTCCAATGATCGATAGCCGCTGCAGTATCAAGAAGTTCTACCTGACCAATTGCTTCATCGAGAGTGCGGAAACCAAGTTTGGCGAGCCATTCACGAACTTCTTCTGCAATGTATTCGAAGAATGTTTCGACGAATTCTGGCTTACCAGTGAAACGTTTACGGAGCTCTGGATTTTGAGTTGCGACTCCGACGGGACATGTATCTAGATGGCAGACGCGCATCATTACGCAACCAGAGACAACAAGCGGCGCAGTTGCAAAACCAAATTCTTCGGCGCCGAGTAGCGCTGCGATTACGACATCACGGCCAGTCTTCATCTGGCCATCGGTTTGTACAACGATGCGATCACGAAGTCCGTTGAGAATAAGAGTTTGCTGGGTTTCAGCTAGACCTAATTCCCACGGCGCGCCTGCATGCTTGAGAGAGGTAAGTGGTGATGCGCCAGTTCCACCATCATGGCCAGATATCAATACAACGTCGGCGTGAGCTTTACTGACACCCGCAGCAACAGTTCCAACGCCAACTTCAGCAACTAACTTCACGTGAATGCGAGCATCCTTGTTGGAATTCTTCAAATCATGAATGAGCTGGGCAAGATCTTCAATCGAATAGATATCGTGATGAGGAGGTGGAGAAATAAGTCCTACTCCGGGAGTCGAATGACGAACTTTGGCAATCCATGGATAAACCTTGTTACCGGGAAGCTGTCCACCTTCACCTGGCTTTGCGCCCTGTGCCATTTTGATCTGAATATCGTCGGAGTTAACAAGGTATTCACTCGTGACACCGAAACGACCTGACGCAACTTGCTTGATTGCTGAGCGTTTGGAATCTCCATTAGCTAGCGAGGTGAAACGCTCGGGATCTTCGCCACCTTCGCCGGTATTTGATTTAGCGCCAATACGATTCATTGCGATGGCCAGAGTCTCGTGCGCTTCCTGCGAGATGGATCCATACGACATAGCACCAGTGGAGAAGCGTTTGACGATAGAAGAAACAGATTCAACTTCTTCGATTGGGACTGCAGGTCGGACGCCTTCTTTAAAGGTAAAAAGTCCACGTAAAGTCATCAGAGCGCGTGATTGATTATCAATCTTGGTTGTGTAGCGCTTAAAGATGTCGTATCGCTTAGAACGAGTTGAATGTTGGAGTGCAAATACAGTTTCTGGATCAAATAAGTGTGGTTCACCATCGCGGCGCCACTGGTATTCGCCACCGATAGGAAGTCTCTTGCTTCCTGGAACTTCTCCTCCAGGTGGATAAGCGATGTGATGCCGGGCAATAGTCTCTTCGGCAATAACATCAATCCCAACGCCACCAAGACGAGATGTAGTTCCAACAAAGTACTCATCAATCAGATCTTGCGAGAGTCCAATTGCTTCGAAGACTTGAGCGCCCGTGTATGAAGCGATGGTCGAGATTCCCATCTTCGACATAACTTTGAGCACGCCTTTACCAAGTGATTTGATGAGATTCTTCACTGCTTTTTCGGGAGTGACATCAGTAATGACACCTTGGAGAACAAGATCTTCAGCAGTCTCCATCGCTAGATAAGGATTTACTGCCGCTGCTCCATATCCAATGAGTAACGCAACATGGTGAACCTCTCGCACTTCACCCGTTTCAACAACTAGTCCAACCTTGGTGCGGGTTTTTTCGCGGATGAGATGGTGATGAACTGCAGAAGTAAGCAACAGGGATGGAATTGGAGCGCTTTCTGCATCCCCATCGCGATCTGAGAGAACAATGATGCGCGCCCCATCAGCAATCGCAGTTGAGACTTCGTGGCGAATCTCTTCAATTCGCTGACGTAATCCCTCGCCGCCTTCGGCAATCGGGAACAAGCCACGTACGACATATGCTGAAAGACCAGGGTGATTGTTATCGGCATTGACGTGAATGATTTTTGCCAACTCGTCGTTGTCAATAACCGGGAAAGCAAGAGAAATCTGTCGACATGAAGCTGGACCTGGATCCAAAAGATTATGTTCAGGGCCAATAGATCCGCCAAGTGAGGTGACGAGTTCCTCGCGAATCGCATCGAGCGGAGGGTTCGTGACTTGTGCAAAGAGTTGCGAAAAATAATCAAAAAGTAATCGAGGCTTCGCAGAGAGAGCTGCAATCGGAGTATCTGTACCCATTGAGCCAATGGGTTCAATTCCTGACTTTGCCATCGGTGTGATGATGACGCGAAGTTCTTCTTCTGTGTAGCCAAATGCGCGCTGACGTCTCAAGACTGAGGAATGTGGATAGATGATGTGTTCTCGTGACGATAGATCTGAAAGTCGAACTATCCCTGCGTGTAACCATTCACCATACGGTGCGTTATCGGCAAGGGAATTCTTAATTTCTTCATCTTCAATGATGCGGCCCGCTTCGATATCAACAAGGAACATGCGACCTGGTTGTAGACGTCCTTTGCGCGCAATTCGATCTTGCGGAATATCCAAAACACCGACTTCGCTGGCAAGGACAACTAATCCATCTTTCGTGACCCAAAAACGTGATGGGCGTAGACCATTGCGATCAAGTACTGCACCAATTTGCTTTCCGTCAGTGAACGTTACACACATATGCTGACAGACCAGGGTGATTGTTATCGGCGTTGACGTGAATGATTTTTGCCAACTCGTCGTTGTCAATAACCGGGAAAGCAAGAGAAATCTGTCGACATGAAGCTGGACCTGGATCTAAAAGATTATGTTCAGGGCCAATAGATCCGCCAAGTGAGGTGACGAGTTCCTCGCGAATAGCATCGAGCGGAGGGTTCGTGACTTGTGCAAAGAGTTGCGAAAAATAATCAAAAAGTAATCGAGGCTTCGCAGAGAGAGCTGCAATCGGAGTATCTGTACCCATTGAGCCAATGGGTTCAATTCCTG
>OGVZ01000084.1_pt1 | contig 13557 bp, 15 predicted proteins | sample 1575881 | NCBI WGS metagenome assembly OGVZ01 (sample SAMN07581520, study PRJEB24739) | freshwater metagenome | place: Singapore | collected 2015-01
CCACTGGTCTGCCAGCCCAATCGCTGCTTATTACCGGTGATTGGGTAGGGAATACTATCAACCGACGCAAATGCAATGTTACAGAATAAGGCTAAAAAAATAAGTAGAGCCTGGCGTTTGTTGCCAATTCTATCTATTTTCTTACCTATAAATTTCCTTCCTAAACCAAGTACAAATTCTTGCAATAATATGCCTGCCACCTTGCCAACAGCTTTTAAAAACTTTCTCTCTTTCTTTGGTTTTATATCTTCCATTAGTTTATATTTATTGCAAATACAATATAATTGCTACCGTCGTAATGCGTATTAGTGTCTATCGTAATAGTTGCAGGAGCAGTTATCACATATTGACTTTCAATTAATTTCTGCCCATTCTGATAAACGTGTACCGATGCCGCAAGGTTGGTAACTGGCAGCACACCATTGTTCTGAGTCCATGTCAAGACATTAGATGATGTAGCTATAAATTCCTGGTTAAATATGGATACAGCAGAACCAGTAACTGTCACATTATTTATAGTTTCCGTAACATTATTATTAACCACACCTCCGCTCCCTGCATTGTTTGCTACTTGATTAAAGTCGCGAGGTTTGCTGATAACAGTTCTTTCGGTATAGTTAGGCATCTAATTCAATTTTAAAGTAATCACCTTGCCAAATTTCTGTCTTCAAATCAAAACTACCTCTTTCAAAAACGTAATAACCAGAACTATATTCTATGACCTTGTGAGGAAGGTAAGGATTGTCAACTGTAAGGTTTTGGAATGGCATATCAACCATGCGGAGCTTTGGTGTGAGTTGACCCCGGATGACTTCGTTTACTAATAACTGAGTAACATTGTTAAATGCTTGACCGCTACTGACATCCCAACTACTACTATTTTCAAATGCTCCGCTTTCCAATACCTTTAATCCTCCATCTGTCGTTTTACTTGGGCCATCACCAATATATGTATCAAGGCTAAATACTGTTGATGATTTATCGTCGTTATCAGATCCATATTCAAGTATATCGCTTTGTCCAGAGATGGCACCTGTTGGAAGAAATTCAAGATAATTATTACTCAATAAATAAGATACCGCATAATCATTTATTATACTTGTACCTGCTTCATTGCGCATTGATTTAAGACGCATTTCCCACACATACTCCGCACTTTCGGGAATGTCTAATGTATCAAATGTGATTGTTTTATAGGCAACAAAAGCAGCATCAGCCGTTATTGTTTCGGTATTAAATTCGTATTCGTAAAAAGTATTCTCCCATGTGGCAGGTTCAAGGTGAAAGTTAAATCCATTGGTATAAGTGACACCTCTTTTTAGGTATTTGTTTTCTTGCTTTACTTCTAATGCTTTTATTTTGCCTGTAAAGCCTGGAGATGAAGTGCTATCTAATTTTAAGGTATCTGTATTTGATGCTGTTATTACATATTCATAATCACCGCTTTCTGTTATTGTTTTAGTTGTACCGCCTAATCTTAGCCTTAAGGTACCTGTATTATCTATTTGTACCTTTATTTTTACATAATACTTTCTTCCATTTGTAACAGTAAATGATGTATAATAGGCTTCTGTTGCTATTAATGTACCTTCAAGTATTTTATCTGCAATTAACCATCCGCTGCCAAGTGTCCAGTTAGCACTTACAAAATTTTGTAAAGGAAAGCTATTTATAATGGATGCCACTTTAACAGCAAATACAAATTGAAAAGGCTGAAATGTTGCAGGAGCGATCACCGCAGCATAGAAGCCAAGAATACCGGTATATGAAAGCCTTGCATCTGCGTTGGTAGCATCAAGAACTGGTGTTATAGTTGTTATTGGTGTTGTATTGGTAGTGTAGTTATATTCGACACCTGCCAATAAATTCTGTTTGGCAAAATGATTATAACGTATAACTACATTTTTTAAAGCAGGATAATAAGTCCACTTGCCACCGCTCAACCTTAATAAATCACTATTCCCTAAATCTGTCTGAACATTTGATAATGTAAAATCAGCCGTAAATGTACCAGATGTTTGAACGCCAAAGGCATTGTATTTAAAATAACGGTGATTTGTCGGAGTGCGTGAATATTCGTTTACTTGTACAAACCAATATTGACTACCACTAAATAAAAGCCTTGCACCAAATGTTTGACATATCTTTTTTAATACATCATAACAACTTTGGTATATGTAATTATTCTTTGTATCGCGATGGTAAAAGGCACGGTGCTGAATTACGGTTAATAAGGAATAATCATTTGCCGCATTGTAGGCAGTTGTATTTTCATGCCAATTAAAAACTGTGTGAAGTACAGGTAAACTATTTGCAACCAAGTTTTCCTGCACAAAATCCAATTGGTTTAGGCAGTTAAGTATATGCTGGACAACTGTGTCTTGCCCTTTGTATGGCCCAACCGCGCTGCGGTATTCCAAGGTTTTTAACCATCCCAATCCATCAATAGCAGATATTTGCGCCTCATAGCCAATTGACAAAGGTATGTCCTCAAATTCAACTAAGTCAGTAACAATATAACCATACCATTTAAATGATACCGTTGTATTGTCATCCTCGTAGGCAGTTAATTCCATCGTAAATCTTCCCTCAACCGCTAAACCTATATCTAAAAGTAAAGTTTGTAAATCATTATTATTTATTAATAATGATAATGAGCAACGCGAGCCAATGATAGGCGTAAACCTTTCCTGCCCTTGTATGCTTTCGCTATCGTATTGTAAATTAATGCCAATGGTATCAAAGTTATACGTCATACCCGAAAAGACATTGTCTTTAATAGTGATTACTATCTTTCTGCCTTTCTCGTTATATACTGTCGTTTGAAACCTTGCTGCCATTATTGCACTCTATTTAATCCCTTTTGGCTTCTATTTAACAATATAATCAAATCGTTACCGCTTATCCTTGTTTCCAATGTTCCACCAACTCCCATGTCTCCCATCATTGATTTTAATTTGGATAAAGGTGCTATTACTTCTGGATCAACACGAGCGTTTCGATTATCCCCTACCATTGCCATAGTTGGAGCATAAGCAAGGCCACCTTGTGCAAGTTTAGGAGCAGCAACCTTGTTTATCATTGTATTAAATAAAACCGCTGCACCAGCACCAGCAGCACCTGCTACGGCTAATGCTATTGGACCTAAAGCTTTACCGGTTGGCCCTGCCAAAATATTTTTTATTATACCAGCAACACCTTCCTTAATATATGCAGATATAATTGATCTTGCAGCTTGTAAAGCAGCAGCTCCTAATTTTTTCATGTCTGTTTCACCCTGCATTGCCATATTTGAAAATGCATCTGTTGCAGAAATAACTGTATCTACGACAGTAGCTTTAAAATTTTCCATAGCTAATTGGGCATCTGTAAATGGTTTAGCTATATTTGGTGGATTAGATTTTAATTTTTCATATGTTGCCGCAATATCCGCAGAAGCATTTTTCATAAATAATACTGATTTTTCACCTAAACCTAATTGTTCTTGTATTTTAGGTGCTAAATCACTTACAACTGATTTATTTAATTCTTCCCTTGCTTTTGCTAATTCCCCTAATGTTTTATAAGACTGTGTTTCAAATAATTTTTTATCAACTTTTGAGGTACCAGTTGTTGCTCCTCCACCAGTACCATTATCACCAAACACCAATTCTCCAGTACCTGTTCCACCACCTCCACCTGTACCACCTTTGCCCGGTGCGGCCATGAATAAGCTGGCTAATTTTCCTTTAAGACTATCAACTGTTTCTCCTATGCTTTTAAATCTGGTTTCAACTACCTTTTGTTCTTCCTGATACTTTGTCATTCCTGACAAATCAAACAATTCCAAACCTAATGACTTTTGAACACTATCAATGCCTTGCATTAATTTTGCAACATTGGAAAGAACTGCATTTTTTATGGTAATCCAAATATTTGTAAATCTATCTTTAAATGCTTTCCAATTATCATATACATATAAAGAAATAGCACCTATGGCAGCGATAGCAGCGGTAACGCCAAGTATAGCAGGATTGGCAAGGATGGCGGCAAAGGCTTTACTTATAACACCTGCCATGCTTGCAACAGTTGTAGATATCAGCCGAATAGTGCCAACCATTGCACCAAAAGTAGTAATCAATTTTCCTACTATAAATATTGCAGGACCAATTGCCGCAACAATTAAACCAGCCTTTACAATAAAGCTTTGTGTTTCTGGATTCAATGATTTAAAACCATTTACTAATCTTTGAATTCCTTCACTTAATGAAGCTGCAACGGCTTCTAAGTTTAATGATTCATTAATTGCCTTACCAAGTTCAGCAAGTGATGCGCCTACATTATCTTTTAAATTATCAAACGTATTACCTAAGCCTCCGTTTGCTCTTTCTAATTCACCTAATGCTCCAACTGACCTTTTTATAAATTCTTCAGAACTTATACCTAATTCTCTAATACCTTCTGCCGTTACTACACCAAACTCCTCTTTCATCACACGCGCAAACTCTGGCAGCCTTTCTTTAATCTGATTTAAATCTTCTTGGGTAACTTTTCCAACTGCACTTATTTGAGATAGTGCCAATACTACACCATCAAACTGTTCCGCTCCACCTCCTGCCCTTGCTACGGCATTGCCGAATTGTGTTATTGTTTCACGAGCAGCATCAGCATTCATGCCAACACTTTGCAGGGATGAGGAAGCCTTAACTACCTCAGGAAGTGCCAAGCCTGGATTCTCCGCAACCTTGCGCAACTTTTCCATTTCAATAGCCGCATCCTGACTGCTGCCCATAATGGCAGTCAATCCATTCTGCAACTTTTCCATGTCGGCAAAGGATTTAAGAGCAGCCGTGCCAAGTCCTATGATTGGAAGCGTTAACGATTGTGTTAAGTTGCTGCCAATGTTCTGCATATTCTGCCCAAACTTAGACATTGACCTTTCAACCTTGGCAAGTTCTTTGTCAAGGTTTGAAACATCTATTCCAAGTTTAAGATTTAATTTACCTATTGCCATCTATATCTCTTTATCCCATTTGTCAAATATTGTTTTGTCATTATTTGTCAAAGGTCTGTTAGTTTCTTTTTTTACTGGATTTTCCCATGGGAACTCTATTAAATCTTTAGGTTTTAAACTCCTTCCTTTTGCCGTGTGAACATTAAGAAGAAGAGTTGTTTGCCATCTAATTCTTTCCCATTGGAATTGTTCCGTTATTTCAAATTGATTGTTATAACCTTGCATGGCTATAACAACCTCTCTGAAACTCATTTCGTAATATTGCGAAGGAGGAAATCTTAAAACTCCGAAACAAAAGCGTTCGATGTATTCAAGTGTGAGTTCTCCGCCTTCGCCACTACGTTTTTTTCATATTCATTTTCTGGTGGTGAAATCTCGTTTGATATCATCTCCATTATCCGCGTAATGCCTCCCATATCTGTGTCAACAAGATCGCAGAATGATTGCAAGGTGTAAGGGCATTTCTCCCCTTTTGCCTTGTAGCCATGTTCAACGCCTGTATAAGCAAGTTCAAGGGCAAGCAGCAGGTCTTCGCCAAGTTGGGAAAGGTCGCTTAATTTTAGCTTCCTTTCCCGTAAAAATGTACCTAACACGAACATTCCAAATTTAATCGGAATAGTCGTGTTGGCAATTGTGATAGTTTTCATGTTAGGTAATTTTTATTTAAGCTTTAACAGTTTTTGCAATTGCGCCAGTAATCTCAAACGAAGCAGAGTAGCTTGTGTTTTCTTCCACGGCAGCATTTAAATCTAAAGATGTACAGATGGCTGACATAGTAAACACATTGTCACCAGATACATCCGTAGTAAATTTAATAGTTAACGCGGTGCCTGATACAAGGTCAGTAAACAAGTCATCAAATAAAACATTAGATGATGAATCGCCTGGGCCTGCATACAAGGCTTCGGTTGAAAGAGTGCCAGATAGTTGACCTTTCTTCACCTCTCTCCATCCGCCTGATGCGCTATCTTTTGTTAAGATTTCACGCGTTGCAGCGGTAACGTTCATTTGGCAGGAAGTTGCGTAACCGATAGCGGTGTTATCCTTGTATAACCTCATCAACGTACCATTAATAATGCCAGTAGTTGCCATATTTATTTATTTTTTTGGTTTTATAATTTTCTGTTCTGATTCCTCCGCATCCTCGCCTTGGAAATAGTCCATTGGCACCGGAACAGGGATATAAATTGGTTCTTGTTGTGTCTCGGCTTTCTTAGGCATTTCCTCAACGACAAAATCTTCATCAAGTAACTCTGCAATGCCATCCTTTATTAATTGTTCTCCTGATTCGGATAAATACAAGCCAACCTTGCCAGGTGGTTTGCCATTATATTCTTTTAATAATCTTAGTTTCATCTTTTCATTTTTGCGTTAAAATCAATACTCATCCAGTAAACATTTAAATCAGCATTGTACACTTGGCTATCGCTGCTGACATAGGTTATAGTTTGAACGCTTACATTGTTTACTGTACCAGTAAATCTATCTAATCTATTTCTGACATTGTTAGCAAGTGTCTGCGTAGTTTCGTAATTGTTAGTATATACATCAACTTGCACATTTATCAATTCTAAATTACTTTGACCATCCTTAAAATCAAATGGTGTGCTATTTACAATAGTGTAAACCATGAAAGGATATTGCACATTCTGCGGAGCGATGTCAGGGAATATATTTAAACCGCATACACCTGTAATGGCTGCGTCAGTTGTTAATCTTCCATATATTACTTTGCCTATCATAATATCTGCCAAAAATTTTTAGGTCTTTCCTGCATGATATAGATACATTCATCACGCATTTTTTTAACCACTTGTTCTCTACTCATGTTTCTTGCCTTTACCACAATCCTATTATACCATGCTTTAGTACTTCCGTAAACCATGTGAGCGTAAAAACCATTAGTACCTTCTGTACTATTAATTTTCCCACTCATTAATCTTCTCATGTATAAAGGACCAATCGCACCAACTGCCTTTTTATATGACTTTAGATTTTTAGATAAATCTATAATAGATTTTCTAAGGTTACCAGGCTGCACCAACATACTTGCACCATCCTTTTTATCCCATCCTTTCATTTTGTCACTTTTCCAAGGATTTGTTCGTATGTAATGCGGCTTTTTACTTACTGGTACTAATGATTTATAAACATTTAATGCTATTGGTATAGCTGATTCTATTACTCGCGTTCTCTCAGTTACTGTACATTGTGTCATTAAGTCAGCAAATTCAATGACTGCATCTGCCAAGCCTGTAACTCGCAGACTCATGCCTTGAAAACTTCTTCTACCTTTATAGTTAGTTTTCTGTAACTCTTTAAGGTGATTAATTTGTTTCTGCGTTAAATAAGCCATCAGACATAGTTTTGAGCGTATGAACAAAATAAATGCAAATACAAGTTATCTTCTGATATCTGCACATTTTCAATTTGATAATATTTATTCATCCAGATAATTCTCTGTTGCTCGTTTATGTCTGTTCTATATCTGCATATTACTTTGATTTGACTTAACGCAGTTATCTTCCCTCCCTCAACCTCTTCGCGGTTAGTGCCTTTATAATCTACATATCCCCAAACTTCTGCATAATTACTCCAGGCTTCAGCACCATAACCAGTTGCGCCAATTGTCCTTGTTACGCTTTGAACAATGATCCTCTCTCTTAACTTGCCAATCTCTTCTTTTTTATTGAACTTCATTAGAATAGTTGTACACGGTATTGGTCAAGTAAATATTCCGATGCGGTGGGTAGCTTCTTTATATAATCTTCTCTATTATCGTAACTATCGGCAACCATCATCAAGATGGCTTGTCTTATTTGGTAAGGTACACCTGAGGGCTGTGTTGAATAACCAGCCGTATATGTTATTGTAACATCATTGATATTACCATATAATGTTGGCCATGATTTGCCATAAGCAAGGCTAAGCCTGGCAGGTTTGTTAAATGTGTCCACAACATAATTAGCAGCGTCAAATGTTTGAGTAGAATTGTTAGAATCTGCGTATTGAAACGAGGATACAGATATAACTGGAGATACAGATAAATAAAGCAAAGGATTGCTTAACCTATCCAACTTTTCCGTGATTGTCTGAGTAATTAAAGCCTGATTCAAATAACTCTCCGCTGCCTGCCTTGCACTTTGGATAAGTGTAGAAATTAAAGTGTCATCTGCCGATGTATCCACCTTCAGATAATCTTTAACTTCACTAACTGTCCATATTTCTGTCGCAGGTGCCGTTGTTACTTTCCAAGCCATTGTTTTATTTTTTAGTAAGGGATGAGCAATTAATGCCCATCCCTATATACTATCCCCTATTTACAGATTCTTCAAATGCTTAATAGCAGCAGTATTTAGCAACTTGCCGTCAAATCTTGCATACATCAAGAAGCCAAGTTCCATCTCATCCATAAATCTCTCACGCAATGGCACAAGGACATTGTTAGCCACCTGGCGAATGATGTATTTCGACCAATCACCAAAATATATAATCTTTGCATCGGCAGCCTGTGCAGATGGAAGGTCATTATTCACAAAGAAGTTATAGCCTAATAATCTATCAGGTGTACCTTCTCTCAATGATGGCTGAAATAAACCATTGTAATCATTGTCAACATTTAACTTTCTAACCGCGCTCAAAATCTGATCGTGCATCATGAATGCAGCAGATGGAGAGTTACGGTAAGCGATGTCAACAGAGTGAACAAGGTTAATAAGGTCAGATGCAGTGAATGAGCCAGTAGCAGCAGATTCAACACCGGAGGGAGCAACATCTTTGAATCCAGTAGGCTTACCAGAACCATCACCAGTTGTAAATGCAGTGTTTAAGCCACGACCTAAACGCTCACCTAACATAATAGGTAATTCTGTGTTTAATAAACCAAACTCGTCATTTGCCCATTCAACAGACACGCGCACCATAGTATTTATAACGTGAGCAGCAAATGTTTCACGAGTAAATGTCATGTCTTGAACAGTAACCGATCCGCCCTCAGTATGCCAGTTGCCACTAGTTCCTGTATCATTTACCTTTGGCCAATACAAAGTACCTGCCTGAGGAGTAGTAATGATACGAGATACCTGCAACATTGGTCCATAGTATGCCATAGTCTTTTCCAATTCGTAAGAGAACTGGTAAGGAATAACATAACCACCTGCAAGACCTGACTCGGAAGTAGTGATGGTTGCAGTACCACGCATCTCTCTTAGCATTGATTGCTCATTGCTTGATAAGTCACGCTTGGCAAGTGCTTTCATAAATGCTGTGTGATACTCTGGTGATTTTACAATCTCCCTTGCATCTCTTGGCATTGCAGAAATGCTTTGCTCAACTTGGCTAATTGAACGGTTTTCAGAGTTGATTTCATTCCATCTTTCAAGGCGTGAAATTTGCTCTGTATAATTTTTAAACGAGGCATCTGCTGCATCCCATTGGGATAACTCGTCGGAGGTCATTAACCTTCCTTCGGCTGTTGCTCTCTTTTGTAGGTCTTCCATTATTGCATAGTCGGAAGCCCGCTTTTCTCTTAACTCTTTAGAAGTCATTTTTAAATTGTTTTAAGTTTGTTTAAATGCAGGGCGTTCCTGCGTAATTCTTGCTGTATTCTAATATCTGACTTAACAGATATTTCAATAACCTTTTTTAAATCTTCATCTATATCCTTTGTAGCCTCATAACTTCTTTTTGCTACCATTGTGTCAGGATTAGCTGGATAAGTAACTGGAGATACATCGTATACTTTTTTAATACTTCTGATAATTCTTTTTGGTTTACTTCCAGTATTTTCCTCCCATTTCTCTTTATCAACTGTAAATGCAAAGCTACTTTGGTATACATCACCACGCCTAACCATCTCTAATAAGTCATTGCCTAATGTTGTATTTGGTGCCTCAAATTCGTACTCCATCGAATTACCAGTTACATTTAACTTTAATGTACCGGATGAAGTTCTTGCAAGCACCATGTTTTGATCATGGTTAAATAATGCTACTACATCCTTCATGTCGGCATTAGCCAAAGCCTCTGTATCCATCTCCTCCTCATACCAACCCATGTCATAGGCAGAGTTAAAAACAGTAGCCGTGCCAAAAATTGTGCGGCTTTCTGGCTTTGCTCTTAATTCAAAATTTATGCTTCTCTTTTCCATATCAATAGATATACTGTTTTCTTCCTTTAATTCATTTAATTTTCTTTCTGCCCATCCTTTCATAGTTTCTCCTCCCCAGGCATCGTACATAATTGAACCGCAAATTTCTGAACCATCCTCATCAAAATATTTATTTTGATTATATACCTCTGCACGAGATAAAAAGCTAAATGTTCTTTTAATTTCTGATAAATCTAAACCTTCTTTTTTTGCAATTTGATTTGCACGAAACCAACCTACGCGAGTGCCACATGAAGAGCCATTTTCCTCTTTGTGTTTCAGAGCCTTTTTAGCTGCTCGGACTGCTGATTGTGGGTAGTCATTATATGTTGGCATCTTGCGTTATATCGTTTGTTTGTTCTGTCTTAATATTTGATGCTAATGGCAATTCATAACTATCGCCACCTTCGTAAGGATTCATATTCTCCTTAATTCTTATTTCGTTTGGTGACATCGCCAGTACATTACGCATCGTTGTGTAATAAGATGATCTTGCTGCTATATCTCCACGAAGTAAGCCATCAAGGTTAAAGCGTGTGCTATATCTATCCTTTTCTACTTCAAAAAATATCTTTCTATTAAATTCTGCCTCTATAATTTCGCACAAAGGCATAATCGTATAGTTTACAAACATTTGGCTCAATTGCTCCATGTTTCCAAATGTCGCTTTGTCCATGTCTTCCAACAGAATGCCCGGTACACCAGTTATCCTTGCAATGTCGGAAATAGTAGCTTTCTTTGTTTCGTTAAAAGAAGCATCGTTTGGATTTAATCCGACTTTTTGAAAGTCCATCCCTTCCTCAAGTATCGCAGTACCTCCTGCGTTTTGACTACCGCCAAATGCACGGTTAAAGCTACTTTTTAGTCTGTCGTACGCTTCATTTGTTAATCTTCCAGGATGTTTAAGAACACCGTTTAAATGCGCTCCATTCTTATAAAAGTTAGCACCATAATTTCTGTTTGCTAATGCTAAACCAAAATTATCTCTGTGAAGATCAGGTATAAGTAATGATTTTACGCCATCCCAGGCAAGGTTAGGAATGTATATAATATTTTCGCTTCTATATGTTTTGTTTGTTTCCTTATTTTTAAATACAAGTTCATTCCTACTGTTATACCCTATTTCCATTTTAGTAGGATTAAGAATAGTAAGGCTGTTTATTCTTGTAGTTATGCTATTCCTGTTAATAGCCGCGTAAAATGCGCCATGTGCCAGGTAATGAAGCACCATTGTTTTATAAAAGGTGTGTGATGTATATAGTTCAGAAGGTTCACGGCTAATTATTTTATAATTAGGATGATCCTTTGCTATTCTTATAGCTCCATTGTCCTGCTTTTCTATAATGTCAAAAGGAATTGAGCCAATGACACCACCAAGTATTTGTGTTGCCCGGTAAAAGGCAGGAAGACCAACAATTGAATACTCATCAACGGCTACACCTGCGGCAGAGCCACGCTGAAACAAAGCACCTAATGTATCACCATTTATTGGTGTAGATGGATTTTCCAGGCTGCTTTTACGCGTGGAAAAAAAAGACCGCATGGAATCAAATATAGCCATGCGGTAAAATTAAACGAAATAGTATGAAAAATCTGAACCTTTAGTAACAAGTTAAACAAATCTAATATCCATATACATTTTTTTAGCCTTTCTAAAAGAATTATAGGATGTGTATTTGTCATCTAATCCTAACTCATTCCTTTCCTCTTCCAATCTCTGCCATGCTTCTTGATGTGTATTTGTTTCTGCTGTTAATTCATAAAATCTATGAAAATAACCAGATGTGCAATTAATTTGCCTAACTTGTTCGGCATACTCATGTTTTTTCATTAATATCTCCATAATTGACATATTTTAATTTTCAATTAGGTACATTTATAACATTAATAAACCTTGTTCGCGTTCGCCAGATGTATAGATAGTTGGTCTGTCTTCAACCATTATCTGAGCGTAAGCCATAACCATAGCAACAGGACCATCTACTTTTTCCGTTGACTTTGCTTTGTCTATCTTTATATTTCCAGCCGGATCAAATCTAAGCATAACATTAGTAAGCATCCATTCCATAACTGGGTTAGCATCATGAGTAATTTCATTTGATAAAAACAATTTTTCAACTTCTTTAGTTGGTGCAGACATAGAAATAAATCCTTGCCCAAATGGCTTCATGTTTGCACCATCATTCGTTAATTGAATAACTAACTGGGAAGCATTCCATCTGTCAAATGCTATACATTCTATTTTATATTTATTTGTCAACTCTATAACTTTAGACTTAATAAAGTCGTAATCCGTCACATTCCCCTCAGTCATTATTAGATGCGAATCCTGCGCCCATTGTACATATGGCACACCATCTGACAATGACCTTTCCCTGACATTATCTTCTGGACAAAAGAAATAACTTTTTATATGTGGCTTATCAAGTCCAGCTTGTACCGGAAAACAAAGAACCAATGCTGCAATATCCCGAGTAGAAGCAAGGTCAAGGCCTGCAAAACATTTCTTATTTATTAATTGCTCATCACTTATAAAAAGCCTTGTTTGTTCAATATAACTATTAGATATCCAAACGCTGGAGGTAGTTGTCCACACGTTTAAATTCTTTGTCATAAATTGTATTTGTTTTGCTGCTCCTTCGTTCAATGCCTTTTGGTATTGGTCATCCATGTAGCTGATGTACGGAGTAACGCCAAGGTTAGGATTGGATTTTGTCCAATTCTTTTTATCCTGCCAGTCATCACCTTCATCAAGGCAAAAAAGCAAAGGAAATACACTATTATCTATTTTCCTACCCTCAAGAATATCAACCATGACTTTACGAAATTGATAACATGGTGATTCCCGGTTAAATCCTGCGGTAGTGGTTATAAGTAATAATGGCTGAGTACGAGATCCCATACCCGTCTCCATCACCTCCAAAACGTCACTTGTTTTTGCCGCGTGGTATTCGTCGATAATAGCACAATGCGGATTTAAACCGTCTAATGTGTCCGCATCGGCCGATACTGCTTGAAACTTTGTATTAGTAGATGGAACGTTGCAATTATACTTTAATACATTGACTAATTTATTAAATGTCTTTGAATCTGCCTTTAATTGTTTAAGAAATACCTTTGCCGTATCAAATGCTATCCTTGCTTGGTCTCGGGTAGTTGCAGCCGTGTACACCTCCGCTCCAGTTTCGGCATCACATAGAAAACAATACACGGCAATAGCAGCGGCAAGTTCTGTTTTTCCATTTTTCCTTGCTATTTCAAGATAAGCTTTGCGAAATCTTCTTCCTCCATCTTTTCGCTGCCAACCGAATAGCACTTTTATAAAGAACTCCTGGAAAGGCTGAATATTAAACCGCTGCCCTGCAAATTCGCCTTTAGTATGTCGGAGAGCTGAGATGAAGCCATAAGCACGGTT
>OGVZ01000085.1_pt1 | contig 13544 bp, 29 predicted proteins | sample 1575881 | NCBI WGS metagenome assembly OGVZ01 (sample SAMN07581520, study PRJEB24739) | freshwater metagenome | place: Singapore | collected 2015-01
CCTGCCTTTAGGTATCTCATCCCAATAATCAACAAATCCACAATTGCAACATTGGGCTAAATCTTCGTCATCGGTAACTTTATATTCCATGATATTCCCCTTATTGTGTATTCCTGTCTATATTCCGATTACTAGCCTCTTGAGAGCGCCATACATCCACTCTAGCCTGTGCCGCTATTAACTCCCACCTCAACGCTTCTGCCTTCTCTACAGCCTCTCTAAGACCTTCTAATAGCTCCTGATACTCTGGATGAGCATAAGCAAAGTTTTCTCTGTCTGCAATAGTATTTCCTAATGAACTTGCGAACAGAATAGCCTTCTTTGTTTTCCTGTATTGCTCCAAATAAGTTACCTGTGCCTTAGCTTCTGCATAAGCCCTAGCGTTTTTAATCATAAAGTCGATAGCTTTATGCGGATCAATTGTTTTCATATTGATAGTTTTTTAATAGTCTCTATGGCGTGCTCAGGACTCGTTACTACTTCTACCTGACCCTTCCAATCGTAATGCCAAATAACTTGATCTGGCGTAAGTTTTTTCTCTCCATCTTTTATTTCTAATAGGTAATTCCTATTCTTGTATCCAACAACAATATCAGGGCATCCTTTACCTACTGCGTGTAAATGCTGAACAGTAGCCCCTAATTCTCTTAATGCTTTGACAACTCTAGTCTGGTTAGAATCTACCTTCTTAAACACGCCAATCTCCTAAATAAATAAACTATTTTGTATTGGGGCAACACTTCTATCCCAAAACTGAGGAGACTGAAAAGATTCAATCCTTTCTCTCATTAATGCAGCTCTGCATTCTTTTGTCGGTGGCGTATAGTTTCCATTCCACGCCTTATCAATTCCAATATTCCTACCTATATTTGTGCTATCAGCTGACGAAAATGGGAACCTTGTATAAACATTTGGATCAAGCATCCTCAAACCATGAACTTTAGAACACGGCCTTCCAGACTTATCGCAAATTACATCCATAGCCTCTGCCATCCTTACCCACCACTTTTTAGTTCCTATCTGACCATATTCTCCAGAACTCCCTAAACATATCCTCGGAAAATCTGAAACTAATCTATTTAATCTGTCCAAACTCTCATGCATATGCCATACAGGAGCACCAATGTGCGGAGCAACATTTTTCCACGGCCACTCATCTAATAATTTGTCATTAGCATCCTCATCACCATCTATAACGTCAGGGATCACAGCAAAATCAAACGCAGGATACCTATGCAATTCTGCAACCCACTCATAAAATAAACCCCAATCAACTATAGGCTTTCCAGACCTCCATGCACTAAAAGCGCCATTGTCAACAGCAAAACTCTGTGAACTCTCTAAAGCAATCGTTAATTGATCTGGATGCATAAATGAAATAAATGCATGACCACCAGATATAGCCCTAAGAGCAGCTGTAGCAGGAGTTATGGGTAACCCATGATAGTGAATCATATTATTTCCAATCTCCTTTATCGCCTCTTGAACCTAGTTCCCATTGTTTTCTACAGTCATCTTCTAACTGCTTTGCTTTTTCTTTTCTTTTTTCTCTTACTAAACTTAAATATTCCATTGCCTTGTTTCTATCCTGCATTCTTAATTGCAATACATATCTCACTTCGCATCTGTGACGCTCTTGCTCAAGATTCTCCATGCTGTTGCCGCGCATAATGGTACTTGTCCGTTTCCAATGGCTTTAAGTCTGTCCACCCTAGCGGCCACCCCATCAGCCACTCGACCCACATCGGGTTCAGTTTCCCACCAGCGTGAGTTGCCAATGAAGGAGTTCTCCGAGCATGTTCCGCTGGATAATCCCCTTCCTTCGCGTTGTGGCAAGTCGGAGTTGGGTATTGAGCTAACATCTTTTTTAGTTTTGTTTTCCCATTTGTACCCCCATTCCCCGGAAGGCATGGTGTTGGCCATTGCTCCATTTTCTTTTTCAATGCTTTCCTGCTGTTGCTCCCACCGTCTAATCCGGTCGTATTGGGAGTATGGAAACTGTCCACTCCGTTTGGCGACAATCCAGATTCTGTCCCTCTGATGGTTTGCTCCAACGTCTGCTGCTCCCAACACTCCCCATGCCGCATCAAACCCCATCGAGGCCAAATCTCCGAGAACTCGTCCAAGTCCCCTAGAAGTGAGCATTGGTGAGTTTTCCACGAATACGAATCTTGGCTCCACTTCGCAAATGATCCGCGCCATTTCTCGCCACATTCCGCTACGCTCTCCGTCAATTCCTGCCCCTTTTCCTGCGGAACTAATGTCTTGGCATGGAAACCCTCCAGATATAACGTCAACAATTCCTCGCCACGGCTTTCCGTCAAAGGTTTGAACGTCATCCCATATCGGGAAAGGCGGGAGAATTTTGTCATTTTGTCTTGCGATAAGAACGCTTGCTGCGTATGGTTCCCATTCAACGGCGCAGACTGTTCTCCATCCAAGAAGTTTGCCGCCGAGTATTCCTCCACCAGCACCTGCGAAAAGAGCCAACTCATTGAGAGAATCTTCCATTGTTGTCATAGTCATGAAGTGATCCTGCATATCTATCTAAAAATTGCTGAGAATTCCTATCAAACCAAAAGTCGTACCACTTCTCATGCTCACCGTTCCTCTGCTTCTCACACATCAGCAAAGCATCAGGAATCTTCGGATCAACTTCTATTCCTTGCTCTGAATCATGTTCTTTCTTTTTGTTGCGCCACATTATCAATATGTTGTCCACCTGATCCGCAATCGATGATGAACCCCTTAAGTCAAACTTGCTCGGCCTAGTCTCATCATTTCCCAACTTACGAATGTGATGCACCAGATGAATATGAATATCGTAATCCCTAGCAACAGCAGTCAACTCGTCAACAAACATCTTCTGCTCGTTATACGAATCCTCACCACCTACACACTTCATCAAACTATCAATAAACATGTGCGTTACACCTAAATCACCAGCACAATATTTTGTTACCGCAATCATCTTCTTCGCAGTAATCATTCCTTGCTGGTCGTAAATAAATAGTTTGTTGTCAGTGAACGATTCAAACCTGTTATAGATTCCCAACATCTTCTGAGTATCTATTTCAGGACTGTAAGTAAATGCATCTCCACCAAATTGACGGATCATCCTGTTAAGCGTCAACATAGGCTTCATCTCAAACGAAGCTATGCAAACCTTCTGCTTCTGCTTCATCAATCCTAAAGCGACTTGCCCTGTCATCATCGACTTACCAGAACCATTCTGACCAGCCCATACCGTCACCTCACCCTTGCGAAACTTAAATGTCTCAGCCATAAAAGGCCACGGAGGAGCTAATGAGTAATCAGGCTTTGGATTTAATAAGTTCTCCAGCATGTCATCTAAATAAACCGACGCTGGCTTTATATTGGCTTGCATATCTGTCTCTTGTAGATATTTCGCAAAATTAATATTGTCATCATTCAGGAACATAGTCATCAAACTCTCCATACCAGCTATCAATTAAAATCCCATTTACTACAGTCAACACTCTTTGTGCTTTTGCGTCAACTAAAAAATCATGAAGCCTTTTCGCTTTTTGATAGTCTTTACATCCAGAAACATGAACCGTCATCCCAATTACAAACCGCAAATCCAACGCAGCAGGGTTTTCATGTTGCAATATTTGTATCTCAGGATAGTCAAAAGTACCGTTATTTTTATTCCATGACTTCCAATCAGGTGTCGGAGCATGAGAAATCCATACGCCAAACGGCTTAAAACCGTCTATACGCTGTTTAATCAAGGCTTCATGACCACGCATATCAACCCCCTATTTTTTTCGCCTCAAAAGCCGTTTTTGCCCAAGCTGGCATCGCGGAAGTTTTAGGTTTGTCTTTAACCCATGTTGAATCAAATCCTGTCCATCCTCGAACAACCATCAACTCTATTGCTTCAGACAAACTCATCCCGATCTTCGCGGCTTCGTTCCTTATTGTCTTTAGGACACGATCTGTTATCGGAGCCTTCTTCTTAGAACGCAATGATTTAAAGTCTTTCCAGAGTTCTTCAGAAATATCGTCAGGACGTATATCGTCCTTCTTATTCTTATTCTTATTCTTCTCTAGGACATCATCTTGATATTCCGTTGATATCACGCCGATATCATCTTGTTCCAACCAATCATTTAGCTTGCAAATCATTGATTCAATGTCTTTTTCTTGCATTCTTAGTCTGAACGCAATAGCAGGAATGCTAGGTAATTCGCCGTTTTTTTCAGCAGCGAGTAACCAAAGGTTTATTAGAAACTTTGAAAGTTTTGGGTCAAGCTCATGCCACTCGAGATTGTTGAGTAAATCGCAATAAAGTTTGATCCAGATGGTGCGACGTTTGTCGTTGAAGTGTTGGAACTTATTCCAGTTCCGTATGCGTACTGTCATGATGCCTCACGTTATTGGCTGACGTTACTGAAAGAATCAAGGTCAGGACGGTAACGAATCGTCTTTTCGGGAGCTACCCTAGACCTTTGCCGCAATTCTAAATCAACTCAAAACAATTTTGTAGGATTTATTGGAGAAGTGCAAGTTTTGAAACTACGCTTCTCTATCGGCTGTCCTCTAGGGCTGACTGTTGGTAAAAATGTATTCAGTGGCTTAAATACCATCGGCTGACGTATTACAACTTCTGTAACTATTTCTTCTTCTATCTTAATATTTTCGTAATATCTACCATTCTCCTCCCTAACGACTTCAAATCCAATCAAGATATTTAGCTCTCTCGTGACCATAAATTGATCGTCGTACTGCTTTAAAGCCTTGTGTAGCTGCATTACGGTTAAGCCGGGATTCTTCAATACATACTCATATAATCTTGCTCTTTTGCTACCAATCTTAGGCTTATAGTTTCTTTTAATCATTTGTAAGTTATCTATAAAAAATGTTTTTACACAAAAATATTGACTGTGGTATCGTTCTCTTACCGCAACACGCGGTGTTACTAGGAGAATAATATGATTACAGCGCACATTACCAAAGTAAAAGATGGTTGGAAAATGTCCATCGTTAATGGTGTTAAGCCAATCCTTGAAAATATCATTGCAGAGGTAGTTTTCGCAAAGAAAGTTGACGCTAAGAAGTTTGCCAAATCTCAAAACGCTAAAGCATGGAATTACTAGGAGAATAATATGAAACGCTACGAATATGAGCAAGAGTGCCTACATTTAATTTTGAATAAGTTGCCTGAGGATTTTTTACAAGAATTTACTGAAGGTGATCTTCGAGAGTTTATGTGCGACTTTCTAGTAGCTTATGCAGAGTACAGGAATCAGCCGCCATTACTCAATGCAGCTATCGCTCGAGTTGTTGGCAAGATGATTGAATACGCAGGAGCATACTCTAAACACGTTGATGACCGTATCACTCCTGAAGAGTTGCGTGACTATCATGAGGACATGAAAACAGATCAGTGGGAGGCTCGTCGTGATTACTAAAATGCACAATTGGGAAATAGCTGAACTGGTCTACACCATTCGTTTGCTGGCTCATAACCTAGAGCAGAAACAGGATAAGACTCCTGAAGAAGAAGAAATCCTGACTATCGCTTATGAGGCTTTGCTGATCCCACCACGGGACATCCATCAACTAGCTGACCAGATCGAGAACAATGAAAACTTTGCTTAACACTAACGACTGGTTTTCGAGACATCCAATAATCTGTGGTTTAATGATGTTGTTGCTATACATCATTGGTTGCTCAATATGAAAGACGAAAAAAACATTCTCTACAAAGCAGACTATGTTCCATCTCATAAGACGGATATACGCAAGACTTTTGCTAAGTTTAAGAAAGAGCAAAAGAAGGCTTCAGCGGTACAAGTTACTGAGAAGCCACAACCTAACAATATTGTGCAGTATAAAAAATTCAAATAACGCGAAGGATAAATATGGACTCTAATTATCAACAACAGGCTGAACATGAGCAGCAACAGTGGCTTGTCTATCAGAAACTTCAGACAGCACGAATCAAACTTCAATCAATGACTTTAAAGAAGTCTGGTCATAATAAGTTTGCTGGCTATCAATACTTTGAACTAGGCGACTTCTTGCCTACGATTAACGAGATATTCCACAGTCTCGGCCTTTGCTCTGTAGTCTCGTTTGACAATGAGCTTGCTACCCTGAAGATCGTAGACGTAGAAACTGGTGGAATGATCCGATTCACTAGCCCTATGGCTGAAGCCCAGTTAAAAGGCTGTCATCCGATCCAGAACCTCGGAGCAGTAGAGACCTATCAGCGTCGCTATTTGTACGTTACAGCCCTCGAAATCGTAGAGCATGACGCACTAGACGCTACCACTGGTCAGGACGCTCCTAAAGCCTCTAAACCCGTCACAGTGGACGTATTCGACTCCATCTCTAAGGAAGAACAGGATTGGCTGGAAAACACAGCTATGGAAGTACGTCTTTTGATTAAGAAAGACGATATGCAAGGGGCATTAGACTTTATCAATATGCAACAGTTTGATGCTGATTTAAAGACTGCTTTCTGGTCTAGGCTAGATAGCAAAGAACGTAGCGCAATTAAGAAGTTTTCAATAGGAAAGTAATATGGAATACGATAATCAAAATCGCGGAACACTCTACCGTAACGAGAATAAGAAAGAAGAAAATCACCCAGACTACTCTGGAAGTCTAAATGTAGGCGGGAAAGATTACTGGTTGTCAGGCTGGATTAAAGAGTCAAAGAAGGATGGGAAGAAGTTCTTTAGCCTATCAGTAAAACCTAAAGCAAAAGAGAATCCTCACGCTAAACCTAAGCAAGAAAAGTTTATTGATGATGATTTAAGTTCCGTACCATTTTAGTCTATATGCGCTGACGGCAGATTAGGTTCGGCATATAGACAGGGGAAAGCGGATGCTGGTTTCTATAGTTGCGATCACCGACCAGACGCAGCGAGTACCCACCTATCATGAGGGAAAGTCGGCACTTTTGATTAACATGGTCTGTAATCTCGCTGATGAGTACCTCACCACTTACCGGATGGCAGAAACGCACCACTGCTTTCGAGAAAGACGGTAATGACAGCCTGGAACAGACCGGCATTTTTTAAAGGAGAATCAAGTGAAACTGTTGGACACTCTACAAGAAAAATACAACTTGAAGAACGATGCAGCTATCTCTAAGGCTTTGGAAGTAGCTCCACCTGTTATTAGCCGTATTCGTAATGGTAAGGCACATGTATCATCCGATATTATGATCCGCATCCATGAAACTTTTGGTATGCCTATCGCTGATATTAAAGCTCTATGCGCGTAATCTGGTACGTCATCTGTATATTGGCAATCATCTGGGCTGGATCGGAGTTGTTCGTTAATCGAGTCCAGAGAGCCTACTTCAGAGGTTATCAGGATGGTCTTAGAGCCGTTCCTAGACCTCCTATCAATGATTCTCAATGTGCAGCATGGCTAATGGAAACTAATATAAGAGACGCTAAACGGAGGATATGTAGATGAAAACTCCTAAAGAACTCGATGTTTTGCGTAGGAATGTATGGTTTGAAGATACTCCAGAAATAGTAGAAGCCATGAAAGCATCTGGTCATAATGAATGGGCTAGACACTTGCATAAAATGAATATTTATCAGAAGAATCTAGTCGCAGAGATTAGAAAATTGCGAAGGGAAATGAAGAAATGACTTGGAATATTACAGAGTTGAATGTCATTAGGTGGAGTGAATCGCGAGGAATTATCCCTAACTCAACGAGTCTTGCTCAGTTTAAGAAAGCTCAGGAGGAAATGAATGAACTTCTCACAGCTATTACAGACCGAGACAGGGCAGGAATTATTGATGGAGTGGGCGACGTTCTTGTATGTCTCATTAATGTTTGCGCTCTTGAGGATGTCAGCATGACTCAGTGCCTAGAGGCTGCATATCAGGAGATTAAGGATAGACGGGGTACATTAGGGAAAGATGGAATTTTCCGAAAGGAAACAAATGGCTAGGCCTCGTAAGAATCCAGATGATCCTAAGTGGTCACAGCCAGAACAAACCGACGTTAAACTGGTTCTCTATGCTGTGTCTCTAGCAGGTGTAATAGCTCAGGGTAAACCTATGAGTCAGGAACAAGCTGCTAGAGCCGCTATGGAATATGCCGAGGCTGCACTAAAAATATGGGGATAATATGAAACCAACACAAGAGCAAGCGCTTGATTGGGCGTTTGAATGTGATTTTGTTGAATCAACTCCAGCAGAAGATGTTTTTTCATCCATTTATGTTTGCTGTCCAAAAGATATTGAGCGTCTTGTTACCCTCGTTTATGAAGCAGGTCGCAAGGATGAGAATGAGGCGTGTGCGAAGGTGGCTGAAGGCTATATAACGATGGAAGGCTACGGATACGAAATAGCCCGCTATATCCGCGCAAGGAGAGAACAATGACTGACCGCGAACTGATGCAGATGGCGCTGGATGCGTTGAATAGCGACAATCCAGACATTCAACTACGGGCAGCGACACACCTCCGCGCAGCACTAGCGCAGCCAGAGCAGGAGCCTACACGCTCACAAAAGATGCGTGACGCAGGAATAACACGAAGACCAAAAGGTTGGGACAAAGAGCAGGAATTAGAAGGTATTAACGAAGTTATTTTAAATTCAATACGTGATTCATCGGAAGTTGTAGCCCCACCACAGCGCGAATGGGTTGGGCTGACGGATGAGGAACAAAACCAAGTTGCATGGTCTTGCGGGGCTATGTCGGCTGACTGGTTGGACTTTGCCCGCGCCATCGAATCCAAGCTCCGGAGAAGAACTTATGAGTTGGGAAAAACAAAAACGATATAAACAACGTAAAAGAGAAGAAATTGAAAGAGTCAAACTTCTACACGACTTATTCTTTAAACATCCTATTTCAAAGAATCATACTGAGCGTAACACTGCTTCAAAGCAATCCTCAACTCATCAGCATCCATCGCTAGTTTGACAATATCTGTTGCGCTCTCTCGGTGAAGGTCTTTTCCGGAACAACCACTTTGTCCAGCACTGGCGGTTTCGGACACTCCACTACCCGAGGGGCGCTCTGGCCTGTGGCGCAAGCTGTCAAGGAGCAACTTATTAGTATCAGCAACTTTCTTAAGTTCACGATCCTTCTCCTGACGTAGCTTATCGGCATTACCCTGCATTGCCTGTTCTTTTTCCCTCATAGCCGTAACATTAGCCGCGTATTCTTCAGCTAGTTTGGCTCTCTCCTGATCCCATTTAGCTTGGACTTTAGCCTGACCAGCTTCATTACCTTGCCAATGACCAACACCGTAGGCTAAGACCACAGCTACAACAGAACCAGCTATGAAATAAGGATTCATTTCTTCTTAGGAGGAATAGCAGTTCCATCTAACTTCTTATGAACCTTAATCTTTTTGCAAACTTCTACTTCTTTACCTTTTTTCATTTCTTTAGTGCAAACTTCTTTCATTTCTCCACCAGCAAACGCAATAAGTGGGACAAACGCAATAAGTGCAATGAGCTTTTTCATTCGATCTCCGGGTGTGGTGGTTGAGCAGGAGCAGGTTTGCCTCTAAAACCCTCTACAACAGGCTGTGAGGCGCTTATAGGGTCTAACGTAGGTTCAGTCCTAGCCCACTGTGGAGTAGGCGTAGAAGCCTTCCAAGTCTCCTTAGGCTTATCCTCACGTTCTTCTTTAGTCGATAGTCCGGGAGGCACAAACTGCTGTAACGCATCCTTGCCCTTAACAGCTAATAGAGTTGCCAAACTGCCAAGAATGTACTTAGACATATCTGACAGGATCAGGAAGAACTGCTTATCAGCAGGAGCCATAAAATAAGGCTGTGTTACAAAAACAACACTATACAGGCTGACCCCAACCATAATGACTACTGTAAAGCAGAAAGTTAATGCGATACAAAACTTAATTACCGCATCGTGCTGCTCCTGTGTCATTGCAAGGAACTGACTGATTAGTTTTAGCGGGTTCATCTTTCATGTCCTCTGGTCTAAGTAATTGCTCTGGGCAAGTTCCTGTTGTGCTGCAATACGGCTTCTTGCATTCTTTCTTTTCCCAATTATCGGGATTCTGGCAAGGATAGCGGTATTGATCGCACCCAAATAGACTAAATACCAAGCATACGAGCAATACGCGCATACTGAAGCTCCCTATCTTCCATACCCTTATAACCACCATTAATCACCTTCGTCATGCCCTTTATGTCTCCAGCATCGGCGAATTTATTCAAATTATTAGTCTCCCAGAACCAGCAAGCACTCTGGGCTGCACCTTCAAAAGTCTGCATATACTCCGAGGCTTCTTCAGGAGTAATCTCAAGGCTCATAGCAAACCGTTTGTAATTATCCTTGCCAGTAAGCTGGATTAGACCTTTTCCAGCGTACACGAACCCTTCTTGAGAGGCTTCATCGCCATTGCCCATACGATTCGCATAGACCCTACTAGCTATCTTTCTAGGGTTCTTCTCGTACCTCTGAGCAGACTCCATATCAAAATACTTAGGAAAGACCTTGAGAAGCCCTGAAGCCTTGTAATTCAGGTTCTCAGTGACGTAAACGAAGCCACCTGACTCATGATGACACTGCGCCATGAAGTAAGCCACTCGTTTAGGGGTGTTAATGTCGTAGTCGTTAAGCAGAGTCCCACCACCTAATTCAGTCTGAGTACCAAATAAAGTGGAATGCCATTGCTCTGCATATTTAGTGTGTGGCGCAAACTCTTTAAATTGCTTTATGGAAATCACATACCCTCCAATATCTTAGCCCTGAGTTCTCGCATTTTTCTAATCTCTGTAACAGCCGCCTGTGTAGCGTTGTGCATGTCTAAATAAGTCATCGCTAATAACGGAATAGCAATAACAAACGTCAATGCCATTATTGCAAGACATAATACGATAACGAGCGATACGTCTGACTCATCCTTATTAGTATTATTACGCCCCACATCCACCCCACCACGAATAGGATCGCCCCAATCCATGTTGCTAGAGCCTTTAGCCGATTTATTGTTCTTCTGCGTTGCCATGCGACTATTTGATTCTTTCTAAGTTCTTCAGCTAACGCCTCGTTTTGTTCCTGAACAATCTGATTCCACATCTTCTCCCACCGTGTATATACATCTGATAACTCTGGTGGAGTGTTATAAACCATTAATGTTCTTACCTCAGATAAAGAAGCGTCTAACTGTGTCCTTATTTGAACCCGTCTTAAAGCTCGTCTAGCTAATGATTCTGAACCTTTATAAAGTTTCCTAGCGTTAGCTTCTTCCTCTATAAATGCCTTTGATAACCTGTCGTACTCATCAATAAACGTACCTAGATGGTTCCAAATATCATTTAAAGCGTCTTGTGGATGCGTCTTAGAGACTTCCTGAACCCTCTTTACTTCCTCGTTATATTGCTTAACCTGAGCAGGAGTAGGGTCTGTAATCTTATGAAACTGTTTCTTTAAATCCGCTAGTACATCTGATACATCACCTGCTGTAGACTTTATTTCCTTATATAAAGCAACGCCACGCTTGCACAGGTCTATGGCAGTCGTGGCGGCTTTAAATGCAGCAGCTATCGTAATTGGATCAATTTTTTAGATTCCCACTTCCAGCTAACCAATACATAAGCGCGATAACACCTGCACCTACTAACCAGTACACTTTATGAACGACAGATTTACCCACCTGTTCATAGATTTTACGGAAAGCAACCTCAGCAGCCTTTTCTGCAATATGGTTGATCTGCTCATCAGTAAGTTCGACTTTTTGCACTTCTAGCTCCATTATTGGTTGATATTCGCCAATCTCGCCAAATTCACCAGCTACCGCCCTATTAAATAACTCTCTACCGTAATCTTCTGGATCATCTGCTCTAGCTGTAAATGGCATTTTCTGACCGCTAATAGTGATAATCATATCAATACCAGTGTGCTCCGCGTTAGCCCATCTCATTAGCTAATCCGTAGGAATAGAGTAACTCTAGAAGTAGTCCCACCAGAGTTAAACATTTGCCTACCCATAGCTCTCCATGTTCCAGAAAGAGCATTCGAGCCACGATGAAATGTAATCCCGCTAGGCGTGGTATCTGCTGCAACTGTATTCACGTTATAAAGACCAGCAGGGAAAATAGAACTTCCAGAAACAGTATCTCCTTCTGAAAATCCAGTTGTGGCTATATAACCAAATACATAAGTACCGACAGCGCCATACGATAGAGCAGCAATCTTTGCACCTACATCAACCGTTACAGCGCCAGTAGAACCATCTACAGACGTTACACCAGTGTTAGCAATCGTCGGGTTTCCTGATACGCCATTGCCATTAGTTACCGATATACCAGTGCCAGCAGTAATCGTTCTGGCTGTAGAAGTATTTAAAGCAGTGCGAACTACAACTCCATTAGCACCGGGATCAGTAAATCCAGCAGCATTATCTACAGCAGTCTTAACGTAAGCCGTTGTAGCAACCTTAGTCGTATTGTCACCAGCCGATTGTGTTGTGGCCGTAGCAGATCCACCTAAAGACACCGTAGAGCTAAATATCGTTAGAAGAAATGTTTTTGATGCAATCAAATTTACCCTTGAAACAGAGGGTGTGAACATTCCAATTGAATTTACTGAAAAAATCATTGAGATTGATCCTAGAGAGTTATAACCCGACATAAATATGATGCTTTCTAATGATGAGAGATACCATTACTAAACAAAATAAAATAAAGGTAGTTGTTGATTTCTATAAAGATGGCAAAAATTGGGATGCCAATTGTCAAGAGGTTGGCTTGGTTGGATATCAAGGTAGAGATTTACCTACCGTAAAAAAATTAGCTCTTGATGGATTACAACTTTACTTCAATGATAAATCTTTTACCCTGATAGAAAGTGTTAGTGAGATTGAGGTTAAAAAATAATCTGCTAAGTAGCTACTACTTGCCGCCAATAGCCTTTTTTAAGTCTAAATACTCCTCGCAATTTTTCCCACATAATCTCTCTAACTTCGCTAAATTCTTCTTAGCAGAAGCGATCTTTTTTGTTTGAATAAATAACTCACCCTGATACTCAAGAGCTCCTAAGTGATTTGGATTAATTCTTAGCGCCTTTTGGTAGTACTTAGCCGATGCGGAAAACTGCTTTAGATTTCTACTACTAAAACCCAACCAATTATTGATATCAGCATTATTGGGATAGGTCTTATCAGCTTGAGTTAGCACCGTCATCGCTTGGGTAAAGTTTTTTTGTTTTACTAATGACTCTGCTTCACTTATAAATTCAGTTAACTTCTTTACGGCTGGTGGGTTTGGTGTGGGATCAGCGGCCTTTGCAGTAGCCTCCAATTTTCCTAATTCAAAACCTTTTAACCTAGATTTAGCAGAGGATGAGTTACTGTGCTGGCCCATAAAATTTGATGTGCCATCCTTGCCGCAGATTGCAGTAATTCTTGCCGAACCCCCTGGGTGTGAGTAGACCCAATTAGTTAAATCATAAACATCGCCATCAATTATGCTCCAGCAATCAGTTGCAACATTATGTTTTTTCACTTCATCGGCAGTTAATGGCAGATTAGTCGATGCCGCCTTTGGCGCAGCTGCTGGCGCA
>OGVZ01000086.1_pt1 | contig 13514 bp, 15 predicted proteins | sample 1575881 | NCBI WGS metagenome assembly OGVZ01 (sample SAMN07581520, study PRJEB24739) | freshwater metagenome | place: Singapore | collected 2015-01
GTTTCCCAGTCACGATAGCTACAGCAGGAAATGGAGGAGCAGGAACAGGTGGAGGCGGGGGTGGTTGTAGTAAATGTAATGATTGCATGTCAACAATTACTGGATCGCATGCAGATGTAGAGTTAATTAAAACTGAAGGCTTATCAATAAAGATTGATGAGATTAGAGAGTTAATCAGTAGGGCATCTTGGGCACCATCAGTATCAAATTGGCGAGTAGTTGTGATTGAAGATGCGGATCGATTGACTGATTCTGCAGCTAATGCACTCTTAAAAGTTATTGAAGAGCCAGGGCTTAGAACTGTTTGGCTCCTATGTGCTCCTACTTTAACTGATGTATTGCCAACAATTAGATCTCGCTGCCGACATTTATCCTTAAGAACACCATCAACAAAAGCAATTTCAAATTTACTAATCACTAGAGATGGTGTTGATCCAAAGGTTGCAGATTTTGTGGCTAGGGCATCAGGTGGACACATTGGACGGGCTAGATATTTAGCAACCGATGTAGCTGCAAAGCAAAGCAGAGAAAATATATTAAAGATTCCCTTTATGTTAAAAGATCTCTCCTCAGCTTTTATGGCAGCACAGCTACTAGTAGATAGCGCTAAAGAGGATGCAACAAAAGACGTCGAACAAAAAGATGAGATCGAAATTACTAAATTAAAAGAGGCGTGGGGAGCATCTGGGACAAAATTAGCTCCAGGTGGTTCAAAAGCGATTAAGGAGTTAGAGAGGGAGCAAAAATCTAGAAGCACAAGAATGGTTAGGGATTATTTAGATAGAGCACTACTTGATATCGCCACACTTTACCGAGATGCGCTTTTAATACAATCAAACTCAACTGATGCCTTAATAAATCTAGATCTAACTGAAAAGACTAAGCAACTTGCTTCAACTTTTGGACCAGAGCGCACCCTTAAAAAGATTGAAGCAATTCTTAGGGCCAGAGCTCAATTGGCACAAAATGCAGCCCCACTGCTACTTATTGAAGGATTGATGTGTGAATTACGTTAAAAAAGTGGTAATTAGCACCTAGTTTTGTAAGGCAAAATACTCCCATGCGGTTAGACCATATCTCTTATGTAGCATCCCATGAACAAATTTCTGATGTCGTAAATAGAATTGGCTCACAGATTGGAACTGCATTTATTGATGGTGGAATTCATCCAAAATTCGGTACAAGAAATTTCACAGCTCCACTACTAAACCATCAATACATAGGGGTGGTTTGTCCATTAGATCACCCAGCAACTGACTCAACACCTTTTGGAAGAGCGGTTAAGAAAAAAGCTGAAGAAGGTGGTGGTTGGTTAACCTGGGTATTAGCGACAGATGATATTTCAAAGGTTGAATCAAGATTAGGTAGAACCTCGGTTGACAGTAATCGCCGCCGCCCAGATGGCAGTGAGTTAGGTTGGAAACAAATTGGTGTTTTGGCGACCTTAGAAGATTCGCAGATGCCTTTTTTTATTCAATGGTTAACTACTGAGCACCCATCAACTGATGGTAGGGCTAGCGCTAAAATTTCCAAGATTGAAATCGCTGGAAATGAATCCAAAATTAAAGAGTGGCTAGATTCTGATATTTCAAAGTTATTAGGTGATGCTGAAATTGTTTGGGTTGATAAGGCTGTAAATGATGGCCAAACTGGAATTGTGGCGGTTGAACTTAGTGTAAATGGCAACAAAATTAGATTAGATTAATCAAGAATTTTTCCTGCTTAAGTAGATGAAATTCAATGAAATATCCTTCTCAGTATTTTTAAATTATTGATATGGCTAAGATTTTAAGTAATTTAGAGTTAAATGGAATAAATTTTATCTCCGAGGCAGAACGTGGGGGCACTCCTCGCTCCTTATTTTGGCCATGGGCTGCAGCTAATGTTTCTTTTCTAGCTCTCTCCTATGGTTCTTTTTTTCTAGGATTTGGTATCTCATTTTGGCAGGCAACAATTGCCGCGATTATCGGCACCGTCGGCAGTTTTTTACTTGTAGGTATCTCATCTTTAGCTGGCAAAAGAGCAAACGCACCGACTATGACCTTATCTAGAGCTGCATTTGGGGTAAATGGCAACAAGATTCCTGGATTTCTTTCCTACCTAATATTTGTTGGGTGGGAAACTGTTTTAGTCTCACTTGCAACACTTGCTTCTGAGACCGTATTTACTCGAGTCGGAAATTTTGATCCGGATCTATCTAGATTGTTAGGTTTTTTACTAGCGGGTGGGTTAACAATTACTGGTGGAGTATTAGGTTTTAAAGTAATTATGCGTTTGCAAATTTACTTGACTATCTCAACTTTAATTTTAACTGTCGGATATATAGCTTTAACTATTGATTCCATAAATTGGTCAAAGATTTCAGCCATTCCAAATGGCACAACCCAGGGTTTTATCGGAGCTTTAATTTTTGGAGTAACTGGTATTGGTTTAGGTTGGGTAGGTTGCGCAGCTGATTACTCAAGATACCTACCTAGAAGCTCCTCTGGTAAATCAGTTGTTATTTGGACAGTCTTTGGTGCATCTATTGTTCCGATTGTCTTAGTTATTTATGGAGCACTTCTTGCAGCAAGTAGTGATGAATTAAATAATTTAGTGGCTACAGATCCAATTGGAGCACTAACCACACTGCTTCCTACCTGGTATTTAATTCCATTTGCACTTGTAGCAATTTTAGGATTAATTGGAGGTGCAATTTTAGATCTCTACTCATCTGGTCTAACTTTGGTTAATATAGGCGTGCCGGTTAAGCGACATGTGGCCGCCTCTATTGATGGTCTAATAATGACTATTGGAACTATCTATTTAGTTTGGTTTGCAAGTGATTTTTTTGTGCCATTCCAAGGATTTTTAATAACTTTAGGGGTGCCAGTTGCAGTGTGGTCAGCAATCTTTGTAGCTGATGTATTACTGCGCAAGGGTTATGCTGAAAGTGATTTATTTAATCCTGCTGGTAGATATGGAAATTGGAATCTCAAATCCATTTTATTGATGGTTGTTGGTTCAATTGTTGGTTGGGGGTTTGTGACCAACTCCGCTGCTGAATTTTTATCTTGGCAAGGCTACTTCTTATCTCCACTTGGTGGGCGAGAGGGTGAGTGGGCCTATGCCAATTTAGGAGTCATTTTTGCCTTAGTTATTGGCTTTGTGGGACATCTTTTACTCTCGGGCAAGAAGATTAGAGTTGAAAAACTTTAATTAATTCTTCCATGAGGTAAATAATGGTCGGCCTTCAGCGTATCCAGCTGCTGATTGGATTCCAATAACAGCTTTTTCATGGAAATCATTTAGATTGGATGCTCCACTGTAGGTGCAAGATGATCTTAGCCCTGCAATGATCTCATCAATTAAATCCTCAACACCTGGTCGCATTGGATTTATATACATACGAGATGAGGAGATTCCCTCCTCAAATAGAGATTTTCTTGCTCGATCAAATGCATCCTCACTTGCTGTTCGAGCTGCTACCGCTCTAGCTGATGCCATACCAAAGGATTCTTTATATAACCTACCATCAGAATCTTTTCTTAAATCACTAGGTGATTCAAAGGTACCGGCAAACCAAGAGCCAATCATTACCTGAGCAGCACCTGCAGCAAGTGCTAATGCAACATCTCTTGGGTGTCTTACTCCACCATCTGCCCAAATAGTTTTTCCAAACTTTTTAGCTTCAGCTGCGCACTCCAAAACTGCAGAAAATTGTGGGCGACCAACTCCAGTCTGCATTCTTGTAGTACACATAGCACCAGGTCCAACACCAACTTTAACAATGTCAGCACCTGCCTCAATTAACTCCTTAGTTCCAGCAGCTGTCACAACATTGCCTGCAACAATGGGCACATTTACATTTAAGGATTTAATGGTTTTTAGGGCCTCGACCATCTTCTTTTGATGACCATGAGCAGTATCGACTACTAAGACATCAGCTCCAGCAGATATTAATTGCTTAGCTTTACTTGCTACATCACCATTGATTCCAACTGCAGCAGCTACCTTTAATTTTCCATTTTTATCTAAGGCAGGTTGATACATAGTCGCCCTTAACGCCCCAGTTCTAGTAATAATTCCTACCAATTTGCCGGCCTTATTAATTACCGGCGCCAATTTCCGTCTTTGCTGAGTTAGAAATTCAAAGGCCTCTTTTGGAGTCACATTATCTTTCAGAGTGACTAAGTCTTTGGACATAATTTTGGTTAGTTGTGTAAAGCGATCCACATTTTCACAATCGGCCTCTGTCACAATTCCAACAGGTACATCATCTTCCACCACAATCAATGCACCATGGGCTCGTTTAGTAATTAGATCAATAGCATCTGCCACTGTTTCATTTGGATTTAAAGTAACTGGGGTATCAAAAACAATATGTCGAGATTTAACCCAAGTAATAACATCTGCCACAACTTCAAAGGGAATATCCTGCGGGATAACAGCCATCCCGCCTCTGCGGGCAACAGTCTCTGCCATGCGTCTGCCGCTGATTGCCGTCATGTTGGCAACTATTAATGGAATTGTGGTGCCACTTTTATCAGCTGCGGTTAGATCCACATCCATTCGACTAGATAGTTGTGAGTAGGAGGGAACCATAAAAACATCGTCGTAGGTTAAATCGTGGGTTGGGTTATTTATGAAACGCACGTGGGGAAATTATACTCTCTAAATGCACTCATTAGAAACCAAAAAATACCTATCAATGGTGAGAGGCAAAGCCAAAATAAGCGTGCATATTGTTTGTCTAGGCAATATTTGTCGATCACCAATTGCAAATGCGGTATTACTTAATCTAACCAGAGATTTATCTGCTCCCAAGGTGGAGGTTGATAGCTCTGGTACTGGCCCTTGGCATGTTGGTCAATCTGCAGCAGATTTTTCAACACAGAGTTGGCAGTCAGCTGGATATGAGTACCATCATATTGCAAAGCAGTTTCAGCCAGATTTTTTTAAAAAACATGATCTGATTTTGGCGATGGATCTAAGTAATCGAGCCAATCTTTTAAATTTAGCAAAAAGTGACGAGGATAGAGCAAAGATATTTATGTTCACCTCATTTGATCCTAAAAAATCACATATTGATCCAGATAGTAAGGATGGGCAGATACTCTCCGTTCCAGATCCTTACGGAGGGCCGATCGAGGAGTTTGAATCTGTGCTTAAAATTATTGAGGCAGCCGCCGCCGGGTTTCTTGCTTGGGTGCGTTCTGAAGTAATTCTCACCCCAATTTCAGAGTAAACTGCTAAAGTTATTGGAGCAAATCTCCCATATTGAAAGGTGAAACTTGTCAGATCACTCAGAGGGTGAAGATAACTCAGAAGAGATAATTACCGAAGAGATGCTTTGGGAAAAGATTCCTGAAGTGCAAGGACTTGATCGAGCAAATACCTATTACGAATTAAGTGCGCGAATTTATGCTCGCGGTCAATATGATGAAGCGCTAGCGTTAGCTGAGACGGCACGGGATATCTATGCAGATCTAGGCTCTGTTGCACCAGCTGAAGGGTTAGCACAGGCTTACTCAGCGATTGGTTATAACTTAAATCAATTAAAACGAATGAATGAGGCAGCAACTGCCATGAGTAAAGCGGTGGAGTTATTACGTGAGAGCAAATCTCCAATGGCAATTGAATTAGCTTGCACCTTAGGTGAGTGGTGGTATGGATCCAAAGAGTATGAAAAAACAATCGAGTGCATGAATCAATGTGTGCAGGAGCATTTAGTAGATGGCAATGATTCAGGTGCGGCAAATGATTTACATCTAATTGGTTGCGCCTATCGGGAGAGTAAAAATTATCAAAAAGCGCTAGAGGCCTTTAAGGAGTCAAGAGCGTTATTTAAAAAGTTAAAAGAGGTAATTAATGTGGCAAGGTGTGATCAAAAGATTGCTCACTGCCTAACTGAGTTAGGTGATGCTGAAGGTGCCTTGCTTGCAGCACAAAAATCTCTAGATGTATTTGTTACGGCTCATGATCACAGGCGTGAGACCTACTCATCCTTTGAATTGGGCAAGGCTCAACTTGCAGCTGGCCAGTATGAAGAGGCGTTGATGAGCTTAGAAAATGTATTAGAGAGTGTTACTGAATCTGAGTTTAAGGATTTTGAATTTATTTTAGATATCGAGCGAAAGATTGCCTTAACCTTAAGTAAATTAGGAAGAGTTGATGAGGCCAATGAGATCATTCGACGCCTTGATGCAGTGACTGAGGTAATTGACGAGCGTTAGTTTTTTGGGTGATTTATTGGATTCAAATGTTGCATTGCCCAGGCATACATAGCGATAGCACCTGCTGCTGAGGCGTTCATAGATCTAGTTGATCCATATTGTGATATTGCCAAGATTGTTGTGCAGACTTTAACTGCCTCATCACTCATACCAGAGCCCTCTTGTCCAAATAGCATCACACATCTTTTAGGAAGAGCTGCACTCTCTAATTGCTTTGAGTGCTCTAAGTTATCAATTCCAATAATTGGTAGCACTTGATCATCACACCACTTTTTAAACTCAGCTACAGATGCATGGTGGTGAACGGTTAGATATCGATCTGTAACCATGGCGCCACGTTTGTTCCAATCTCGTTTACCAATAATATGTACTGCGGCAACATTAAAAGCATTAGCAGTTCTTACAATTGATCCGATATTTAAATCATGCTGCCAATTCTCAATCGCTATTTGTAAATCATGGCGTTTGAGATTTAGGTCGGCGACTATTGCTTCAACCTTCCAATATCTATATTTATCTAGGACATTTCTTCGATCACCATGCTCAAGAAGTTCAGGATCAAAGTGATTATCAGTTGGCCATGGTTTAGAGTGTGGTCCTACGCCAACTACTTGGTAGAACTCACCAGGTCCAATCTCTGATTCAGCCATAAGTAAACCTTAGGGGCAAAGGAGTATTAATGAAAAAGTCATGGGTGCCTGCTTACTTACTGCTTGGCTTTGTTTGGGGTTGCTCATTTATTTTTATTGAGTTGGGTCTAGTTTTTCTATCTCCCTTTGGCGTTACATTTGTCCGTTGTGCTTTAGGGGCAACTACCTTGGTATTAATTGCAAAATTAAGAAAAATTCAACTACCTACCAGCTTGCATATTTGGAAGAAGTTATGGGTAGTAGCAATGTTGCTGAATGTAGTACCTGGAGTTTTATTTGCCTTTGCTCAACAGTATGTAACCTCGGTGTTAGCTGGAATTATTAATGCTGCAACCCCGCTAATGACTTTGTTATTTTTGTTAATAGTATTCAGAGAGGAGCGATTAAAGAAAGAACAAATTTATGGATTGCTCATTGGCGCCCTTGGAGTTTTCACAGTTGCAGGTGCTTGGAAGGATTTAGGTGAAAATCAATTACTTGGCATTGTGGCGCTTTTAACAGCTGTTGCTTGTTATGGCGCCTCCTATCCCTACTCAACTAGAAATGTCATTCCGTTAAAGCTCAACCCTGAATCTCTTGCTGCTGGTCAGTTAATTATGGCGGCTGTGACATTACTGCCTCTATTTTTAATTAATGGAGTTACTGGCGATACATTTCCATTGAAATCAGTGGTTGCAATGTTTTGCCTTGGGGTTTTTGGAAGTGGGTTTGCATATATTTGGAATTTTTCAATCACTGCAGCAGCTGGAAGTGCGGTGGCAAGTACCGTCACCTATATAACACCTATAGTTGCAACTTTTGTGGGGTGGTTATATTTAGATGAAGAGATATTTTGGCATGAACCAGTTGGTGCTGCGATCGTAATTGTCTCAGCCCTACTTTCTCAGGGAAGACTTAATAGGTTGGTTAAGCGAGGATGAAGCGGTTAATACTTATATTTTTGTTAATTACATCGCTAGGGTCAGAGAGTGCGCATGCTGTAGATGTATTACCTCAACCATTTTTTAATCACTTAAATTCAAAGTACTTAGCGGACCCAGGGATAATTTTAATTGACCCAATCAGTAATGAAATTGTTTACCAAAACGATGCCGAAAAACCTAGAACTCCAGCATCGGTATTAAAAATATTTTCAACAGCTGCAATTGCTTTAACACTGCCAGCTGAAACAACCTTTAAAACTGCGATCTATAAAACTAATAAAAGAGGAGAATTTGTAATCTGGGGAGATTTTGATCCTTGGATTACATCCAACTCAAAGTACCGAGATGCAAATAATCGGGCATATCTACCAAGATTGATAAAGGCAGCCTTTGCTTCAGATAAGAAATTAAAGAAGATCAACATTTTGTATAAAGGTGTAAATGGTTCAGATATCTACTTTGCTAAAAAGGCGTTAAAGCGAAGATCATCAGTTGCTTACAAACCAGTTGGCGCAGGAATTGAGGTAGAGTCTTTAATAACTGAGAAAATTTCAAGTATTGAATCTCCACCTTTAGCTAAAATGATTAGATTTGCTCTTCTATATAGCGACAATGTTTTATCGCAGAGGTTAGCCATGTTAGCTGCTAGAAAAAATGGTTATCCAGTGAATGAAGATGGCCTAAATGAAATGATAAAAAGTAAGGTTGCAGAAATTGGTGTTGATACGGCCGGTGTGAGATTAGTTGATGGCTCTGGTTTAAGTAAGAATAATAAAGTGCCAGCAAAGAGTGTTGCACAGCTATTATTAAAAATTAAAAGCGATGTAAGACTTAAGCCAATTTATGATCACTTGCCAGTTAGCGGAGAATCGGGAACATTAGCTAGTCGATTTCTCGAAACTGCCCCGCAAGCTGTTGGTTTAGTCAGGGCTAAAACAGGTTCAATTAAGGGAACTGTTTCGTTAGCTGGTTTTGCAACCTCAGGTGAGAAAGAGTATGTCTTTGTTGTCTTAGCAGATGAAGTTGGTAGAACTAAAAGATTGCAAGATGCAGCCAGAAGAGCGATTGATCGAATGCTGGGCACGATAACGAAGCCACCTGTGATTGGTATAACACCACCAACTGTAGAAAGTACGCCTACTCCATCAACCTCATAAAAAAATTGTTAAGTTTGCAAGGGTAGAGTTAGCCATAATGAAAAATTATTTACAGTTAATGAAATTGCGGGTAGTTGAACTACTTTTAGTCACAACTTTGCCAGCACTTTTCTTAGCATCTAATGGTATTCCAAAAATCTCAACAACAATTGCCTGCTTACTAGGTGGTACTTTGGCCGCTGGTGGCGCAAATGCATTTAATATGGCAATCGAATCCAATACCGATAAGTTAATGAAACGCACAGCAAATAGACCGATTGCTACCGGCGAGATAACTCGTACAAATGGTTTGATTTTTGCAACAGCGATATCTGTTTTATCACTTATGATTTTTTATATTTTTACAACACAACTTGCAACACTACTTGTGGCAATAGCAATTGGCTTTTATGTGCTTGGTTATACCCTAACGCTAAAAACTAGAACTTCTCAAAATATTGTTTGGGGTGGGGTTGCAGGTTGTATGCCAGTTTTAATTGGCCAAGCTTCAGTCACAAACTCTCTAACTTTAACCTCTTGGTTATTTTTTTCACTAGTATTTTTTTGGACACCACCACATTTTTGGGCGCTAGCTCTTAGATATAAAGATGATTACACAGCTGCATCTATTCCTATGTTGCCATCTGTTGTACCTATAAAATCAGTAGTTCGCCAAATGTGGTTTCACTCAACTCTTATGGTCATTACATCATTACTAGTTATCACTTCAGCAAAGTTATCACTATGGGTAATCCCAATCTCACTCTTGCTTATTATTGGTTGGAAGGTGCAATTAATAAGACTTAGCAAGGAGCCAACCGAGGTAAATGCCGCAAGATTATTTCAAGCATCGATTGTTTTTCTCAGTATTTACTCATTTTTACTAGTTATTGGAGTATTGCTTAAGTAGTTTTTCATCTTATTAATGAGATAATTTTTCATATGTCCTCCCCACTTGCGCTTGAAGTTGTAGATTTATCAAAAAAATATGGTGATAGATGGGCGCTTTCACATGCAGATTTTCAGGTCCCAATGGGCAGTATCTGCGGTTTTGTTGGTCCAAATGGCTCGGGTAAAACTACAACTATAAGAATGTTGTTGGGTTTAATCTCACCAACTACTGGTAGCGCTCATGTCTTAGGCGAACTAATAACTCATCCTGAGAGCTATTTGCCAAATGTTGGAGCGATGATTGAAGGACCTGCTTTTTATCCAGCACTTACTGGTAAACAGAATTTAGAGGTATTAGCCAAACTAGGTGGATTTGAAAATCAAAATGTCCAAAAACTTTTAGAGTTAGTTGATTTAGGTGATAGAGGTGATTCTAAATATAAGACCTACTCACTAGGTATGAAGCAGAGATTGGGTATTGCTGCAGCATTACTGCCAAATCCAAAATTACTTGTACTAGATGAGCCAACTAATGGTTTAGATCCTGCAGGAATTCATGAGATTAGAACATTACTTCGTAAATTAGCAGATGAAGGAACTACCGTTTTCGTTTCATCTCATTTGCTCTCTGAGATTGAAATGATAAGTGATTATTTGGTAATGCTAAGACAAGGTGAAGTTATATTCTCTGGCAAAACAAGTGAATTATTAGCAGCCCAAAAACCTCTTATCTATGCTAGACCAGAAAATTTATCTGATTTATCAAGATTGAATCAGATTGCAATTTCATTGGGCAAAAACTCCAAAATTAAAGATGACCAAATTGAGGTAAGTAGTGATTTAGAGTTTGCTGCAATACTGAATAAAGCTGCATTTGAAGCAGGAATAGTCTTAGCAACCTTAACTCCAGTAAGGCCAACTCTAGAAGAGACATTTTTTGAAATGACTGGTCAATCATGATCAATGTTATTAAAGCTGAAATAATTAAATTACGTAGACCATCTCTCTCCTTATCAACAATTGCAGCAGTTACATTCGTAACCGGTTTAATTACCTCATTACTTTTTCTATTGGTGGATTCACCAGAGGGCAACGGCGAGAGAGGTACACGAATCTCTCGGCAGATACTGGAGTTATCTAGTGGGGTATCAGTTAGTTTTAAGAACTCAGCTGGTTTATTGGGAATAGTTGCTTTATGTATTTTTGCAGCACAAACAGCACAGGAGTACTCCTATGGAACATTAAGAAATCTTCTTGTCCGACAGCCCTCAAGAATGAAAATTCTTATTGGCAAATTAATATCAATGAAGTTCTTTGCGATTTTTATGGTGAGTATCTCCGCTATTTTGGCGTTAACACTCTCCTTTTTATTAGCGGGCGTAATGGATATATCGACAGCAGCTTGGTCATCGCCAGAGGCTTGGAGGGCTGTTTTAACTGGGTTTATTAATGTTTTAATTGCCACTATTGGTTTTGGCATTTTTGGCATGATTTTAGGGTTGTTATTTAGATCACCAATATCATCAATCTCTATTGGTGTAATTTGGAATTTAATTATTGAGGGGTTGTTATCAGTATTTGTTACTGATTTAGAGCGATACTTCCCAGGGCAACTTTTATCTGTTGTGGCTCAAGGTGGAAACTCAGAAATCTCTTACCAATACGCCCTGCTAGTTTCATACTCTTTTCTACTTACTGGCTTAATATTTGTGGCTATATTATTTAAAAAATACCTAGTAATAGGTTAGATTTAATTATATCCTTCATAGATAAACTATCTACTGGCGTAGAAGTAGGTGCGTAGAAGGGAGATTTTTCTAAAGAAATTTTAAATAAGTGGAAAGGAACACTCTATTTAGTAGATCCTTGGAAAAAATTAGGTGAAGAATATAACGATATATCAAATACAGATGATGAAATATACAGAGATGTAATTAAAAACATTAAAGAATTTGATAAAGATGATAGGGCTGTAATGATTAGATGTTTGAGTAAAAACGCAGTAAAATTATTCAAAGATGAATCTTTAGATTTCGTTTATATAGATGCAAATCATGCATATGATTTTGTTAAAGAAGATTTGGAAATGTGGTGGCCAAAAATTAAAAAAGGTGGTTATATATGTGGACACGATTATATAGATATTGATTGGTACAACGATCCACATTTTGCAGAAAATAAAAAAGACAAATACATATGGTCACAATCGGCATTTCTTGGATTATTTGGAGTAAATCCTGCAGTTGATGAATTTTGTGATAAATATAATTTATATGGTTATTTAAGTAATGAGTGGCTTGGGTCATATTTTATAGAGAAATTATAATATAGTATGGCGAGAGTTTCCTTTTCTCAATACTCAATGTGGAGTACTTGTCCAAATCAATATAAATTAGCATACATAGATGACCTGTAAGAATCATCATCTAATATCCATAGTGTGTTCGGTTCGGCAATATAGCATATGTTACAGGTAATTATACTGTAACTGTTGGGGGAGCAGGTAGTAATAGTGTTTTTGGGAATTATACTGCTGTAAGAGGCGGTAATGGTTGGTTTAGTACTAATACATCTTATATTTGCTATACTGGTACAGATGGTGACGGTGGTTCAGGTGGCGGTGGTGGGTACAACACAGATCAAAGTTGTAAATTATATGGTAATGGTATAACCGGACAAGGATATAAAGGTGGAGCCGGGAATACAGGCCAGTATTCAGGCGGCGGCGGTGGTGGTGCTGGTCAGGTAGGCCAAGACGCAGGAAGTAGTCCAGGGCGTTCAAATGACGCAGGAGATGGTGGAAGTGGTATAGCATCAACTATATCAGGAGTATCTACCTACTATGGAGGTGGCGGCGCCGGCGGTAAGGGTTATGGCCCAGGCGGAGGTTTTGCAGGAGTAGGTGGTAGCGGTGGTGGTGGTAATGGTGGTATGAATTGCGGCGCAGGTGGTAATGGAAGTATTAACTCCGGTGGCGGTGGCGGCGGTGGTGGCGGATCTATTTTTTGTAATTATTCTTCCGGCGGCACTGGCGGAAGCGGAATAGTTATTATAAAATATCCTGATACTAACCCAGCAGCAATTACTACAGGTAGCCCAACAGTTAATGTCGCAAATGGATATAGAACATACACATTCACCGGTAGCGGTACTATACAATTAGTTTAGGTTTTATCATGGCACATTTCGCAAAATTAGATGAAAATAATGTCGTTACAGAAGTCATAGTAGTTCACAATAATGAATTACTAGAAAATGGTGTTGAGAGTGAGGCTAAAGGTATCGCTTTCTGTCAAAATATATACGGTGGAATTTGGAAGCAAACAAGTTATAACGGCAGTTTTAGAAAGAATTTTGCTAAAATAGGCAGCACTTATGATAGTATGCGAGATGCTTTTATACATCCAAAACTGTTTGAAGGACAAGTGTTTGATGAAGAAACATGTCGTTGGGTATGGCCAGAGCCAAACTAGTATTTGATAAATATAAGTTATAGTGAAAAGAGTTCTATCTTCAAATCCTGGGGTTATTTGAGTTTTTAATTTTACGAAAAACTTCTGTAGAAAAAGAACACTCAGATTTTTTACTACTGAAGATGCAGAATGCTTCTCTACAGAAGAATCTGAGAATATTAATTCATCAGGATTTGATGGATTATCTAAAGATGTTATGCCACTGAATCCCCTAATACATCCTGTA
>OGVZ01000087.1_pt1 | contig 13503 bp, 6 predicted proteins | sample 1575881 | NCBI WGS metagenome assembly OGVZ01 (sample SAMN07581520, study PRJEB24739) | freshwater metagenome | place: Singapore | collected 2015-01
GTTTCCCAGTCACGATAAGGCAAGGAGTAACAGCTTCCGGTGGTGTACTAGCCGGTGTCGCAGCTTCAGGGGCTGAAGTGTTAGACACATTTCTGTCAACATTTCTAGAATCAACAATGCTTCGACGCCTATTTGGAGCTAAACGCCTAACATGCTCATTAAGCGCAGCGTCAATAGCCTCATCCGAATCTGCAGCTTCAAGTTTCTTATTAAGCTCATGCAACTCAAGAAAATCATTATAGCGACGCTGCCAAACTCTAAACTGATCAGTATCACCACGTAAACCAATAACAAACTGGCGCATATCATTTTCAGAGAAATCATTTAGATCAGCAGCACCAAGCGCAGCCTGCCACTCGGCAGCTAAGTCATCAAACTCTGATCTAACACTATTTCGCAAATTTGAACGTTGTTTTTCATCAAGATTGCTTAGTTCTGGTACGTCACGTTTACGGAATCTACCATTTATTGCACGACGCCCAATATTAATATCTTCAAATTTTCTACCACCAGTCACACCCGGTTTATTAGGTGCGTCTGGAACAGGTTCGGTAGAATCACTTGATAAATCTCGCTGAGAACGACGATTCTTCTCAATTGAAAAATGATTTAAAGCATAGCGAAACCTAGGGGTGCCTGCATATAAATTAGGATCAAGCCCCTCAGCTTTATTCATATCAGCTATAAAAGTATCTAGCTCAGAATCTGAAAGACTACTTACCTTTGATCTAAACTCAGCAACATTTATGTCACCATCTGTTGTCAAAAGCCGCCAAAGCCGCTCACTCAAAACAGCGTTAAAGTACATGTTGCCAGCGTCGCCACTATCGCGAAGCTGACCAAGCAACATCTGAAGCTCGGAATCATCAAGAGCTTGAATGAAATTCAAAGAATCGTCAGAATTATCAATCAACTCCTGCATTAAATTACGCTCACTAGGCACATCAAAAGCTCGCCTAGAACGCTCAGCAACAAGCTCATTCAAAACATCTCTTAAATCGTCGTCATCAGTATCAGCCACCACTGAATCAAAAGCTGTGATAAACCGACTAAGATCATTATCACTCAAAGACTGAGCAAACGACTCAGTTCTACCACCATAAGTCAGATCATAAGCGTCAGAACGTTTCTCAAACTCTAAAAGAATTTTTTCATTTTCAGAAAGCTCCCGATCATTCTTATCAGGTTTATCTGGCGTCGCCACACTCTCAGGTTTTTTAGGACGAGGACGCCTACCCGGCTTTCCAGGGCGAGGCTTACGCCCCTCAGGCTTAGGTGCATCAGGTTTAGGTGCCTCAGGTTTAGGTGCCTCAGGTTTAGAAGGGCTAACAACTGATCTGCGTCGCTTTTCTTCTAGCAAACGATCAAGCATCTGCGCCAACTCAGGATCATTTTCTATATCAAGCGCACGCTGAAAAACACTTACATAGTTATCTAACTCATCATCCTTAAGTGATTCAAGGAACGACTCAGTTCTACCACCGAAAGTAAGATCATAAGCCTCAGAACGATCATAAAATGCAAGCAACTCATCACCAAGTGCCCCAAGCTCACTATCACCATCAAGCATATCAGGCTTATTGATAACATCAGCCTCAGGAGGTACTCTCACACCACGGCCACCACCAGGCAAACCCGGCCGTACTGCGTCGCCTTCTCCACCAGGCTTGGTATCAGCCTCAGGCACTCTCAGACCACGACCACCGCCAGGCAGACTCATGCCATCAGAACGACGACGTGCACCAGAACGACGACGTGCACCAGAACGACGACTAGATGATCCACCACTGCCACGTCCACGCCCACGCCCACGCTGTCTGCCCTCACGCCACCCCTCAGCAAACCTAGAAACAAGCTCACCAAGCTTACGCACCATAGCCACAAGCGCATCCATAATACGTTGACCAATAGACCTATCCTCATCAGTAGAAGGAGGATTATCAGTCAAACGACCAGCTTCCGCATTAGCAGCTTTCTCAAGCTTATTGAAAGCTTGACGCAACTCGCCAATATCAGCAGACTCAAACTCTCGTGAATCAATAAACTCACGAAACTCATCCAAAGCCTCAGCAAACTCACGACCATCAAGCAAAGAACGCTCATCGTCAGACAACTCTTGACGAACAGCCTGCTGACCAAGTGTGCGCCCTAAAGACCCAGGGCGAACATCCTCCACCTTGTCAAACACATCTTCCATCTGATCAACAACATTATCAAGCCTCCTAGATGGCTTATCTAGGAAAGGGTTATGACCATAACGACGAGGCTTACCAACACTTCTTTCAACATCATCTAAACTTTTACCAACTTCCAACATGTTGTCAATGAAATCCATGGGAAGGCTGAACCCACAGTTCCGTCCAAACTTGTCGGTGATCCGCCCCCCATAACGAGTACCAGGCGGGCATCTATACCTATTAAGGTTGCTATCAAAAATAGCGCTAGCAGAACTGCCAGGAACATCACCGGCAGCCCTACGCACAGACGCTTTGGTGTTAAGTAAAAGTGAGCTATACAAAAAAGTGCTGTTTAAAATATCGTTATAATATTGCTCAAACTTACGATCAGACTCAGCTAATGTCTTAGTAGCTGCGATAAAAAAAGGTAACTGCTTACCCTCATTACCATCAATAATCTCATATGCCTGGCGATTCTTCGGACGACGAGGAGCGCTACGAGACAAAAACGTTTCATACACCCACTTCGGAACCAGCACAATAGCACCAGACCGACCACGAACCTTTATAAGCTTGTTCTTATCAGGGGTTTCTTTGAACTTACCATTATCAACCTCACCGAACTGCACAGAAAAACGTCCATCAGTACTATCAACATACTGATACAATCCTGCGCTAACATCTGGTAAATCAGCAGCACGGCTAATCATCTGCGGAAATTCGTTACGTAGCTGCAGCTGCTCATCAGCAGATAATTCGCCTCCCTCACGGCGAACCCGAACAGCGCCAGCATCTCCAAAACTCACATACAGATCACGCAACCCTGTAGAAAACGTGGGCATAGAGTCAGCGGCGATCTGACCAGTTTTATATACATCAACTAGAACGCCATCAGCGAGGTCATCGAACTCGTTCATGGTGCTTAGCTGTTGAAGTGACATGACTGGCTCAAGAATAACACCGTCACGGCGCACAACACGTGAATCGAACTGCACGTTGCCAACAGCGTCAAGAACATTATTTACTGACTGTTCAACACGTGAATGAATAACTTTCTTAGGTGCCACAGGAATCTGTGCCGCACGAATAATGTCATATGCGCTTCGGTTAGACCGCAGATCACCGATGCTACGAACAAGATCAGCGTCTCTCGCTAGCCGTGCCAACCCACGTAAAGCAGCGCCAGTTAAAGCCCCAGGACCTATCGACGGAATACCTAAAACCTGTGCACCACAAGTAGTGAAGTTAGAGTTAGTGAACGTGCCACCATTCTCAAACCCTGGAGGACACCTAAAACGGTTGCGTGGTTTACGGCCAGGAATCAGACGACGTGCACGCCCAACAACATTTCGATCTCTACCACCGCCAGGAGTTAAAGTCTCATAAATTTGCGAACGTACAGGACTACGCACATCAGAAATGTCGCCAGGAATAATCATACTACCAACACCCTGAGCAGCCTGACCTAAACGAGTGTTGCTTCCAAACACCCCAACACGCTTCAATCCTACAAGCTTATCAGGAAACAGCGAAGAAACCATCAACGCCTTATAATCAACAAGCTCCTGACTACCTGTCAAACGAGAGTAAAGAACACCATTAAAGCTTGAATCACGCAAATTTTTATATTGCGAAAAATCTGAATCACTAAAACTAGCTAAACGCTGAAAACTACCATCATGATGAACAATCACTCTAGCAGACTTAGCACCCCGAGCCGCCCTACGCACAGCCGCCCTACCTCTACCATGATGATTACCCTCATTCGGCCACTTACCAGTAACCTCATGATGCAACCACGCACAAATACGTTGAGGCGGATACAAATCAGGATGATCCGCTAAAATAACGACACAACGTCGAAAACCGCCAGGTTTCTTCATTATAGGACGCCAATAACGCAACAGCGCTTCAAGATTACCTCGACGTGGACCACGACCTCGTAGAAGTTCACCCGTCACAGCTTCTTGAGGGACACCCACCTCAGCTTTAGCTTCAACGGCGCTTTTACCTGCAGTTACTACACGTCGCTTAAGCTTACGACCAGCCCTACGACCATGATGATTACCCTCATTAGGCCACTTGCCCGTAACCTCATGATGTAACCAAGCGCAAATACGTTGAGGTGGATAAAGATCAGGATGATCAGCTAAAGTAGCCACACAGCGCCGAAAACCTCCAGGCTTCTTCATTATGGGCCTCCAATATCGCAGTAAATCCTCAAGATTACCACGACGTGGACCACGACCACGAAGAATCTCACCAGTCACAGCTTCCTGTGGAACGCCTACTTCTTTATATGACACATCAAGCAACCAATTGACTTGTTTCTCAGTTAAATTTTCAATCATTGTTCCTCAATGCTCAACATGACACCTAGCTATCCGACGACGTTGTACCACGCTTTTTCTCGGCACTACCTTTAGCAGCACGCCTAGTCAAAGACGCCTTAGCACCCACAGCACCTAAAGCCTGATCAGCTAAAACAACTCTCATATTGGCTTTACCGGGGCGCACAAAAAATCATTCCTTAGAGTCAACCATGCTCATGAACTCCTCAAGAGCGTTCAAAAGATCAGCATCATCACTCTTACCTGCATCCATCGACCACTCTTCAGGAATCATCTCCTCCAAACCAAGTTCCTTAGCACGCTTCATAATATGAGCCTTAGCTGCATCAACATCGGCAGCACGCCCATGCGCCTGAATAGCATTGCTAAGATCAGCCTCATCAGCAATTGGGAACGAACCATCCTCCATAGCTTCACCAGACTCGGCCATTGACATGCGACGCTCACGAGAATACAGCCGCTTAGTTGCAAGCTCAGCCTCAAGTGCCTTGATTTCATCCTCTTCAGTCATCATAGTCTCACTTTCAAACTCATATTCATCAAAACCAAGAACCTTACCGTCAATAGAAACAAAGAAATCGTAGCTCTTGGAATCTGCCTCAATTTCAACAACATACACATCAGTGTCCTCAAACACATCAGGCATAATTGCCATAACCTCGCCCTTAACATCGACAATACCAGTCAACGCTTCAAGAGCAAGTTCCTCTGCTGCAGACTTAGAAATAATTTCAAAATCAGCGGCCTTACCGTCAACGTCATCCTCAGCGATACGCAACCACCCAAGCTCATCGCCATCACCAGACATAAACACTTCAATACAAGAACCGTCAGCCCGCTTAACATCGACCACAAACACGTCAGTTTCCGACGAATAACCAGAGTTAAGAACACTCGACCCGTCATACAGTGACTTCACAAGAGTCTCAATCTCCCCAAGACCAAGAACACCATCAGCAGACACACACCCTCCCTTACAAAAGTCGCACGGCGATTCAACAGACTTGCGCTGAAAACCACACAAAAAAGCGCTCTTCATACCGTCATCCATCTCATCAGGAGCAGCAGGAGCAGACTGTCGATCAGGAAGCGTGGAACCAGCAATAGAAGGAGCAGAAGGACGCTTAGCGGTTAACTCCATAAACTCTTCATGGGTTGCACACGGCATGAACATAGACCCAGCCCGATGAGTGCCCTCACAACCAAGCACAGCCGCACGTTTAGCAGCGTCCTCAACTGTTTCAAACATGTCCTCGTTGACATCCTCGCTGTCAGCCATACCTTCCTTACGCATCGCTGAAACCTCTAGCGGTGACCGACGGCGATACCGCATCCCCCAACCCTTACCAGTGCCTTCTTCATAAACATCAACAGCCTCATAGGCTTCCTTGGCGTCATCGTCAAGCCCGTCAACAAAATCTGAGTTAACAAGCTCACCTGAATCAACCATTTCCTTGAAACGGGCATCAGTGATAAACATGTTCGGGACATCTGTCATCATTCTCTTCATGATCGAGAAAATCTTCTCATCCATCATGTTATCGTTGGGCTGGTTCATGGTAAAAACTCCTGTTCTATTACTACTATTCTAAATCAAAAAACTTACATATTCAACGTGTTAGACGGATTCGACACCGAAAACACAGGTTCAAAATCTAGAGACGACAACGCCTCTGCAGTCTTGAACAGTAACGTATCATGATCAAGTTTAGTAGAAAACTTGATATTAACACCATCAGCCGAACGTTCCAAATAAACAGGAAGCTCCGTCATGGCACGCTCAACAGCCTTCACCTGAGAAGGATGACACTTCATACGAATAACAAATCCAGATTCATCGTCACCAGACGGCTTCTTAGAAACCATAAACTTCTCAAGATCAGAAATAAGTGACAAAGTTTTAGAACGAAGAGCCGCAGCCCCATTCAGCTTCAACATCTCATTGTAAGCCATAAGCAGAAGAGTCATCGGATCATCAAGAAAATCTGGTTTCTTACCACCATACTCAGAATACTCATCGTCCCCGCCCTTAACAGGCATCATCATCTCATCTGAATACTCAAAATCTTTAACAGTCATCATGGCAGGTTCCCCTTCATCATCCATATCATCAATAGACTCAAACGACGTAACCTCCCTGACAGCGACAGGTTTACCAATCATCATGCGTCCATCCTCACTCGAAAAAGGAGCACGCCACAACTTTCCATCAGGAAGAGCAATAACAACACTATCATCATCAATAGAACGCACCGTCACAGGCTTCTTCAACATATTAGAGAAAAGCTTCTCCAGAACAGACCGTAAATCTGTAACCCCAGACATAGCATCATCGTTCTTAACTGAAATAGTACCAGTCAGCTGATTAGCGCCATGTAAAACCGGTGACACCTCATAAAGTTCAACCTCTTTAAGAAGATTTGCTGAACGTGCAGGATCATAAGCAGATGTAATAGTCTTATAACCAATACTGTTACCAGTGAAATACACAGACCCATTACGACGAGCAAGCCACGTACCACTAGCAGTAGTAGGACACCAGACAATACCAGTATGGTCAACCCAGTCATCAACTGCTACAGTTCTACGATCCTTAGAGTTATACGACTTAACTCTTATAGCATCAAGAGGCTTAGCTACACCACTCTTAAGAAGAGAAACACGCTGAGGAGGAGCACCATACCGGTTACCATAGTTCTTAGTTGAACAAGTATTCGTCGGCTGCCCTGCAAGGGCACAAAGCATCTCAAAAGCACGCACACCATCTTCTGACACCTGATACCACGTGCGCTGCCCAGCTTTAGATTGATGACCATCACCAGCCAGACACGTGTCAATGAGCAGTTTAAGCTGCGAACGAGTAAGAGACATCAAAAAGTCTGGCGTAGGTGCCTTACCATTACCAGTCACAGCCAACACTGTGTCAGCAGCTACCTTTGTAAGCCTGAACCGTGCCATATTATCTGCAGAATGAGCTTCTTTCCATTGACCGGGAAAAGCTGCCTGCATACACGCCCGAATAGACGCAACATGTTCAGGGTTTGCTTCAGTTGACTGCGCTATGTACAACCCGTTATCAGGGTGATCTGCAGGAGGAATCCAGCCTTCATTCCAGAACCACCCAACAAGTTCTACAAAAGCATCATCATACTTCTGATACGTGGGAGCATCAAACCGAGGTGCTGAGCGAATGATACGATCATGTGTTTTAAGATCGCCGGTAGTTGTCCACCGTACGTTACCACCATTAGAGTTGTCAGCCACTGGCCAGCGATGTGCGTCTGTAGTAAGTGACGAAAATCCACCAGTTTCAATGTGACGCAGCGTACGAGTTTTTGACGGCCACACATTCACAGCTAGAACAGGTTCAAACGCACCCCACCCAAGTTCAGGGTTCAAAGTGTACGCCATATGATCGGTTGTAAGCTGATCATAACGCAGCCAACCACGATCAGTAAGAATTTCGGTGTTTTCATCAACACACCACTCTTGATCGTGCCCGTAGAAAGCTACGTTTGCAAACGCCTCACGCCCACGTTCAGTATTCAGATTAAACTGAACTTTAGCATAAAGACCGCCTACTCCTGCTGTACGCATTTTCGTAGGAAGCCGTGGATCAGACGGAGGAACTTCATAAATCTCAAGAACTTTACCTATTGGCTGGTTCCAGTCGTGCCCCCACACAACTCTTGGCTTACGGCGCTTCAATGAGGCGTTAAAGGCACCCGACATGACGATGTCGCCTACTGAGTCTTTGTTTCCAATGGCTGAAACAAAAGCTTCTACAACGCCTAAAGCTTTGTCGATCGTGATCTGGCCTGTGTTTGACTTGAAGTCAAACGTTGCTAGTGAAGCGTTTTCTATTGTCAGTGCAGGCATGTGTCCCCATCCTATCTGCTGAGTATAGTTCTATACTATTAGATTGATGTAACACCACGATAATACTTTATATAAAAGTATTTATATATTAACGCTTATCAAGCTTAAGAACACACCTACAGTTAACAGTCAAACTAGCAGGCGCTAAAGGATCTCTAGGAAACCTAATTACAGACCCATCAACAAAAAACGTTGAATTAAAAGGAACTTTTTTACCATGAAGCTCACGATGAGCGTGCCGCACACGATCATCCTTCAAAGAAACCCACGTCTTAGACAAACTCTTATTAGAAACCGATGCAGCCTGACCAGCATCAAAAACAGCTTGGTTATACACACCAAACACAGCCCCACTGTGAATAGCAGCCTTACGCTTAGCACGCAAAACACCAAAAATAGCTCGCACTGAAGCATACGCCAACGCAGTCTTCATAGTCACATCAGCAGCAGTCCCATCATCACCAGAAAGAGATGCTGCTGTAGCCAACGCAGCCATAATATCAGAATATGTCTTTGTATTAAATCTACTAACAGAAGAAATTTGCTCAGAAACAGCAGCAGCAATCACAGCATCAGAAACATACCTGCCAACCCCAGACTTAACAGACTCTGCTACAGACCTCAAATAGAACGCTTTAAAATACGGCTCAAGACCCGCTGTAGGAACAATAAGCATCGACAAAGGAATAACAGAACTAAAATTAGCGGAAGCGCCAACACTCATAAGCGCAGCAAACGACGCATCATCAAACGCATCAATAACAGCAGCTTCCTGCTCATCAAAAACAACGTCAAGTAAATCAGAAAGCTCATCCTCGGCAGACTTAACAAAAGACGCAGCCTTGGACTCCCACGTCACAAACGACGCAGCCTTAACATCAACACTAACTCCTAAAGGGAATAACTGCTTACCCTCCGCATCCTCAAACTCGCTAGGAGACTGCTCAGCAGACGCCTCAATCATCTGAGTACCCTCAACAGAACCAGCCGTCACAAAAGCACCTTCCTCAGGAGAAAACTCTGTAACCTGTGCCTGACGTGCCTCAGAAGCCTGAACATCCAAAGGTACACCTTCCTGCATACCAGTTTCCTGATTCATTGGCTTCTCTGTATTAGCAATAGGAGTCTGATTCGGATTAGCTAGAAGCGAATCAGCAACATCAGAAACAACTCGCTTTCGACCAGAAGCTTCTCTATACTCGTTTGCGCTTATAAGACCTGCCTGAAACTCAGACATATAGTACGTTTCACGCTCATGCTTAGCAAGCACAAGTATAGGTACATTTGAAGTATCAAAGTCAATGTAATACGAATCATCAAGCTTATCAAACGATCTAGCAATAAGAGCAAGATGAGGAGACATCGTTTCCATCCAAAAAACCTTACCCTCTTCAAGAGCATTAGAAAAAGTGTTGTGCTCAAAGAACGTGGACAGGTAGGTGTGATGACCGGGAACAGCTATACCTATGGTCTGGGCATCGCCTAGAGGCTCGACGCTGCTGACCTTCTCCCAACGCAGCCCTGGGTTAAGATTTTTAGTTCTCCATGTCCTATTTTTGATGTTTTTTACATCAAGACTATCGTAAGACTTACCGGGTACAGTGAGCGAATTGCAAAACATCGAAATATCAGCATGCCCAGCAATTAAGAGACGCCACGCTGTAGATGGATTGGAAACAAGGTCGCTTGGCTTCGGTGTATAAGGCTTGCTTACACGACTACACACGCCAACACGTAGCAACAGTTCTTGAAGGTCAACCATCAACTTGTGACTAACACTGCTAGCCTCGATCGAATGTGTGCCGATATGACCATCTGCAGCAAAATATCCTTCAAGGAACGCCTTTATGGTGTCAACGTCACTCATAAAAACTTGCTCTGGAACAAACTTTGTTTTACTGGTTGACCCCTCAAGCCCTGTCTTACGCAAAAGACTACGAACCTTAACACTATTCGTAGAACCTCTACCAGAACCAGCACGGTTAGCAGGATCGCTTCTAACACGGAAGAAATCACATCTAGCAGACGAACCATCAACCTTAACAACCCTGTCACCATAACGTTCAACAGTAGAAACAAATCTATCAGTAAACACCGACTCAGGGGAACACAAACCAACCGGCTTGCCTCTACCAGTCATCGTACCATCACCAACAAGCGCACCAAGAATGAATCCCTCATCAGGAGTCAAACCTTCACTTGAACCATACGAATCAATGAACGTGGGAACAGCCACAACGTGATCGGTTGTTAGTGATGCCACTGGAGTCCAGTCAATATCAACAATGCCCGGACCGTTACAGCTGCGCCAATTCATGTCCCTAGTACGCACATAACGACCAGCGTACAGCGGATGCTTACCGTTTGTCATAAGCGTTCGCCCAGACTCGGTTGTTACCTTGAAAGTAGGTTCAAACTGTTCAAACGTAGCCCACGCATCCACTTCAACGTGACCATCAGAAGTAGAGGTAAACAACTTGAACGACGACCCAGCCAATTTGACAGCAGGCACCCGCTCACCAGAAGACAAGCGTACAAGCTCGTCCTGATGCAAACAACGACCTGAAGAGTTTCCTATAATTGACTCAGGAACACCAAATGCTGCAAGTATTTCTTCCTTTGTAATAGTACGCATTTGAATGTACGCAGCATCACGTGGAGAGGCAGCGGTGTCAACAAAGTCGGCTCCATCGTCGGATGATATAACTCCAATAGACCCGGCTCTAGCAATGTTTCCTCGAAATCTTGACCGAAGCTCCTCCTTATCCTCTTCAGCGATTTCACTACGAAGAACCAAAAGACCGCCAGGGCGACCATCGTTCAAAAGAAAGTTACGATTATAAATTTTTGCTAAGTTTTCAAGCTCAATAGCTACTCCTGCAGCCTCCATAGGTGTCATAGACAAATATGGATCAAGTGGATGCGGTCTTCTAATCCAAATAACATTCTCAGGACGAATAACACGCTTCTCACTAGGACTAATAGTAACCTCAAAACCACTAACAAACTTGTTGATATCAGGAATAGGTGAAGTGTGCTGAGGAGGTAACAAATGCAACGCTATAGGCATACCACCTCTACCTCTAACAATTTCAACGAAAGCACCACGACTACTCATCAACAGCTGAGATGACAACCGATAGCGAAACGCAAACGCATTCTCGCCAACATTTGAAGTATTATTAAAAATGTTTAACAGACGGTCATCATGAACAATCTCACCAAAAGGATTATTGTCCTTGCGTAAAATAACCGGCAGCATTGCCTGATTAGAAGAAATCACATCAATACAGCGAAACACCCAGGTTACCTTCCGCATACCTTCAGAGTACGCCTTAGTAATATCCCACGCATCATGATAACCGCCGCCGCCGTTAAAGATGTTGTAGGCAATAGGAGCACCAACTGAAACAGGTGCCGCCTTCTTAGCTGAAAGATTAGCGCCTAAATCAATAGATTTATTAGAAGAACTATTCCACGCCATCACTCAGCTCCCAGCAAATAACCGTAAACACCACAGCCAAACCCAGCACAAGCCAGACCAACCCCAAGATTAACTATACTAATACCAAGCCCAATTAAAACAATACCTACAATCATAAGAAAATGAGCAGCGAAAACACGCCTAAAAAACCTGTTCATACCAATACTTTACACTTAAAAACAGCAGGAAACAAGCACAATGCTAGACCTACCCGAAGACTGGGATAAAATCAGAGAATTCCTAGAACCAAAACGATCACCGTATTGGATGGAAGAACCATCACTCACTCAAAAAGTGTTTCTAAAAAGCATGCATAAAGAAGCACTTTTTGGAGGGGCTGCTGGCGGGGGGAAGATGTGTGACATTTGTCACATAACTCCAACTCCTTCTGGCTTCCGTAAATTAGCCGATATTCACCCAGGTGATGTTGTTTTTGGGCGTGATGGACTTCCGCATGTTGTGTTAGCTGAATCTGAAGTTGAATTTATAGAAGGCTACGAGCTAACATTTGACGACGGTTCGCAAGTGCGTTGCAACGACGACCACTTATGGCTCACGTTCGATGCTAAGGAACTAGCAGCCCTCACACGCCGCACACCAGAGTTTCGTGCGACTAGACAGGCGAAACGCCCATCTAGAACAAAGAACGCTCCTGTGCACGGTAGTGTGCAAACACTTACCATAGAGCGTAACAGGACTAACAATCCTAAGAAAGCATTACCCGCTCCAACAGGTACCGTACGCACCACGAAAGAAATCGTGGACACTCTCGTCACAAAAACAGGACGGCGCAACCACGCTATACCTGTGACCGCTCCCCTAGACATTCCCGAACGTGACCTTCCAATTGATCCTTACGTTCTGGGCGCATGGCTAGGCGACGGGTTCAGTAGAGAAGGTGCTATATGTGGAGAAGACGACGAAATCTTTAAAGAAATAGAAAAAGCCGGATACTCAATAAGCTCAGTTAAGCAAAGAGATCCACAAAAAAACTATAAAGAAATTTGGTTTGAGAATCTTCGTGCACATCTACGTGAAAATCATCTGCTAGGAAACAAACATGTACCAACACAATATCTTTTTTCAGCAGAACATCAGCGGTTAGCCCTACTACAAGGACTGCTGGACACAGACGGAACCGTCGCAAAAACCTCAGGCAGCGCAGAATTCACAAATACCAACAAAAACCTAGCAGACGCAGTAGCCTTCCTAGCACGCTCACTAGGAATGAAAGCAACAATACGAGAAGGTAGAGCAACACTAAACGGCAAAGACCACGGTCCAAAATGGACTGTAAAATTCGTTGCAAACCAACACGTATTTAGACTTCCACGAAAAAGAGCACTACAAAAACTTTCACAACGTCGCACAACACAATACAGGTACATAGTAAAAGCTGAGCGTATCTCAGCAATACCAATGAAATGCATCAGAGTATCATCACCAGATAGTTTATATTTAACAACAGAAAATTTGATACCAACACACAATAGCTCTGCCTTACTTATGGCAGCATTACAGTTTGTAGACGTTCCAAATTATTCAGCTATTTTATTCAGAAGAACGTACGCTGACTTAGATCGGAAGAGCGTCGTGTAGGGAAAGAGTGTAG
>OGVZ01000088.1_pt1 | contig 13453 bp, 19 predicted proteins | sample 1575881 | NCBI WGS metagenome assembly OGVZ01 (sample SAMN07581520, study PRJEB24739) | freshwater metagenome | place: Singapore | collected 2015-01
AGCCGTATTAGTAGGAGTGTTGGTTGGTGTATGGACTTTTTGTCAACAGAAGGCTTTGAATCTCGTTCTGTACGAGTAGGGGCATTCAATAAAATCCGTGATGCTATGTCTACTTTCGGGGAATACTCTGAGGTTGGCGTTAGGCTTGCTGTGTACAAGAAAACCAAAGCAGACCTTACTGATGAATTCGTAAAGACCAATGGCAGGGGACCGAATAAGGAGGAGTCTGACACCATTAAAACACAAGCAGCTGTTGCGTCAAGGGAGATAATTGACTTTGCTCAGGGTGGATCTTGGGCTAAAGCAGGTGAGAATATAATCCCCTACCTAAATGCATCAATACAAGGCTTTAGAGTTGGTGCCAATTACATAGTGAAAAACCCAAAGGACTTCGCAGTAAAATTCGCACAACTGTCATTAGCTGTTGGGGTTATCATGTTCTATAACTCTATGATGGCTGATGATGATGAGTGGGAGAAGATCCAAGATGGCGAGAAGATGCGTAACTTCATCATATTCACCCCATTTAAGGATAAGGATGGTAATCGCTACTACATCAAGATAGCCAAGACACAACAGGCTATTGCTTGGATTACATTTGCCGAAATGATGTCAGCTAAAATGCTGAATGAAACATTGAATCCTGATGATGACGAGAAGATTGCTGATAAGTATAAGATATACGGGGATAGAACTTATGATGCGCTTGTAGATGGGTTGATGACATTCTTCCCCAAGAACCCATTAGATTTGAAGAAGGAGATTACATCGGCTATCCCTGCAATCAATGCTCTTGCTGCTGTCAATAACTATGATACCTTCATCAATAAACAGGTGAGCTATGATTATCAGAAAGTCCCTGCTGTTTACGAGGATATTTTAGATCCTGATATCCCTTATTTCTACAAGGCTTTATCTCAGTCCATACACCCTGTTATGGATATAGGTCCAAAGAGGTTAGGCACAGCTGTTGAAAAGATTACTACTGGTGCTGAAACATCTGTTATCGTTGCTGGTGCTTACTATCTACTTGACAATGTTGCGCGTAAGGTCGCTAACTTAAAGACGGATGAATTGAATCTTGGGGAGGTGCCTAAAGGAGATTCTGAACTCAATGCTATTTCATCTATGTTCTCTCCGTTGAAAGGTGTTGTCAAGAAAGTCAACCCAAATTTGAAGAAGTATCAGTATTCAGAGGATTTAGACGATATCGCACTTCGTGGTGCATCTAGCATTAAAACCATAAAGAACGCATCAAGAAACCTTGGGGAGAAGTACTATGATGCGCTTCGTGGTCAAGGTGATTTGACTAAAGATGAGGTCTTGAAAGAGGTTAAAGATTATCGTGATATGCTCATTGAAAAGGGTGTTCAGAAGTCTCAGGTAGAGTCTTTCGTCAATGCATTCAAGATGTCTGCTAAATCAAGTCCAAGGGAGAGTTGGGATGCTGGTTATTACGACATCATGTATAGTCCATCTAGTGATGCGACTGTTGAGATTATAAGCAAATTAAAGGGGGATAATCTTACTGACGCTGAGCTGAAAGAGTACTTCATTAACTACAAGAAAAGTACCGGTTACAACATAAAGAACATGGGGGAGGTTTATTCTTTGTATAGAAAGTCAAGAGATAAGAAATGAAGCGCATCCTGATTTTATTGTTTTTGTTGCTACTGCCATCTTGTTCGGCTCAGTGGCATTTAAAAAGGGCTATCAAGAAATCCCCTGAAATTATTAAGACTGAGTATATCACCATTACGGATACTCTTATAACCAAGGGGGTGGAGCATTATGATACCATTGTCACCAGAAGCGTTGACACTATTGAAGTAACTAAGGAGAAACTGCAATTAAAGATTATAAGAACCCATGACACCATTTCAATTCAGGCTAAATGCTTACCTGACACAATCATTAGGACAATTGAAACCCCTATTGAAACGGTTGTATTCAAAGAGAAGACCCCGGCTATCAGATATATCTCAAGTACAGTTTGGGGACTCGCAGCAATACTATTGATTGTTGCTGTTATGAAGATTTGGGGTACATAAAGTCCCTGGCGATTGTATCTTCCACTTCATTGAAGTTGTGGTTCTGAAAGTCATCCATCTTTCTTGACAGATTGGGAGACCAATTCTGTCCATTGGGTATCTTGATGGTTTCGTATTCCTCCTTGGTCTTGCACCAGTAGTGGTTTATCTGAGCTATATCTATGCTGCCACTTTCATTGAATGGACCATTGCCAATCTTGAATGACTGGTCTATCCATTCTAAATTTGAGCTATGTGGTTGATCATTGAAGATATGCTTGTATTTCGTGTTAATGATAACCTTAATATGCTTGTCAGGATTGCCCTGTCTCTTCGTAAACCTATTCAGCAAACTATAATCACCGTTTGTTTTCTCTAGGCCATTGTCCCCAAAGAATGCCCAGTTGACTGCTATTGATTTAGGCTTGTATGGGTAGAACGACTTAATGAAGTCCTTTACATTGCTATGCTTTTTAAGGCACAAGTATTCGTCGACATCATATAAAGCTAACCAATCATAGATGCCTTTGAATCTATCAACGAGCATATTGTAGGCTAGACACTGCATTTGTATCTTGTATTCAAATGATGGGATGCTTAGAGTGATAATTTCATCTCTATGAGGCTCATAGTTCCAGTCGTTAGCTACTACAATGACTTTATCAAAGCCTAAAGCTAAATGATAATCAACCCACTCTTTTATATATAGGTCTTCGTTCTTAGCGATGCAAGCGATAGCGGCTCTCATTTTAATATGTACCAACTATCTATTTGAGGTTCTTCAGAAGGCGTAAAGTTCTTTGCAATTGTAGCAGTAAACTCCTCAAGAGCCATTTTTACCCCATTCAAGCTTCTGTCGTGACCACATAACACCCCACCATCTTTTACTTTATTCCAATAGTTAGTCATATCGTGCAATGCCCATTCGTAAGAGTGGTCTGCGTCTATGTATATGAAATCGTATTTACCATCCTCAAGGTCTTCTAGTGCTTTATCGCTGTACTTCCGTATAATTGAAAACCTCCCAGATTCAATGTATGGCTTCATTGTTTCCATTGTAATCTTTTCTCGCTCTGACATATAGCTGCTTTCTATGTACATATGCCAATCTTGATACCCTTCAAATGGATCGACTCCTATTAATGTCAGATTCGGGAATTCATCCAAAAGACGTTTAGCGTTAGCGGCTTCCCATACACCAACCTCTACTGCAATAATTGGATTTTCTCTGTCAATGTGATTATACATATTCTTTTTTTTAAAACGTTACATTTTGAAACACGTTGAGGGCAGGCATCCCCTTGAATAAATCAACAGCAGACAGCTCATAACTACCAAGCCATCCCTCTGCGGAATACTTATCCTCCGCAAACGGATTCCTCAAATTCTTGACGTGGCTTGACTTAGCCCACCAAAAGTTCCCTGCAAAGAACGGATATCCATCTGGGTGATGCTCTTTGTACATCTGAAAGTACTCAGGGAATTCCTCTTTACACAGATAATGACACCCAACAGCATCTACACCTGGCTTCTCCAACTCCCTTATCGCCTGTGTCCAACGAACTACATTGAAGAACAGCATAGACCTAGCCCATAGCTGATTGACAATACCTCCCCTTGAAGTCCCTTTCGTATGTGCATAAAACAAATAGCCATCATCCGTTTTGGCAAACTCCCACAGCTTCTCTAATGTCACCCCTTCATATCCACTATCACGCTGTACAGCAATTTGAATCTTGGGGTTCTGGTAATTATTCTGAATATGCTCAATCACAGCTTGCCGTTGTTCCGGTGAACCGATAATCCCCACTTGCACGGATTCCAAGTTATCCATAAGGGCATATGCATTCAGCGTCACGAAGTGCTGATGCACAGGCAGAAGCCAGTTGTCAGCCCCTGCATAGATGTGGAAGAAATGATTAAGCTTCTTTTGGCTTGAGGACTCCATCTTGTATTAGTTTAGGTATTCTATCTTGCATCTGATTCTCTTCGTAAATTCTTTTATATAAGTTCCCCTTCTTGCAGAATATCTCCTGAAAGCAGAAGTTCTTCAAAACATAATCTTGTAGATTCTTAGCCATCCCATCTCTCATCTGTGGGTCGAGTATCAGTTGTTTGGTGTACTTATACCAACCCATAGGGTCATTATGCTTCACGATAAATCCATTCTCCCCATGCCTGATATGCTCTGCATAGTAGTTCATGTTGGATGCGATAATCGTCTTGCCCATCCACCCTGCCTCTACGACCTTCAACTCACTCCTTGACTTGTTGAATTCAGTCATATTCACAGGGGCGTAGGTGACATCAACCTCGTTATATCCGTACATATAGTCATACACGGATCGAGCAGGTATTCTATTGTAATTAGGGTTTCTGCCCTTGTTGCTAAATACAGACTGATAATAATTGTACGCATCATTGTCGTTATAACCTGCAAGAGTCACTGTATACTTCCCATTTAAAGATGTGTCATTGCACAGCTTCCTCATCCCCTCCTCCATAAGAGCAATGTCCTCAATGTGTTGCGCCCCACCAAACCATCCAAACCTTGTATATGGGGCAGGCTTGTGAACAGGGACATACTGATGAAACTTATTCGGATATGGGGTGTTCTTGATGACTGTTATATTAGGGTTTATTTCCCTGGCTCTGCTGGCAAGGTATTCCGTTGAGCAGGTTACATAGTCAGCAAGCCTTATATTCTCTTTGATAATAGCTGTTAGGTTGTTGTCTTTGTAATGCTTGTAGCTTATGTGAGCCTTGTTAAGCACCCAATAGTCATCAAGATCGAGGACAATCTGCGCCCTGCACTGCTTTAAGTTGTTCTTCGTTTCAGCAACAGCCTCAACAGACCTTGTGTCAAACACCCTGCTCACCACAAATATATCTGTGTTGTAAAAGCCCTCCTCGGCTATCTTCTCAAACCCTGTGTAGTTGACAAATTGAAAGTCTGTGCTATTCTCTTCAAGGTATGAATTTGGCATATTTAAGCGATACAGTGCGCTTCCGGACTCCTCTTGGGTGTATATAGTGGAAACAACAATTGGCTTTCTCATATTGCTTCTTTATGCATTTAAATGATAAGTCTTAGTGTCATCTGCAATCTTGTCTATTATATAATCCAGAACGCTGTCTTCAAATAATACTGTCATAGGAAACCATACATAGACATCATCTCTCCTGTTCCTTGTTGTTAGCTTATATGGGACTATCTTACCGGAACTTATCGTTGGGGTGTCATCAGGCTTTATCTCCATCTTTATTCTTTGGTGTAGATTCTCTCTATTCACCACTGCCCAGATGTCATTAAACTCATATGCTATTTTATCGGCACCACCAACTCCCCATCCTTTTGTTCCTGATACGTTGATGAATTCAAACACAGAGTATTTATCCTCCACACTGCTGTCGCATCTTGAACTCCTTTTTGCTTTTATGTCTATTTTAACTCCATCAATGCTCACATCCCAATGTTCTGTTCTATCCTGCATATAGGATGCCTTTATGAATGTAGATGGCAGACCTCTGCACAAGATGTAATCACTAACGAACCTGGTTTCCGCTAATGCCCCTAAGACTTGTTGGTTTCTTATATTCATTTGAACTAAATTGCATTTCCCTCCACTCTTTAACGGCATCACGCATAAACGTAAGCTCTCTCTTCACCTCCATTATATAATCTGTGCAACGTTTTCGGGTGTATATCTCATCGACTACCGGATCCCCATTTTTATCGTGAAGGTCTTCGTACAACCTTGCTGTTGAGTCGTATATGTTATTGGTGGCTGATGAGAAGTATTTAGACAGCTCCCTTTTCATGGGTTATGTGTTTTTGTAGTATATCCACAACTTGATCAACTTGCTTTTGGTTTTTTGGCATAAAGACCATATAGTCAGACATATTATTGATGTAAAGATAGTGGATAAACAACTTCCAACGTATGTTAAATGAATGGTTGCTTAATATAAAGCCCTTTGTTTCAATGACAAACTTATGCTTTACAGATACGAAATCTGGTGTATATGAAATTGGGAGTTGAAGGCTGCCTGTCCTATCCTTCATCAGCGTACTCTTGGCTGTTGTCTTATAGTACAATCCTTTGTATTTAAAGCTATCTAAAAGTTGATATGAAACACCTTCGTACTGGTAGTCAATGTTCAGTTCATCTAACTTTCTAGCGCAGTACGACTCTAATTTTGACTTGTACCTCCCATCGCCTACATAGCTTCCTATAGATGACTTCCCCTTTCTTCTCCCCCCTTTGGGGGTTGAGGATCTGATTATTTTCTTTGCCATTTTAGTACCGAGGTGGGAGTCGAACCCACATATACAACTTCTGTTTACGGTCGGGGTGCGCACTCCCTAATTGTCGCTTTACCACTTAAGCTACTCGGTTGTTTTGTCCAGTTTTTTAGTAAATAAACTGGACATTATTTCTTCTCAATCTCACCCTTTAACTTCTCCACATAGACTGCCGCATCCATCAACTCCTCCTGCAAGTGCTGCAACCACTGCATCAGCGTCAGGTCATCGCGCTCCATCGTAGTTCCGTACTTCTCCTTGCCCTTTTCTGCTCTTGTCCTAAGTTGGGCAACAACGGCCTCGGTGATTGCTCTTGTGCGAAGTTGGGCAACAACGGCCTCGGTTACTTTGTCAGTCATTGGTGACGTGGTTGATGCGTGCCTGTGCTATTGCTACATATTCGGCCTCGCGTTCAATGCCGATAAATCCAAAGCCTTCGAGTGCCGCCGCTTTACCTGTGCTTCCTGAACCCATAAACGGATCGAGTACTACGCCGTTGGGAGGTGTCACGAGGCGGCAGAGGTAGCGCATGAGGTCGGTAGGCTTGACGGTGGGGTGATTGTTGCCATATTGATTTGAGTTGCGAACCTCGCCGTGCGATTCGCGTGGAGAAGCATTCATTCCCTTGAGTTCGCGCTTCTCCAATCCCTCGCACCCCTCATCCCTGTCGCTCTTGCTTGCCTTTGCGCAATAGAAGAAGCGGGCGGCTGAGCCGCCGTCTGCGTAGCCCATGTCTGCCATCGGTGGTTTTTCTTGGTTGCTGTGGCACGTTTTGCCACCACTTCGGCTTCTTATTGCTACGCCCGCTTTTGTGTGCGGAAATAGCCCCACCACCTCCTCGCTGCCATCGTGGATGAAGTTGGCAGGCCAGCGGCCGCCTTCCACCCTTCCCCCATCCACATTTATAGCCCCTGTGCCGTGTTGCAGGACATTCTCCGCAACAGTGCCAATTAGCGGCTTGCGTGCTACGGTGATAGGCTCCAACGCAGGCTTGAGGGCAGTCCCCCAGCCTTGCCATTCACCCTTCAAGTTCAGCGACTTCGGGAATCCCGATCCATATACCCAAGCAATCATATCCCGAATCTCAAAGCCTGCATCCTCAATCCTTACCGCCATGCGGTGCTGTGTCCTTGTTCCTGCGAAGGCCAGCAGATGCCCTCCCGGCTTCAACACCCGAAGGCACTCCGCCCACACTTCAACGCTCGGCACGTCGTAGTCCCACTTCTTGCCCATGAACGACAGGCCATACGGTGGATCAGTGACGACAGCATCAACGCTGCAATCAGGCATAGAGCGCAAGACCTCAAGGCAATCGCCGTGTATCAGTTCAGTCATTGAATTTAATTTGTGCAAATCTAATTAATCAAAATGGAGATTCAGCCAGCGTGTTGAATAATTTACTCCCATCTCTGAAATAAAACGTATCTCTATTGAGGTTAGCCTGGAAGGTCAGTGGCTCCTCAAAGCCAGTGGGCGCACCGCCAGTCTCCGTCTCCCGTATCTTACGAATATGCATCTCAACAAGTCTCCTCATAGATGGATCTGGATGCTGAATCCTCCTGTGCAACGTGATGAAATCATCAGCACGGTTGACAAACTTAGCACCACCCTCAGTCTGCTCTGCGAAAGGAGGAACTGGCAAGCCATCCTTCCCCTTAACCCGCTGAGCCTCTGTAACAGCATGTACATTCAGCCAAACAGCAATGCTCTTTGAGTTGCTTAACGTCAACAACTCACTAACAGCCTCGTAGTCATACTCATGAACACCAAGGCTAAACGCCTGCTTCATATCCCTCTTAAGTCCATTGTAGGGATCAATAAAGACCCCATCAATGCCATCATTGGCAATCAACTTATGAGTGAATGTAATCAAGTCATAAATGCTATAAGTCTGGGCATTGTCAATGATGATGAAGTGCTTCCCCACCCAATCATAAGCCTTCTTCATCTCCATTGTGGTCATCTTATCAATAGGCATACCCATGGCAAATGTCATCAGCCTCATCTTGATAGAGGCGGTCTTATTCTCTGATGAATACACAGCCCACTTCCACCCGAAGTTCATAGCAGCAGCTACTTGTAAGTACAACGCAAATGTTGTCTTACCGATATTGCTATGCCCATTTATAATAGTGAAATTCCTCTTATACCTCCAATGGTCATCAATCGAGGGGATGCCAAGTTTAATCCCCTGCTTGATAACACCACCAGCATACGCTGATATCCACTTAAAGTCCTCATCATTACTGCTTATGAATGACATATCCCCATCCAGAATCCGCAACTCCCTACGCATCTTATCCTTCTCATCGTGTATGCTCTTGATAGGCTGTGTCTTCCCCTTCGCAATGCCATCCCTTATGGTGTGCTGCGCCCCTGATATCGAGTCAATATCCCTCTTGCAAATCTCCCTCGATAAAACCCTGACCACCTCATCCTCCTCCATATTACCAGAGGCTATGTAGCCACCACAAAGTATAGATGCCCTCAACAAGACATTGTGCTTATCACCATCTGGGGCTTTGCGAATCATCTTGCAGGCTATGTTCAGCGTCTCATAATCTGTGTTTATGTTAGGCTGACTCACAAAAGCATCCTCCTTAGGCTTTTCGCTTATCAAGCCACCATACACAGCTGACTCCTCATTGAGGATTATCTCAGGGTCGTAACTTATGAAACAAGCCCTACTCACGTTGATGCTCGTAGGATCTGCATCAATATTGTGGGCATCCTTATAGTACTTGCAGATAGCCTTATAATGCTCCCTATGTCTTTCCGGGTTGCTTATCTTCATCAACACCTTCAAGCCTGTGCCAGTAGGACTGACAAAGCAGGCTAATGTGTATGGGTCGAAAGAAAGTTTGTTCTTGTACTCTACAATGGGTACATTATCCAGGTCTATGCAGATAATGCCTGAGTGCTGAGTTAAAGCGGAGTCTTCACGCTTAGAGAATATCCCAGAGAACAATATGACTGGGAGCTTCCTCTTAATTGCATTCTTCTTGTCTTTGTCTTTTTCATTCCTCAGTGACTCAATAATCGGTAAAGAACTTTTGTGACCATCCATTATCAGCGTTACCGCTTGAGAAAGACTGATAGTATGTGGCTGTTCTGTTGACGAAAGTGCTTGGAAAATGGTTATTCGTCTCTGTAATATGGGGGTTTGGTTTGTCGTGGTCATCTTCTAAGGCTATTTTAAGTAAAATCAAATAACCAATCAAGTCTGTAATCGTATCTTCGGTTTGGTCTGTAATCCCTCTGTTCTTTATTCTATTTAGCTTGTCGTCTATACGGGCGCAGATGGCTTTGACTGGGGTTAGCGCACTAAAGACTCCTAGCGGGGAAAGTGCGCTGTTCCCATAACTAGCATTTTTCATCAATAACAGATCTTCGATTTCTTTAATCTTGGAGGATATCCTCTGCTCTGGAGTCTGTTGGGTAGTACTCATCGTTTTGTATTTTTTGACAAATTTGAAAATCTTTAATCATATCAGTCATAATCCTGTGGATGCCCCTGGCAAAGTTGACTGTTGGCTTTTGCTCACCATGATAAATCCTTTCAACGAAAGCTCTAGTCATACCGATATTACCTGCTATTGCGTTACGCCTAACACCATAGTCATCAACCCAAATTCTGAATAGATGAAGTGCTACGTCTGGATGGAATGGGGGGCGAACATACTCGCCCACCGGCTGTTTAGGCCTACTCATTTCATTAAACTTTTATCTAGTCTTTTATGAATGAGCCATCCACCATCTTGCCTGTTCTGTCTTTGATTTCCTGGTAGGCATATCCAAGGGCAGACATAACATCATAGCCACGGATTTCAGCGAAGATGATTAGCGTAACCATGATATCTCCAACAGCATCAATCTCCTCTTTGCGCTTTTTCTTGAGTATTGCTGACGCTAACTCACCGACTTCTTCGATTATTTTAATAAGCTGTTTGTCGCTATTCTCTTCTTTCACCAGTCCTTTGTCATCAGCCCAGTCTACTACATCGGAGATTAGTTTTTCGTACTTGCAGTGGTGGTCATTAATTTGACAGTCATCGAATCCTTGAGTGTGTTTTTCCATTGTATTAAATTGTTTTATTTTCGGGTTGCAAGATAGCAAGTAAATCATCATCAGTCATTCTCTTTATTTTATTGATGAACCTCCAATTTGGCAGGTATGGGTCAACAGCTTGTACTGAATGGATGACTGATGTGTGGTGTCTACCGAGGAGGTTGGCAATTGATTGCAGTGTCACTATGTTGCCGTGGTATGTTCTAAGCACATAGCAAAGAGCGTGCCTCCCCGTTGCGATATGAAGCATCCTCGATCCAGACATCATCTCTTTCTTTGTAGTACCTACAAGTCTACATATCTGATCTGAATAAAAGTCAGCAATTTTATCTATGAAGTAGTTGAACTGCAACTCTTCATCTATCGGCTTTGCTGTCATCCTTTTCTTGTATATTTTTCTTTGTGTCATCCGTTTAAAATTGTATCTATTAGTTGAATCCTTTGCCCTATCCAGCGCATCACCGGAACAGCCATTGAGTTGCCGCAAGCCTTGTACCTCGGCCCATCGGGGCATTGGTCAGCAGGTTTGTTGCGGTATGGTATTTTCGTCCAGTCATCGGGAAATCCCTGCAAGCGCTCGCACTCCTTCGCCGTAAGCCTACGGATAGCCATTGTGTGCTGCACTGCGTGCGGCCCTTTGGCTACCAACGAAGACATCGTTTGTCCTTCTTCAATCCTTGGCTCGTACTGGGCGTTTTGTCCTTGATTGAAAGCAGCTCTATCAATGATGGTTGGAGCATCCACGGCAATGCAAGGTCCACTCATCTTTGCAAGGTCGGTTTTGAGTGTACCAGTCATTTCAACATCTACCTGTGCTGTTCTCCAATCCACGGCAATGGGTTGAGCGACTAATGGTTCGTGACCATGTGTTTCCCTTCTTAATGTACCACAAACGCCATCCTCAATAACCCTCATAACTGAACCGCCTTGATCGTCCAACATAATGGGTTGAGCGACTGCGTGTTTATCTGCTTTGGTGAGCGTGTTCATGACATCTTCCTCATTGCCTATGCCAAGGCCATTCCCTTTTCCATCTTGTTTGTCCCCTCTCTTACCTTGAAACCGTGTGGCTTCATCATGAATTGGAATCGGTTGAGCGATTTGTTGATCCTGCGTTGTAGAAATAGTAAATGCTTTTTCATCCTCGCCCAAATACAAGACCTGCAAGAAAAGGGTTATGGCAATTACCCTGTATGCGTAGCCAAAACACAAAGCTCGTTCTCAACGGATGCTAAATTACGCGGCGCTCCTAATAATCATGTCATCAATATTAGGGAAGTTCGTCTTGCTGCTGGCGCTCAATTTATAGTGATGGTCTGCGGTGACATTATGACTATGCCAGGATTACCAAAGATTCCATCGGCTGACAAAATTGACCTGATTGACGGAAAAGTGGTTGGCTTGTTTTAAACATCAAACCTAAATTGCATGGCTTGATATGAAAATCTCATCTCCCATAACCCTGAAAGGTAGTCATGCATCCTTAGTTCCGCTGGAGATAGCTCATCACGATGCTCTGTGTGATGCCGTCAGGGATGGTGAGCTTTGGAAACTTTGGTATACGACTATTCCATCGCCTGAAGGTATGGCAAAAGAAATAGAAAGACGCTTAGGATTACAAAAAATAGGCTCAATGAATCCATTTTGCGTTTTAGATTCCAAAGGCAAACCTGTTGGTATGACAACCTACATGAATATTGACGAACATAATCGAAGAGTGGAAATCGGCTCTACTTGGTACCGTAAATCCGCCCAAAGAACAGCAATTAATACTGAATGTAAATTGATGTTGCTGGCGCACGCTTTTGAGACGTTGAACTGTATTGCCGTTGAATTTCGGACCCATTGGTTTAACCACCAAAGTCGCAGTGGTATTGAAAGACTGGGGGCTAAGTTAGATGGCGTACTCAGAAGTCATCAACTAAATCACCATCCTGATGCCATGAACAGCCTCAGAGATACCTGTGTATACAGCATTATTGCCAGTGAATACCCCGCAGTAAAAGCAAATCTTTCCTATAAGTTAGCAAATACATAAGGGATATCGTTATTTGTCGGGTTTCCCGATAAATCGTTACTCGATGGGAATTCAAAGCCACGATACATTAGCAATTAGTAGCACGACCTTATATCTTTTTAAACAATTCTCATACAAGCATGGGCTGAATAAATGCAAACCATCCACCAATCATTAATAAGCTAAGGCTAATCCAATAAATTCGTTCTGAGAATTTCCGTGTTTTTAAGCAGGCATCGCGCATCTTAGTGTCAATCGGACATGGGGCATTTCGATTACGCCACTGCAATATGCCGCCAATGAGCATCAAACCACTACTTAATGCAAATATCGCCTCTTTATGCTCGCTAATCCACACAATCTTTGGAAATACAGATACTAAAGAGGCGAGCGTTGCCCCCGCACCCAAACTGACCAGGAGTGCGGGGATGGCACAGCAAATGAGGGTACTCGAACTCGCAAAGAGGCTAATTAAAGCACTGATATAGCTAGTCTTTGTTTCACTCAAGCCATCGTGACTCATTTTTTATCCTTTTGCTGAGCCTTAAATTGCGCAACCGTCTGTGGAATGGTTTCGATCTTGACTACGTCGTAGCCTGAGTCTTTGATCTCTTGGCTAATGAGCTTCTCATTGAGGGTTTTGCCCTCTTTAGCCTCAACGATCACGACTTTATTCTTGAGATCGACAAAGACTGCCTTGGTTTCGTCCATTTTGGAAATACTTTTCTCAATGCCCTGGGCACAAAATGAGCAAACCATACCATTGACGGTGACTTTCATACTCGCCAAGGCAGACTGGCTCAACGCCATAAATGCGATTGCAATGATTAAGTTCAATTGTTTCATTTTCATTCTCCACATCCGACCAATTCACCCCCTGCTTCGTCAGCACCTCCACATCCGACCAATTGATACCTTGATTCGTATACACTCCAACATCTGTCCAATTGATCCCTGTTCTAGACAAAACATTCAAGTCATCCCAATTCACTCCCGTTGTACTCAACACTGTCATATCGTGACTGGGAAAC
>OGVZ01000089.1_pt1 | contig 13402 bp, 16 predicted proteins | sample 1575881 | NCBI WGS metagenome assembly OGVZ01 (sample SAMN07581520, study PRJEB24739) | freshwater metagenome | place: Singapore | collected 2015-01
GTTTCCCAGTCACGATATCGGAATACAAAAAGAACATATGTTGATAGCACTAGAATGTGCTAAGGTTATATCCAAAATATTTCCTATTATACAAGAAAAAACCCCGGAGTGATCCGGGGTTTTGACTATTTAGACTTGCGTCTTGTTTTTACAGGTTTAGGCAATTTAGTAGACGAAGTAACCTCTACACTACCAATAGGTAAACCTAGAGTAGGTTTACCACTTAATCTGTAATAAGTATTATCTACCTTAAATTGCTGACCGTACTGTTTAGGAACTGATGGATGGTTTTTACCGTAGTCTAGGCCACCGTGAGGATATGGATGACCCTCAAGAGCAATTCCTAACTTCTTAGTTGTTTTCTTACGCTTAGCCATATTATCGTGGACTATTTACTGGTTTTTCCTGACCGTAATCAAGATGTCTTCTTGATTTATCAGTCTTACCACCTGCATTAATTCCATTATAAGACGGTTTTAAAACGTCATTAACTTCATCTACGTCGCGGCCTGTAACATCTCCGTAGGTACTACGGATCACCATAATTCTGCCAGACCCTAGAGGCTTAGCCATAATTAGTTTCTCGCACTATTATTTGGAGCCATGTTAGGGACTGTAATACGCTTTAAAGCCTTACCTGACTTAGATGAAGCATCTTCTTCTGGTCCGCCCATTGGGTTTCCTAGTGTTGGCCCGCCGGATACATTATAAAAAGCTTCTGGGGTTCTTAGATTATACTTAGTAGTTCCAGATGCTCCGCCGCTGCCTGGCTTTGTTGCGTTAGCCTCAGATCCTCCAACTGGAGTATCTTTGAACTTCATTAGAACTGGCTTACCGCTAGTCTCATTGTTCATTGCCATATGTTTCTCCTTACTTAGCTTTTCCCTGTTTTTTCATAATTGCTTTCTGAAGAGCAGGTGGAAGCTTTTTTTGTTTAGCGGTTAGTCCCGCATCTTTTTTCATTGTATCTTTTTTGGCGCCTTTTGCCATCTTTAATCTCCTTATATTTGAGCTCTCTTTTTTACACTTCGCTTTGCCGAAGATTTTTTTGCTGCCTTTTTCTTTGCTGCCACTTAAAACTCCTTAAGTTATCTGCGCTAGCTAAATTTCACTAACTAATTTTAAAAGCAATTCCTAGGGAAGGATAAGGCAAGGATACATCAGAAAATTCCCATTTTATTGCAGCGAAATTAGAGGTACTCAACTAAATATGGCGTAATAGCCCGCAACGCCATTCCTCGATGACTTATTTCGTCTTTTTGTCCACTACTTAGTTGTGCCAATGTTTGATCAAAACCAGCTGGAATAAAAATTGGGTCATAGCCAAAGCCATTTGAGCCAAATGGCTGTTTTGATATCTCACCCTCAAGCTCACCCTTTTGCTCTTTTTTTACCACCAATCCATCTAGTTTTGCATCATAAAATGTCACACTAGTTTTGAATTTTGCGCTCCGCTTTCCACTTGGAATCTCTAATAATTGGGAGAGTACTTTTTCCATGTTTAATCGATCCCTAGTCCTAGCATCATCTCCTAGGTATTGTGCCCATCGAGCTGAGTAAACACCCGGGTCCCCATTTAGTGCATCTACAAATAACCCACTGTCATCAGCTAAGGCGGGTAATCCAGTGAACTCTGAAATTTGCTTAGCTTTAAGAAGTGAATTTTCAGTTAGCGAGTTACCACTTTCAATTACCTCTGGCATATTAGGAAACTCTTTAAGCCCTAGAACTTTAATGTCAGTGGCATAGTCACTTAAAATTCTTTCAAGCTCTGTAATTTTGCCTTGATTTTTAGAGGCTAGTACAAGCTTTTTCACGCTACCACCCTCACTTGCCAACTATTTGGCTAGTAAATCTAATTGCATTTTTGTAAGTTGGGCACATCCTCTAGCGCCTAGATCAAGTAATTGATCTAATAGTTTTCGATCAAATGGTTTTCCTTCAGCAGTTCCCTGCACCTCAATAAAATTTCCATCACCTGTACAAACGATATTCATATCAGTCTGTGCTGAAACATCCTCCTCATAGCAAAGATCAACTACGGGCACACCGTTAAGAATCCCAACAGAGACTGCTGCTACAGATTGGGTTAGTGGATTTACCTTCTCGGCAATATGGCCGGCTGATTTAGCCCAGGAGATGGCATCAGCTAGTGCAACATATGCACCAGTTATTGCAGCTGTTCTAGTACCGCCATCTGCTTGCAAAACATCGCAATCAATCACAACAGTGTTTTCACCAAGTGATTTCATATCAACTACCCCGCGAAGTGACCGACCTACTAATCTTGAGATCTCTTGAGTTCTGCCACCTAATTTTCCTTTTACACTCTCTCGATCAGATCTAGTATGGGTAGCTCTAGGCAGCATTGCATACTCACTAGTTACCCAACCCTCACCTTTACCAACTAACCACCTTGGAACTCCTGGCGTAAAAGAGGCAACACATAGAACTCTAGTTCTCCCAAATTCAACTAATACAGATCCTTCAGCATTATCTAACCAGTTACGTGTAAATTTAATTGGGCGTAATTGGTCATTTGCCCGACCATCTACTCTACTAATTTCGAAACCCCTTTGTTTGTAGAAGAAAATTCAATTTACCTTTATCAAAGCTGATTAGTAACTGATACTACCTCTGGACCTAAAAATCTTCTTGCCAATACTGCAAAGCTTTTGGTATCACCTGTTGCGACAAATCTATGGGTGACTTGACTCTTATTAGTATTTAAAAGATCTGCCTCAACTAAGGTGCGAAATAAGTCTTTGGCAGTCTCCTCCGCACTAGAAACTAGGGTGACATCATTACCCATCACATATGAGATCACCCCGGTTAAAAGTGGGTAGTGAGTGCACCCCAAAACCAATGTATCAATTTGCTCCTGTTTCATTATCGCTAAGTAATCCGTTGCAATCTTGGTTATTTCACTTCCAGAGGTCATACCCTGTTCTACATACTCAACAAAAAGTGGGCAGGCTTTTGAGGTAATTTTAAGTTGAGGTGCCGCAGCAAATGCATCTAAGTAGGCTTTTGATTCAATGGTTGCAGAGGTTCCGATAACACCAATCTTTCCACTCCGACTTGCAAATACCGCTCGCCTAACAGCTGGTTGAATTACCTCGATCACTGGAATTGAGTACCGCTCTCTGGCATCTCGTAACATTGCAGCACTTGCGGTATTACATGCAATCACAATCGCCTTTACGCCAGCTTCAACCAATTTATCCATAATCTCTAGCGCAAAACTTCTTACCTCAGCCAACGGACGTGGACCGTATGGACCACGTGCGGTATCACCTAAATAGAGAATCGATTCTCCGGGAAGTTGATCAATGATCGCTCTGGCAACAGTTAAACCACCAACTCCAGAGTCAAAGATTCCAATCGGAGCGCTTTTCAACTTACTTTGGTCAGTTGCCATTTGAGGTAAGTCTAAATGCAGCCGATAACTGGAACATTATCGATAAATGTCCGATTTGCCCTCTTTTAACTGAGAAATCTTAAGAATTAAAGTGAATTTGGGGTGGATTCCCTTGATGAACTGACGGGTAACCGCCACGATTTACCTAGGCAAATAGTCGCAGCCTACATATGAGGTTACGAAAGTTTGCTGGCTTGTGTCCAAAAGGTCATGAGCAAACTAAGTGCCTATTGGAGGCCTATTTAGATGGGTTCATCAATCGCATTAACCGCAGGTCAGCATGGAATTGTATTCAACATCCTTTCATTTGGACTTGTTTCAATGCTTGCCTGCACTATCTACACCCTAGTTTCACAATCACGAGTACTTCCTAAGTACAGAACAGCTTTAGTTATGTCATCTATGGTGACATTTATCGCTGCATACCACTACATGAGAATTTTCAACTCATTTGAAGACTCATTTGTGGACGGAAAACTCATGGTGGGAACTGGAGCAGGAACATTTAACGAGGCATATCGCTACGTTGACTGGATTTTAACCGTTCCATTGCTTCTTGTTGAGGTAGTGGCAGTACTTGCACTTGCAAAGGCAGCGGCTTCTTCACTAATTAACCGTTTGGTGCCAGCATCAGCTGCAATGATCGCACTTGGATATCCAGGTGAGATTTCAACTGATAACAACACCAAAGTTCTCTGGGGTGTGCTTTCAACAATACCTTTCCTATACATTTTGTATGTATTGTTTGTCGAGCTTTCAAAGTCTCTAGATCGTCAACCAGCAGGAGTAGCTGCGACCGTTGGTCGTCTACGCCTCCTATTGATCGCAACTTGGGGCGTTTACCCAATCTCATACTTGCTACCAATTCTTGGTCAAGATGCATTGGATCCGGCAGCATTTGTTAATCGTCAAATCGGTTACACGATTGCAGACGTACTAGCAAAGTGCGTATTTGGTCTTACAATCCTAAAGATTGCAAAGATGAAATCAGTTGCTGAAGGAATGAAGGACGATCACTAATCGTCTAAGCAGTTAATTAAGTGGGGCTGAAAAATCAGCCCCACTTTTTTTATAAATGTTTTAACAGGTTCTCTTGAATTCCGCCAAGCCAAAAGTAAACTGCAAAAAGCGGCTTCTGCTTATCGGTATCTGGGAGTATTTCATACTCTTCATAACTAGATTGATTAATTTTTAATCGTACCGCAAGTGCAATCCTGAGATCGTTAATCGCAATTAACCATTGTGTGGGATCTGAAATGGAGATATCTGCCCGTTCTAACTCGTGATCGACTGGAAAAACTAATTGCTCTCTTAGGTATAACAGGTGATTTTTCTTTAACTTCCGTAATGCAGGTTCTGTATATTTTCTGAACTCATCAGAACTTTCCCGATCAGCGTATGCATTTGGAAGTAATCTTTGCAAAACTGGATCCTCAGGTTGAGAAATTGGCGAATCCATATATCCCATAGTTGTAGACATCAATTGAGCAAAAGGATCATCTGATTGATAGTGATGGTCAAAATTTCCTTCACCCAATAATTCAAGTAACTGTTCTACTAAATTGATTAAAATATGTAACTCATCATTAGTTAAAGCAATAGTTAGATTTTGAGATAGAAATGACCCTTTAAACTCGCCCATGATCATCTCTTTGTAAAGTTGCCCATAATCCATGCTCATGCAAACTTTGAACAGCTCGCTCCATCTCTTCTCTGGTTCCAGATGCAACTACAGCTTTTCCTTCATTATGAACTTGTAACATTAGTTGGTGAGCTTTTTCCTTTGAAAAACCAAATAACTTGATAAATACATATGTTACATAATTCATTAAATTTACAGGGTCGTCCCAAACAATTGTTACCCAGAGATGGTCAAAGAACTTGCTTAAATCTAACTCCTCTTCGACCTGAGTTTGCGTGCTCATAAGTAAATTATCTAACCAAGACCGTAAATATTTCACTACTTCCAGCTGAGTTTTTATCCCCTTCCTCCACTTTTGCTAAATAGGTATGGATTCCAGGAGAGGAAGGAGAAATATTGAAGGTAAAACCTCCGACTGAATCAGTTGTAAAACTACCTAACTTCTTCCCATCCTGAATTACCGACAATTTAATACCCAATGCAGCGGGCAAAACTTGACCCGAAATTAAGTATTCGGCACCGGCTTTAATCGAGGTTGGTATTTGTAAAATAATTTTTGGTGCAACATTAATACTTTTCTCAACTGTTTTACCTTCATCCCGCTCCCAGCTTCCCTCTGAAACCAAACGAATAAGACTTTTTTCTCCAATTACTACCGGAAGATTTATGTTTCCTGCTAAATCCGTCGTTCCAGCAGATAAGCTTCTCCAGCTTGTTTCATTACTTTTTTTAATTTCAAATCTAACATTTAAACCAGGGATTGGAGTCTTATCTGGTAATTTAAAAGAGGCAGATAAGTTAAAAAATGACCCATACGATATCTCCTCTAAATCTGTGGAGATACTACCTACCACCTGATCCGGAGCGATTGATTTAGCAATATCTCTTACCGCACTCATTGCTGCAACATTTTCCATACCAAATGTCCAGACTGCGATACCTCCTAAGCGATATTTTCCAACAAGATTAGTTCTCGCAGCATAACTTCGTTCATCAGGAAACCAAACTGTTCGATTTGCAATACATGAAATTGCTGAGTTAGTTGGATCAATATAGGTTTTCTTATATGTAAAGGTTGATTCAGCATGAGTTGGGTTATAGGTTGGAATTGCATTGTTATTTGTTGCAAGATTAAGCGCTTCACGCATTACTACCGCTGCCTTAGCACCAACAACAACAGAGCTTGCAAATGCTGCTGGACAAACTCCCTCAACTTTTGTAACCCAATCTCTGCCATATCCTGGAATTCCAAGAAATACCTTTGAGGCTGGCATTTGTGAAACTGCATATTTAACAGCATCTTCAGTCCAGACCAATGGTCCAATTGGTCCAGGCGAGGTGGTTGAGAAGTCATACGCCATAATTCTTAAGCGATCAATGTAGGGACCAATTTCTGACCATGAATATACAGAATTTCCTGCCCGCTTAGATTCAGGTGCAAAATCTGGTGGTGTTGTAACCGAAAGCATTTTCCCTTGAGATTTCAACTCCATTGATAACTGTTTTATAAAAGCTATCCAATTTGGCTTTAGAGCTGGCCAACTTGATCTTCCATCTTTTGTATAAAAGGTCTCAAAGTCTAAATCAATACCATCATAATTGTGTTTCAGCACTAAGGATTTCAAAGTTTGAACAATATTATTTCTGGAACTTTCTTTTGCAAGAAAATTTGCAAGTACTAATTTTCCATTGTCATCTGTAATGGTAGGTAGCAACAAAATATTATTTGATTTTAGTCTCGCAATGACTTGTTCTTTTGGAGTTGTATATTTTCCAAGAGCATACTTATCTTTAACTGAATTATCCCCAATCAAGCCATACCAAAATGGTGACACATCTTTGATTAAATCTAAATTACCTTCGACTGTGGGTAAATTACGATTGAGCGAATAATCTGGTAGCCAGCCAGAAAGAATTCTTCGTGGCGGTTTTTCAGCTAGCGCGAAATCACTTGTCGATATAACCAATAAAACTGCGAGTAATATCAGTTTTAATTTCTTAAATCCCATGAATTTTAGAGTATCGCTTAATTCTGAGAAATTACTTCAAGCGGGCATGAATCTTGCAGTTTTATTACCGTCGTATAAACTAAGTGTATATGTTCTTAGCGCGTCCCAAGCATTTTGTCCACTTACTGCAACATCCACACCTGGAGAATAAACATTATCCACACGATTTGCTATTGAGGCGTTAGCCGCAACAAAATCACAGGTAACAGTTGCTAATTGTCCAACACCCACTTGTAAGTTATAAGAATTTATGTAAGAATTACCAATTCCAAGCACATTAAAATTCGTTAAATCTGTTTGTGATATTGAATCTGAATAATTATCTGGAGCAATTGTAATATAAAAATTTCTATTATAAGAAGGAATAAGTATACCATTGTCAACCATTGGCTGATACGCTTGTCCAGATAAAACATTAAATCCTAAATATGTTTCGTTCCACCCATCGTTTAAATAATATGAAAGTTTTAGATTAACATCTGGCGCAAGTTGAGTTTGTTTAGAAGCTAAGACTTCAGAACCAATTTGTTTCAAAGCCTGACGATCAACATCAAAAGAAAATGCATAATCTTGAATAAAATCAAGACGAGAAATATATCCTCCATAATTATATAATGAAGTCCATCCATTTATCCCGCCAACAAACATTGACTGCATTTCATAAGATATCCATTTTCTAGCCATTAATAAATCCTCCTTGCCCCAAGTGGGTCTTCTATTAGCATAACTGAAATATCATTTACATTTTTGTAAACAAATGTATGTTCCCACTGCGGGGCGAAAAAATATTTATTCTGATTATATATCTTTGGTATTTTATATTGAAACTTTCTATACCCTTGTCTTCCTATTAAGAAATGTAAAATACATCTGGCTTCAACATCACTGACACCTCTATAATCAAGTTTAAATTGTTTAATAGTATTAGAGTGCAATCCAAAATCGGTGCGTTTTGTAAATGAATAAGGTAATTCAGTTTTGATCACAGATGTTTCTTTTGCGACTTGCGAAGAATATGTTGGCTGAAAATCAAGTTCTCTTGTCCATTTACCATTTCCAATTGCAGCTACCCCAGCATGATCTCCTGTGCAATAATAAAAAGAATCATATAAATTAGCACTATTGCCAGCAACATTTCTTACGACATCGTATTTAGAATAACTAGTATTTGCAACCCAATCTCCTTTTATGTTACTACCAGTTATATAGGCATTATTCCAATTTAATAAAGTTGAAGTTTGATCTGTGCTTAAACTTACATTAATATTATGAAGATCATTTTCATTAGACGAATCATCAATTGAATTAACGAACAACCTGATTGGTTTATATATTTGGGCTGCATCAGTATATTGAAAGTGACCTGTACCATGAAGACCTTCAAAAAAACTTATGATTTGTCTCGCTTGTTCTTCTTTGCGGTTTTCAAATGGCATTGAAATTTGCATTTGTAAATGATTCAATCCTTTTGGCATAGTATGAATATAATTATCTATTGTTCCATAGTCTGCCAATTCAGAAGTAAATGAAACCTGCATCCCATACGAAGGAGTAAATGTGAACGACGATGAAATCGTTCCTGTTACATTTTGATCTCTATCGTAAAAGAATGACATTAGATAAATCCTTGATAATTAAGGGTCATGGTAACATCATCTGTCGCAGAGGAATTGATGGTTTCGCCAATAAATTCCATATTAGACATAGAAAACGTCGCCAAAGAACCTATAGTTATATTAATATTTCTTTTATTTGAGTCAATAACATAATCAAAAAGCCTTTTTGATTCGTAATCATGAATGCCTAACGAGAACTGAGCAGTAACTCTGTATGGTCTTAAGGTAACAACATCAATTGGTCCTTTGCCTGTTGGGTGATAAAGTGGTTGTCTTTGACATTCAACACTATAAGTAAAAGACTCTACTCTATTTGTTCCAGTTCCATCGCATTCAATTAAAATTTCTCTAGGTCTTACTACTTTTAAAATGCCAGTTTCATTAGCTGTTGTTTGTATTATCCCGCTACCAACATCGCCAAATATTGAAAAGTCTGCGCTTAAACTTGGAAAGTTTCCAACTGAACAAGAAACCGAATATGAATTTAAATATGCAGATGTAAAACCAAAATTTCTAGTTTGAGAATTATAAAATAAACCGCCACTCACTCCAGCATTTCCTGTGAAATTTAAAAGAAAATCATTTGGAGAAAGATACTTTTGAACGCTTAAAGATGATTGGGGTGGGCTAGATGTAAACGTTTTAAATTTATTGTATCCTAAAACATTGATGTGATCAACTGGCAATGAATATCCAAAGTTTACATCAGTGACTCCAAATAATTTGTAGCCACTCAGATAAACTTCCGCCTCAAAATTTGAAACTGAATTATTCTTTGCCATTATCTAGTTCTGAGTGCTCCCCCTAAACGCTTTTCTTCGTTTATGGTTTCCAGCACTACAGCCTTTATCCTTTCTGACATTTTCTTATAATCAATCCCGCCTTGACTTGTATTACCTTGTGATTCAGTCTGAGACCCTTGACCAGAAACATTGATGTTGATGCTAACATCGCCCATCATTTTGGCATTAGATTCTGTGGTAGTTGTTGAGGTTCCAACCTCGCCGCCATCTGCGAATCTTGACATACGGCCTTGATTCATTGAATCTAAAAATCTTCTGCCATATCTTGATGTGGCTCCGCGATTCATAACGTATTCGCCGCTCATCAATAATGCTGGGATATCGTCTGTTGGACCGCCAGATGCATAGCGACGAATCATGCCTCCGTAGGCTCCTCTTACTTTGTATGGAGTCATCATTGTCTGCCCAGCGACTACTTGACTTTTAATTGGATTCATCATTTTACTAACTCCACCAACTCCAGCCATTAATGCAGCAGAAGCAATCGTTCCAACTAACTGTTGCTGAAATGCCTTTCTCTGTTGCGTCCTATAAGCCTCTCTTTGAGAAATTAAATTTAATCCCTGTTCTTGAGCAGAACGAATTTCTTGATTAATAGTATCTTCATTTAGTAAGCCAAATCTAGAAAGTCTTGAGCTTTGATCTTCAAGGTTAATAAATGCGCTTGAGTTGCCGCCTCTTAATACGTCAGTTGCGCCGCTAGTAGTTGTTTGATTAGCAAAAGCTCTTAATTGATCATAACCAGTTATATTTCCACCGCCACGAACACCAGGCAAGAAAATTCCACCGCTATTCATTTTGGCAAGATTAGCGGCACCATATTTTTGAACTGCTGATTTTCTCATAACGAATTCACCACTAGTGAGCATTGCAGGAACATCATCGCGATAACCGCTTCCACCACTAACAAGACCACCTTTAGCAAACCCAAGCCCCTTTCCAATTGCAACTGTTAAGTTTCCAGCGGCTTGATTTAAAAAGGCAGACTGCATAGATTTTAAAAAATTCATAGCTACATTTTGCAAAGCTGCGCCAAGATCATCTGTTTGCGATATTGCAGCAGACATTGCATCCCTTAAACCATCTCTAAATGCAACAGTAGTATTTTTAGCAAATGTCTCCGAAAAATCAGAAGATTCTTTTTCCATTTCTCTTATACTAGACTTTATGCCATACGCAAATGGAGAACTTTGTCTCAAAAGATTTTTTCTAAATTCTGCTGTTTGTTTCGGATCTTGTAATTTATTTCTTTCTGTCTCTTCTATTGTTGCGACTCTATCAAGGGTTTCAGCGTAAGTCTGTAAACTTAATGTAGCAGTTTCCCAAAATGCAGCTTTTCTTTCATTAGTTTCATTTTCTGTATATTTGTTTGATACTTCAATTAAATTTTCGTAAGATTTTGCTAAATTTAACTGTGCTTCAAACTCTGTTTTTTGTTCTGGAGTTAAATTTCTTAAAGCTTGAATTTGCCCTATAATAGATTTTCTAGTATCTTCAAAAGCATTTCTTCTTTGGTTGGCTGCATCATAAGAAATTTTATTCAAATCGACATTATATTTTGTTTCGGCGTTTAAATTAGCCAATTCAGCTTCTTGTCTACCAGTTATAAAATCTTGTTTAGAAAGTCTCTTTTGAAGTCCCAAAAGAGGAGCTTCTAACTCAGAGACAGTTTTAATTTGTTGCGTTTCTATGCGTGTATCTAATATTTTCTTTTCGTATTCATATCTAATTTTTACTAAATTAGCTTGTCTTTGCAAAGCCTCTTGTTGATCTTTATTTACTTTTGCAGCATCAGTAGATATTTTTAATATGCGCCCTTCAGCATCTAATTGAACAAGTTTAATATTTTTCTTATTAACTTCTCCTTTAATTAATTTTTCTAGACCAGCCGCTCCTTCTATGCCCAAATCTCTAGCCGCCTTTTCAAAATCTACAGTCTCTTGTCCAAGTTCAACTCTTTTAATTAAACTTTGAATAGCAGTTTCGTCAACGGTGGCAAGTTTACTTTTTTGCGCTACTTCATTTACTAAAGATTGAAGAGATTCTTGTTCTACTTGTGTTCTTTTGTCGCTTATAGTAAAAGCTTTTAAAGCGTACTCTGCAATATCTTTTTGATCTTCTGTTAAATTAGCAGAAATGCTTAATAATTCTGCTTGTCGCTTTACCGCATTTTCATCCAATATAGATTTATTTTTTGCAAAACTTAAATTAATTTCGTTGAGTTTTGTTTCGAGAGGAAGTCTTTTTGCCAATTCAGCATTCGCATTCCTATCGGCCTCTTCTTTTTGTTTTGCTTGAGATTTTTCAGTTTCTCCAAGTTCTCTTACTTTTTTCTTAAGAGCATCATATTCTGCATTTGTTTTGTCATCTGTTCCGCCACGCGCAACTTGCGCGCCCAAAACTTTAAGACGGTCCATCATTTCTGTTTTAGTCGTAAGCTTTCCAGCAGCTTCTTGACCAGCTTTTTTAGCTGGAGCATTTTCAATTTCAGCTAATCTAGAAGCTTCTATAGAGCCAATAATTGACTGTCCAATTCCTAGCACCGCTCCCGCTATCGGCAAAGCTCCCGCCGCTTGACCAGCAAAACCTGCTATTTTCCCAAGTTTTCCTCCTTTACCGGCATTATTTTTTGAAAATGATTCTAATGCAGATCCTGCCGTAGACCCAAGAAGAGCAAACGAAGCAGCTGATTGTGTTGCATTAGATATTGCATCTACCCATTTTTTTGTACCTTCTTCAGCATTTTTAAATGATGATTGTAATACGCTTCCTGCTACAGTAACTCCAGCCATGACATAAAACATTTTATCAAGACCAGTCGAAGTTTTTTCAGCTGATTGGTTTAGTTTTTGTACTCCCTGTGCGCCTGGTTGGCTAGCCGAAGTCCACGCATTCGCATTAAAATTTGGTATTCTGCCATTTGGCTCATCTCTTGTATTTATAACCGCAAGACCATTTGGATTTCCTGCGTTTCTTAAACGGCCATCTTGAGTAATGCGAATTTTACTTGGACTTACTCCTGCGGCCATTTCTCTATTGATTGCATCTCCAAGGGGACTTCCTTTAGCAAAATTTGGTATATAGCCTCTAGCAGCAACATCCATAGCCAAGCCAGGATTTCTTAAAACTTGACTTGCAAACTTTCTTCTTATTGTGAGCGCAACTGTCTCATATTTAATTTTCCGTAAATTTGGTTTACGTTCCCTATTCATAATTACTTTTCTTACTTTTGGATTGGCTCTCATTCCTCGATTAACGTTTCCAGGAAGTAATTGGAGAATTGTCCAATGTGATATTGGCCAAGGGGACGCACTCATACTTAACCTCGGGGGAGGTGATGCAATTTTGTTCGACACTGGACCTGACCCGCGCGCTCTCAGTAAATGTCTGAAGCGGGCGGGAATCAAGCGACTTCCGCTAATAATCATTTCTCATGGACATGCTGATCATTATTTTGGGGCACAAGGACTGAGTTCCCGTTTTAAAGTTGGCGAAATCTGGAGTAATGGAAACCCACAGATTTCTGCTGCCCTGGAAAGGGAGATTCTGAATATTCGCCAGGGTATGAACGCCTCAATCGCGGGCATCTCGATCGATATTCTCTGGCCGAATGAAGAGAATAAAACCTTCCAATCTTTGGGAGGCGATGGTTCTCAAGAAAATAATCAGAGCATCGTTGCTCTGGTGAAATGGAATGGTGCACAAGTTTTAATTACTGGTGATATAGAGCCCGAAGTTCAAGCGCGCTTAACGCACGATCATGATCTATCCGACGTAGATATTTTGAAAATTCCTCATCATGGTTCCCGCTTTCAGGATCAGGAGTTTTTAGAGGAGATATCGTGACTGGGAAACAGATCGGAAGAGCACACGTCTGAACTCCAGTCACCTGAAGCTATCTCGTATGCCGT
>OGVZ01000090.1_pt1 | contig 13314 bp, 19 predicted proteins | sample 1575881 | NCBI WGS metagenome assembly OGVZ01 (sample SAMN07581520, study PRJEB24739) | freshwater metagenome | place: Singapore | collected 2015-01
CCTTCAACACAATCCTTTGACTTACGCAGTGTTTCTTTGCGTTCTTCAATCTGTTTTTCAAGTTGTTGAAGTTCTTTGTAAGATAGTTTAGAAAGGTCAGTCATAATTTCGTCTGTATCGTTCAAGGTTTCTGGGGGATGAGGTAATCATATCACACTTTATCTCAAACCACTTCCAACGAAATGAAAATCCACACAAAGACCTGCTACCAAAGCTAATCAACAGCATCGGGAAGATTTCGGTGGCAGGATATTCGTCCCACTGAACTACAACATCCAAAAGTCCAAATGTAGGATAATGTGAGAGTAGTTGGAAGAAGAACTCGTGACCATAATCTTCATAGTGTGCAGTGTCAAAGAGTTTCATACTTTTCCTCAACTTCTTTCACACGCTCCATAAAACTATCCTCACCGTGGTCACCTGAGTAAAGATAATCAATGTGGCGCATAATCTCTGCCATCTTACGAAGGTTGGGTAGTTGGTCTAACAGATACGAAATAACTTCTTTACCATAATTAGGAGCATACTCATACTCATCTTTTGTATTATTGTTGATGATTTCTTGTTCCAACTCATCAGCAAACTGTGCTACCTTGTAGTAATCGTAACCACAATCATTAAAGTGTCCGCCGCTCATTCTTGTGTCTCCGTTGGTACTGGTGGGGGTGGTGTTACTGGAGGTAGTATAATCGGTTGTTGGGCGGTTTGAATGGGAGGTTGTGACACTTGCTCAACTGGTTTCTTTGTTTGTTCTATTTGTTTTTCAAGTTCACTAATCTTTTCTTCAAATACATTAATATTTGGTGCTTCTACTGGGGAGGGATTTTTACTTTCTTCGGCAAGTTTCCAACCAGTAATACCAGCACCAAAAATACTAGCAAGTGCAGCAAAAACAGAAATAGTCTTTGAAAAACTCATAGTTTAGTCTTTAGTAATTTCGTTTGGTTGAGAATAAAAAAGTTCGTCTCTCCAGTTTCTGCCACACAAATCAAAGCAAAAACCAAATTTAGAAATTGTGAAGAGAAAAGAGAAAAGTTTTCCATAACCAGAAGAAATCTGAATATATGGAGGTTCGTTCCATTTAGAGAGTTCTCCTACATCAAAAGCAAGTTGAAGCAGTGAGTATCGTCTTCCAGTAAGAAGAGTCATATACCATTCTTTTCCGTAGTCGTTTCTTACACCAAATTGAATCAGTTTCATACTCCTTCCTCAAGATTAGTTTGTTGTTCTTCAGTGAGTTCTTCATCAGTCAAAGCAGTTCCCATTGGACCTTTCTTCAGTCGTGCCCATTCTTCATCACGAAGTTTCCAATCCTTGAACTTACCTTGTAAATCTTCACCCAAAGTCAGTTCAAACTCATCAGCAACCTTACGCATATCTTCTTCTCTTCGGTGTTCACCGAATGCGAGACTACAACCTCCTTTCATAATGTTGAGTTCATCGTGACCCATTGCACGGGCAACTGTTGCGAAAAAGGTAAACAGTTGATAAGTGTTAAGATCTTCAGCAGGAATCTGAAAAGTATAGTGCTCTTCAGGAAGCATCATACCATCAAAACCACTACTGTAATGGGTGGAAGTCCATTCAGTATCAAAAGAAACTTTTAGAGTTGCTTTGTAAGTCATGGTGAAGGTGTTTTCAATACAGATACTATAAGACCCCTGACTGTGAAAGTCAAGGGTCAGTGGACAGTTTTTGAACTGTCTTAATCTCTATTTCTCCAGTCACCTTCATTATCACGACTAAAGAAATCAATAATATCATCAGCACCATTAAATCCAGTGCGGTGATTTGATGGGTCTGGGTCACCCAAATCAAGGGCGTTCATAAATCCATCTAAACTATCTTCAGTCATTTCTGGATTTGCAGCACGGCGTCTTGCTTGTCGTAGAAGTGTAGCAGCAGAACGATTTGCTTTTGCAAGTTTTTCTACCCATATCATCTCACTTAACTCTACTGGTTCTCCTTTTACAATCTTTTCGCAAATTGCTTCAACTTTTATCCTATATTGTGTAGAGAGCATAAGTATTCGTTAGATATAGTTTATTTATTTTTATTTTCCAACTCCCTCATCAATTCTTTCGCCATCTTCATAGAACGACGCCATATGAAATACTTTACAATTGGATTTGCGGGATTATGAAGAATCCACCACTTTGTTTTTTCGTATTGCACTCTCGCAAGTTGAGTGAGCATATAAAACCCTCTTGCTACTGATTGATCAGTAATAATCAAGTAAGCAATACAAAAGAAAATAGTGAGATATATGTATGTAGAACTCATTGTCTCAATGTTTTAAGATATTGTAGCACTTGTTCACGAACTGCCATGAGTTCGGTGTAACAGAGTTGTGTATGAGCACAGTTACGAAGTTCGGGATCGGGTTTTAATACACTTTCTTCAAAGAGAGTGAGTCCGCGATTCCATTTATCAATTTGAGATTCTTCAGTCATTTTTTTACTACCTTAACGGGACAGGAAGGAACAACTTTGCGGATTTCTTGAATGATTTCAGTTCTTTGAAGTTCAGTAAGTCCAACAACTCTCGTGATGCGATAAACTAAACTCATCGCATCACTACAGCTAATGATGGTTGCAGTAAGCAGTACAACCATAGTTTTCTCCTATTCTGTAACTATTTAATGCAGTTTATAATTTTTTAATATTTTTCAGATTTTCTGTTGGCAATCTCCAACCTTTATAAGATTTGTATTTTCCATTCAAAACCATAATTATATTTCCAGAATTCAAATTATTTTGAAGACAGAATTTTGTTACATTTTTGCCAGTTATGATTATACCATCAGGTCTTTGTATCGTAAATTCTCTTTCAATTTTTGTTGTCCTCAACTCATATCCATAAATTTTTGTATCTGGCAATGTCCAACCTTTATGGGATTTTCTCTTTCCTGATAAAACACATCCCATTGATGCGGAACTTAAATTATAGTTTCTACAAAATTCTGCAATATTTTCTCCTTCTAATATTTCTCCAGTAGGAGATTTAAATTTAAATTTTTTAAAGCAAGTTGGATTTGTTGCGTCACCTCCTAAAGTAGAATTATATCCTTTATAGTAGGTATTGTATTTGTCTATCCAAAATACTTCTTGTTCATTTAGTAACTCTACATCACATTCTTCAATTACTCCCCATATAAAACAATTCCACCCATATTTTTTTATAGCATTATAAAATTTTAAATTTCTTTTTTCGTATTTTGCAACACTTTTATGTGAGGATTTTCTTCTCTCTAAACACTTAAGTGTTTTTCCAATATATTTTTTTCTTGTTGGAATACAATGAGCACAGTAAATTATGCCTTTAGACATCGTAATTATTAGGTTAACTGCAAAAATATTTATATTAAAAAAGAGAGGTTGCCCTCTCCTTTAAACCTGAAAAGATAAATTGCAGTTAACCTTAATCAGGCAAATCTATTTAGTCCCAAGAAATATTTTCTACATAAAACGACGGCATCACCATAGTCCAACCTGCCCCTCCAACTTTGTACTGCCATTGATATTCAAACTTGTTGTAAGAATCAGTTTGAATATAACCTTTGTCTTTATCAAATCGTCCTTTAATAGTCAAACCAAACTTATTTGAAAAGATATTGCGAGTCCTGAGTGCTCCACCTTTCTCACGAGTTTCAATCACCACACATACATCTGGATAGGTTTGAATTCCCGACTCCAGAATACATGGAGTTTCATAACGAAATGGACGATATGTTTCCTGAGCAAACACAGGAGAAGAGAACAGCAGTGAAGCAAGAACAATCAGTTTTTTCATCCAACAACCCTCCAACAAACGACAGCGTTACCTTTTTTTACAGAAGAAATGTGAGCAAAAGCAGCATAAGACAAATCCAAATCAGCATGAGAGTAGGGTCCACGGTCATTCACACGAACAATAACTTGTTTACCGTTATCTTGATTAGTTACCCTAATTTTTGTACCCATAGGCAAATAAGGATGTGCTGCTGTCCATCTGTATGCATCAAATGTTTCTCCATTAGCAGTAACTTTTCCATGAAATCCGTCTCCTACTCCATAGTATGTGCTAGTACCGCAGGTTAATCCAGCAATAAGAAGTGCTTCAAATACCACTCTTTTTTAGTCTTCCTCTTTTCCAATTGATACCAGGACATTCTACACTTCTAATTTGAGTTTGTCCATCATTCCAAAATAACATTCCTTTATAAGACTTATTTCTTTCTATAAGTTTGTCTCTTCTTAGATCATTTTTATTTTCCCATCTTTTTTTCGCAACAACAGAATATTTTTGTTTACTTTCATCGGTCCTACTAAGACCTTTTACTCTTTTTGATATATTACTCTTATGTTTATTTGTCAATTTTTTACCACTCTGCGATTCACTCATTCTTTTTCTAGTTTCATCTGTTATTACTCTATTGCAACCATCACCACCATCAGTTCTATTGCGAAGAATACCAGTTCCTAAATCTTTTCTCCCAAATATAGAAATCATATAAATTTCATGCTTAAAGGCATCAAATTCCAAATCAAAATATTTAAGAACTATTATTCTTTTTTTATCGGTTGGTTTAAAACAAGCTTTACCTCTATCATCATGCATTCTAAATCCAGATCCTTTACCAATATAGTAAGGTGTTCCATCTTCACGCAAATATGCGTAAGTGTAGTATTTCATCTGCTTCTAATTTTGGTTGGCATTATTATTTATAATAAAATAGGGCAGATTTCTCTGCCCTTCTCTAAAAAGCGCCAACCAATTAGAGCATTATTATTTATCCTGCAATCAATCCAATCATTTAATAATACTCCAGTGAGGATCGTTTTCTTTATTCAACCAAAAACAGTAGCGACGATTGATAGATACCACAAAGAATTGAGTATCATTCTCTTGCTCTACTTCCATTGCGTGAAAGGAGTCCATAATGTTTTTAAAGCGATTGACTGCTTTCTTAGATTTTGGTTGAACGTTGATGAAACGTTTCTTGGTCTTAGGAGCTTTCATTGAGATCATAATTTTTTAACCTCCACAAAGGTCATTGTACAGAGTTTTCAGTGTTGTGTCAAGTCCTCTTTATCATACCTCGTACCCACCCCTCTCCAGGACACTCCCTATGCATCTTATGAATCTGTCCATTATTCCAATAGAACCCTCTTCCTCTTTTCCATCCTTCACCAGGACATTCTTTACAATGACGATTTTGCTCACCATTATTCCACCAAATACATTCTTTCTTTTTTTCTATTGTTTCTCTGCTTTTTTTATACTTTCTACCAATTGCTTTTATTCTTATTTTTTCTTTTGTTTCCTCTTTCAACTGTCTTCCCACATTTATTCCAGGTCTCCCTCTTTTCCAACCCTCGCCAGGACATTCTACTGAATGAGATACTTTTTTACCTTTATACCACCACTTTCTTTGTTTTCTTTCTTCGGATGCTTCTTCCTTTCGGGTATCTGTCCATACACTTCCGCTTGCGCCATCGCCACCATTAGTTTTGTTTAGAAGTATTCCACTACCATTATTTTTTCTACCAAAAATAAAAATCATATATTTTTCGTGTTCAAATGCTTGTTCTTCTGTGAGATTTTTCTTTAAAAATATTATTCTTTCTTTTGGAGGAATAAAAACGCTTCTCTTCTTATCATAAGCTCTTCTTCCCTTTCCCTTACCAATATAATAAGGAGTTCCATCTTCACGCAAAAATGCGTAAGTATAGTATTCCATAACTGCTATAACCGACTGCAGTAATATTTATATTACAAAGGGGAAGATTTCTCTTCCCCCCGCCTTACAGATTGCAGTCAGTTAGGCATCAATATTTATGCTGCCTGCCCAGTTTCCCGAAGATAATCCATATAATAAACCTCCTCTAAATGATGTGCTTCAATTTCGTGAGGATACTCCCAATATTCAAGGTCATCAAATGTTTCATCTTTATAGAACATTTTCCCCCTACGTTCTTTTAGAAGACCTTGTACCCACTGTCGTAAATGTACGCACTCGTGTAGAATGGTTTTTGTATAAAGTTCAATATCAAGTTTTGGGTCTATTTCAATCAAAAACTCCCGTGGTTTATAAACATCACCAGCAACAGAACAATATCCATACGATTGCTCCCTACGAAGACCTCTATGAAGGACTTCAACGTAAATATGGTGTCTGGGTAAGTATTTGGTAATAAACCACTCTACAACGCTCTCACAGCGTCTCTTACGTGCCCCATAACCAGTAATATCAAGGCAGTGCATTAGTTGTACCCACTGGTGTATAATGTAAGCATCAGAATAGTGCGTTGAGTGCCACCTCAGATACTTTAACACCCCAGTGCGTCATCCAGACGAAGGATGTGACAAAAATCAATCTGTCCAGTGTGGAGTACCTCATCGGTCTTTGTGTGTCTCCACCTATTATAAACCCCCACAGTGCCGCTGCAGGGGTAGGGTGTGCCAGTTTTTGGAGTGGTTTAATTGATATCAATCCAAGAAAGAAAATCAATCCATCTTGAGGCGTTGATATTGTCACCAAGATTAGTCATTAGAAAATCATTATGTCCTGGACTGGAAATAATTTTATTATGACTGTCTACTTCATTACTTAAAAAGTTTTCGATGTATTCTTTTGCAGTTGGGGAAAGTTGTGACCAACTTTTTTTAATTAGATCGATATTAGTTTCTGTGGTTTCACTTTGCCTACCTATAGCAATATGAAAAGTTGATTTTGCAAATGTATCAATTTCTTCTTGAGTAAACATATTTTCCCTCTGATATATTTTTTATTTATTTTATGGATATGGATATCTAAGAACAACTATTCCTGGACCACCAGATCTTGGAGAGTTATCATTTTGTGGATATCCTGTAGCAGCACCACCACCACTATTTGTTACTCCATCAGCACTTCCGGATGCTCCACCTCCTGCACCACCACTACCACCAACAAACCCAAAGGCAGATGGTCCAGCCGCTCCAGCACCGCCGCCAGCATAATATCCATTTAAAGGATTGAGAGGAGTAACGCCAATTAATGGACCAGTAAATGCTGGGAATTGTAATCCTGCCCCACCATTTCCACCAGTTGGTCCGCTACCATTGGTTCCAACAGCACCAGCACCACCACCACCGCCAGTGTTACCTCCACCTCCTGCAGGTCCAGCACCACCACCTCTAAATCCTTGACCAGGAACTCCATTTGCGCCAGTTGGTGGATTATCTACTCCAGTATAGAATGAACTATTCCAACTGACTCCACCACCACTTCCAGATCCCCCACTAAATCCTTGTGGGTTTTGAACACCGGCTCCACCACCATATGCAATTACGGTATCAAAACTTGAAGAATCTCCAGGATTTGAAGCATTTCCACTCCCAACTACTACATCATAAGAACCAGAAGTTATTGGATAGGATGCCCCTGCGGTGCTTGTTGTTGGTTGTGGGCCATAATAAACAACACCTCCTCCACCTCCACCACTACATCTATATCCATTCGCTCCACCGCCGGCACCAACAACAAGTAATTCTATTGTTGCAGATACTGGACAAGCAGTAACAGTAAATGTGGATAATCCTACAGTTGTAAATGCATGATAACGATATCCATTTCCTGGAGTTGTAACTGTACCACCGGTAGCATTCCAGGATCCAACAGAAGGTGAAGATACGTTCGTTAGATATCTAATAACAACAATTCCTGATCCGCCATTTGCAGAATTTCCGGATCCACCTCTTCCACCTCCACCACCACCAGTGTTTGCAGTGGCATTTGGACTACTTGAAGCTGATGGAAGTTGACCTGGAGTTCCTCCTCCATATGGAGGAGCATAACCCAAATTCGTAGTTCCGCCATCAGGCACAGGCATATTATTAGAACCACCGCCACCACTTGCGTATCCTTGAATAGATCCTGTTATTGCATATTTAAATCCTTGACCACCATTTCCAGCTTGTGTTCCATATTGAACATTAGCACTTAAGCTTTTACTTCCTGGTCCACCAGCACCACCACCGCCCGCAGCTGCTTCATTATATGGAGATCCAGGTCCAGAAACAGCATCTCCACCAGCACTTCCTTGACCAGATGTTCCAGTACCACCAGTTCTTGATGTTCCACTTACTGAATATGCACCACCACCAGATCCTCCATTGCTTCCATTTGCTCCAGGTGCTGCACCTCCACCACCACCAACTCCTCTTATGTAAGTTGGAGATGGATATGAAGACCCATTTAAGTAAAAATTGCTATCCTGACCAGAATTGCCTGCTCCACTTGATGTTCCCGTTCCACCATTTCCAACATCAACTGTATATGAACCTGGTGAAATGCTAAATCCTTTACCTATTGCAGCACCACCTGCCCCACCCCCAGCAAAGGAACCAGATCCTCCGCCACCAATTACCATATAATATGCACTTTTTGTTTGATTGCCAACAACTTGAAAAGTTCCAGGTGAAGTAAAAGTGTGTATGGTAAAATCACCAGAGGTAGTTATTGTTCCACCAGTTGCGGTAAAACCAGTTGCACCCCCACCACCTCTTCTTCTTCCAAATCCTTTATCAAATCCAACTCGTGATAATATAGGTGCCATAATCAGCGATAACCTCCATTTACTACTCCAAGAACATAATAGTTCGCTGTTGTACTTGCAGAACCAACCGTATTTATTCCTGTGAAACTGTAAATATCCATTCCAGATGTAGTTGTAACACCAGAAATTGCATTTGCTAATGAACCACCCGCCCAACGAATGGTTGCATTAAATCCATTCAAAGTAACAGCTGTGCAAGACCTTGCAGTTCCTGTCTGGTTAACAAACACACTAAAAGTCAATGTGTGATTATCAAAATCTGATGATGTTGGAATACCAGTTACTGCTAATGTAATATTTCCTGTTGGATTCGTGCATAGACCGATATTAGATCCATTCGCACTATAAACCAATGATGCACTATTTCCATCAATTCTTGTGTGTTTTTCTGCAACGTTATAAAATCTTACCTCATCGGTTGTCAGCGGAATATTAAAATCCCAACCTTTTCTTGTATTATCATATAATAAAGTTTTATTTGTGGTTCCATAAACAACAATACCTGCACCATCTGCAAGTGCATCGGATGGAGTAGATGTTGATGCAATACCTACAGTTTTATCGGCAATATTTAACTCTGTAGTATTAATAATTGTTTGAGTTCCATTTACCGTGAGGTTAGTAAATGTTGCTGCTGAACCAGTAATGTTTCCTACAGTAACATTGGGAGTACCACTAAGTCCCGTTGCATTACCAGTTACATTACCAGTTACATTACCAACAAAACTTGATGCTGTTACGACACCAACATTTAAATTTGGGGTTCCAGACAATCCGAAAGAAGTTGTAGCAAATGATGCTGTAGATGCAGTTCCAGTTACATTCCCAACAAAACTTGATGCTGTTACAATACCACTAATAGTAACATTACCGCTATTGGATATAGTAACTCCAGTACCAATCGTAGTTGGTGACGTTGCAGAACCTATTCCAGATGTAAAATTCGCAACATCGGATGCTCTTGTCATCTTCTTTTTTTAGTTATTTATGAGAACACTGAAGTGGTATCGGACCCAAAAGAACTTGTAGTATCTCCGAAAATAGTTGTAGTGCCACCAGAACCAGAAGTTACACCAAATTCAATCATAGGTTCTTCAGTTACTGCAGGTTCATTAAAAGTTACAACAGGTTCTGGTGTTGGTTCTGTGAAGACAACAACTGGTTCTGGTTTAGAAGGCCATACAATATCAGCAGAGTTTGGATAAGTATCTGGTAAATCTCTGAGTGCTTGTCGATACTCTGCCCATAGTGCTTTCTCTTCAGGAGTGACTAAAGAGTAATCATCAATCTGTGTCCAGTCACTATCCTTTAAGAGTTGGTCTCTTTGCTCTCTAAATGGTATCCAATCCAGTTGTCTTTTCTTTTCCTGATTGATTGCAATTTCTTCAGGTGTAAGTTCTTCAATCGTATAAGGAAACTGATAATATGGTGAGTTTCTTATTTTTCTTACATTTCCCTTTACAATTTTTTGAGTGACCCAATCATACTCTGGTGGAGTGTCTTGAACATAATGAAATCCATAACCAAGTAGAACATCGTGTGCTCCTGGTCTTAAATTATAACGGAGAGTTAAATCTCCGTCACTGATGAGTTCTTGAGAATTTGGTTGGTAGTACATAATTTTATGTTAAGTAGATTTGATTTGGTGGAGTGAAGTTGGAGGTGTATTTTGCAACTCCTTTATATACTCTTAAATCTTGTATATATCCTTTCCATTCTTCATTGTTAGCATTACCAAGATAAACAGTTCCAACAACTGCTGATGTTGTTCCTGTCACTGATTGAGTAATAGTTCCTCTTGCATCTACAACACCATTTACATAGATTACTCTTGTAGTACCAAATTTGCTGATTGCAAGATGATACCAAGTATCTGCAACTAATTGTGTAGTTCCAGTTAAAGTTGTGCCACCATCAGAATGCCAACTTTGAACTCTGTAACTTGAACTTACTCCATCAACTCTAAAAATAAATTTATTAGTTGCAAATAATCCCATTTCATCTGCATTAGTTTCATATCTTGCCCAACATTCTACGGTATAATCGCCCGTACCAAAATCAAAATCTGTTGTTCCTGTAACATCTAAATAGTCGCCAGCGCCATCAAAATAAATACTTCTTCCATAATATTTTGATTGTGTTGCGCTAGTTGCAGCATTTCCCTGTGCAGTTACTGATTTATTTGTATAAGTTCCTGTACCATAAGAGTTGCTATAAGTTACAATACCAGCACTTACATATGATGTAGTTGGAGTTTCAAACTTAATTTGTCCAGTCACATCAAATACTCCAGTTGTATTATTTCCAGGAATAGCAAGAACCAAATTACTTGCATATGGGTCATAGATACCACCTTTTGGTTTTGTACCCCACTGACGAGTAGCAGAATAAGTTGAAGTTACAATACCACCAGTTGCAGTGTTTCTTGCTTCCAGTACATAATCACTTCCAGGAGTAAATACAATCTTGTTTGGAGTGCTTCTTGTATAATCTCCAAACATTGGTGGAGGTGGTGTGAAGTTTGTGGTGTATTTTGCTACTCCTTTGTAGATGCGGAGGTCTTGCATATATCCATTCCAATAATCAGTATTACCACTTCCTGGTTGTTTTCCAATAAAAACATTTCCAGTTGCATCAGTTATATTAGTAGAACCAGAAACTGATGAAATATTAACACCATCTTTCCAAGTATATACTGTTCCACTTTGTCTTGTTACTGCAACGTGTGTCCAAACATTTGCAGTTATTGTTCCCATACTTAATGCAGAAACAACATTCCAAGAACCATTCGATGTTGATGAATAAAATAATAAGGAACTTCCATTTCTAAAGAGCAAAAATGTTCCATATCCACTATCAACATTATTAAGATTTTGATTTACTATTCTTGCAGTTCCGGATGTAGTTGTTGTATAAACCCAACCTTCTATAGTGAAATCCCCCGTACCAAAAGCAGTATCAGTTGAACCAGATATAGATGCAGTACTACTTCCATCAAAATATCCACTATTCCCATACCACTTAGTAACAGCAGTACTTGTAGTAACCCCAGTATTAGTAATCGTCTTTGTAGTACCACCACCAACAAGACTTACACTTCTGATTTGAGTGTTTCTATCATTCGTAAAACTATTACCAACACCAGTAATATTAGCAAGAGGAAGTGCAAGAACCAGATTTTGTGCGTATGGGTCTGGGAGTGTTGTAATACCAGAACTACTTGTGATACTGGTAACTCCTACTAAGTTTTGATCTGCACCAAATGCAAGTGTTGATGTTGAACCTAAACCAACAATAGATGTAAGAGCAACTCCTGTTGCTGATGTGGTTGTAAATCCAGTTTGAATTGCTAAATCAGTTGTGAAACCACAGATTGGTCTTGGTGGTGTGAAGTTTGCTGTGTATTTTGCTAGACCTTGATATAATCTAAAATCTTGCATATATCCTGTGAGATAACCAACATTTCCTCCCATCGCATTTCCACCAATGTGCATTAAAGTTGCACTATAATCATCACTACCACCAGAAGTTGTTGATGCATCCAGTACTCCATTAACAAATCTTTTGTGAGTTCCACTATCTCTAACTAATGCAATATGCGTCCAAGTGTTTAATGGAATGATTGTTGAATTATTAAAAATTTGAACATTTGCTCTACTTACTCCTATATCATAACTAATATCAATACCATCACTACCAGTTCCATTAGATCTAGAATTAAATAACATTCCACTGTTTGCTGATTTATTGTACCAAAACTCTATGGTATAATTTCCAGTTCCTCCCAAACCACCAGAAACTGTGGTATTTAAATAATCCCCACCATCAAAATAAGCAGCACCATCATACCACTTACTTTCTGTTGAAGAAATCACTGGTTGACTTGGTGCATTTGCTGTGGATGTTGTACCTAATCCAACAGTCTTTGCAGTTCCAGCAGAAGCACCAGAAGTTAAACCACGAATTGCAACATTAATATCCTGGAAACCAAATGTCTTATTCATTGGCATCGCAAGAACAAGTGCATTCGCAGCAGTTGATGATGTCTCTGCAATTCCTACATCACCAGTAGACTGATAGAATGCTGTGGTTGTTACTCCAACATTTGTGATACCAGTTGTATAAGAGATTGTGCCGTATGTTGGTAGAGGTGGTGTGAAGTTTTCTTGGTATTTTGCGAGACCTTTATAAATTTTGAGGTCTTGGAGGTATCCATTAAATGCGGCACCTTCTCCCGTCTCTCCTCCAATATAAAAATTGGAACCTCCTCCAAAAGATGAAGAATTAGTAGCACTTCCCACTAACACTCCATTAACAAATATTCTTACTATTGAACCAGACCTTGTTGCTGAGATATGATACCAATTATTAACAGAAATATTGTGCGTTCCAGAAACAATTTGACTGTCACTACTTTGAATAATTAATTTTGTTGCACCTATTATTAAATCCCAACCATCACCTACACTTGGAGTTCCTCTTCCAAAAAGAACACTATGTTGCCACCAGTTAGTAGGCCAAGCATCGGAAGCAGGTAATTGTCTTGGATAAGCCCAACACTCCCAGGTAAAATCACCTGCCATATCAAAGTCAGTAGTATTTGGGGTGCTTAAATAAGTAAATGATGATGTTTGGGTATTGATTGGACCTGCAAAAAATGCAGCACTTGAATAGAAATGTGCTGTGAGATCGGAAGAGCGTCGTGTAGGGAAAGAGTGTAGGCTATAGTGTA